>Ga0256839_1002125_pt1 | contig 22660 bp, 26 predicted proteins | sample 354166metaG_FD_185968 | JGI IMG/M metagenome (GOLD analysis project Ga0256839, IMG submission 185968) | Hydrothermal vent microbial communities from Mid Atlantic Ridge, Atlantic Ocean - 354-166 | ecosystem: Environmental > Aquatic > Marine > Hydrothermal vents | place: Atlantic Ocean: Mid... | reverse complement strand
TCCATTGTCAGGGCGCGGATGGCGTTTGCCATTTGTTTTTCCATGGTCAAATTCCTTTATACACGTTTTGCATTATCCGCGAGACGCAAGATAAGCGGGGTTAGAATAAGCTGCATGGCAAGGTCCATCTTGCCGCCGGGCACCACAATGGAATTGGCGCGGCTCATCCATGAACCGTCGATCATGGCGGTCAGATATTGAAAATCAATGCCGCGCGGGTTTTTGAACCGGATCACCACAAGGCTTTCATCGGGGGTGGGAATGGCGCGCGCGATAAACGGGTTGCTTGTGTCCACCACCGGCACCCGCTGGAAATTGATGTCGGTTTGGGAAAATTGCGGCGTGATGCATTTTACATAGGCATCCATGCGGCGCAAAATAACATCGGTGATGGCCTCGGTGGAATAGCCGCGCTGGTCGCGGTCACGGTGGGTTTTCTGGATCCATTCCAGATTGATCACCGGCACCACCCCGATTTTCAGATCGGCGTATTTTGGCAGATCAACGCTATCGTTTTTTACCGCCCCGTGCAGGCCCTCATAGAACAACATATCGGTGCCTTCTTCAAAATCGGCCCAATCGGTAAAGCTGCCGCTGGGGGCGCCAAACCGGCTGGCTTCTTCGTCATTATGCACATAGTGGCGGGTTTTGCCCTGACCGGTTTCGCCATATTCGCGAAACACCCGCTCCAGCTCGCCCAGCTCGTTGGCCTCATAGGAAAAATGGCTGAAAGAATGGTCGCCAATGGCCAGCCGTTTGTCCAGCTCGGCCTTCATGCTGGCGCGGTCAAAGGCGTGAAATGCGTCACCCTCGATGCTGACCGCGTTGATACCCTCGCGGCGGAAAATCTGGTCGAAGGTATTTTTAACCGTGGATGTGCCGGCGCCCGAAGAACCGGTAACAGAGATGATGGGGTGTTTGGTGCTCATGTGATCAGTCCTTAAGCGTTGAATAGGCCGCGTTTGCCAAATAGAGGGGAGATTTCGTTTTCGGGCAGGTCATAATAGGCCGCAACCCGCGTGATCTTGTCGCGCGAGCCAAACACCAAAGGCGTTCGGCTGTGCAATTCAGACGGGGTCTGGTCAAGAATGCGGTCTTTGCCATCGGTGGCCATGCCGCCAGCCTGTTCGACAATCATGGCAACGGGCGCGCCCTCGTATATCATGCGCAATCGGCCCATTTCATAGCCCGCGCGCTTGTCGCCCGGATACATGAAAATGCCACCACGCGAAATAATCCGGTGGGTTTCGGCAATTAACGATGCCACCCAGCGCATGTTGAAATTTTTGCCATGCACACCGTCGGCGCCCTCGATCATATCATCAACATAGGCGCGGATCGGTCGGGGCCAGTGGCGGTAATTGGATGCATTGATCGCATATTCAATTGCGTCGTCAACAATTTTTACCCGAGGGTCAACCAGCGCATAATCACCGGTTTCGTGGTCAAGTATAAACATCGCCGTGCCATCGCCCAGCGTTAACATAAGGCCGGTTTGCGGGCCAAAAATAATATACCCGGCCGCGATTTGCTCACGACCGGGGCGGAGGAAACTTTGATTGGCGCCAGCCGCTGCCGGCAGGATCGAAAAAATCGTGCCGATGGAAACATTGACATCGATGTTGCTGGACCCATCGAGCGGATCAATCGCCAGCGCCAGATGGCCGTTCGGGTTAAGGGTGATAACCTCGTCCTGTTCCTCGGAGGCATAATATTTGACCTGGGTAGCTTTAAGGGCCTCGGCAAATACATCATCGGCCATGACATCCAGCGCCTTTTGCTGGTCACCGCCCATGTTTTCCCCGACCGCGCCGCCCAGCGCGCCGCCCAATGCGCCGCGTGAAATCAGGGCCGCAAGATCTTTGCCAACCAGCGCCACAGCCATGATCGCCTCGGCGAGGTCTTTTGGTGCATCTGCCAAATAATCCTGTAGGGTCTTTTGTGCGGTCATTGCGGCATTCCCGTTATTTGCAAAAAAGTGAATGTATTAGTGATGGCAGGTTTATTGTAAAAATAAATTGAAAAAAATCTTTGTTGCGTTAAACAAAACTATGATTCATCAAAAAGCCATTACGCTGAAACAGCTGCGCGCCCTAAGCGCCATCATGACTGCCGGCAACCTGACAGGGGCGGCAAACCTGTTGAACGTGACCACCCCCGCAGTATCAACCCAGCTTAAATCGCTGGAGGCAAATTTTGGTGAAAAAATGATGCTGCGCGGGCCGGATGGCAAGGTGCAGCTAACCGCGATCGGTGCGGCGGTTCTGGCCGCAACCAAACAAATTGAAAATTCGCTAACAAACTGTTTTCAAGAGATTAACGCCCTGAATTCAGGCAAGGTCGGCCATGTGGTTTTAGGGGTGGTCAGCACGGCAAAGTATTTTGCCTCGACTATTGTTGTGCAGGCCCAAAACGCGTTGCCCGATATTGATGTCAGCTTGTTTGTGGGCAACCGTGCCGCCATAATTGACGCGCTGCAAGGCAAAAAAATTGATCTTGCAATCATGGGCCGCCCCCCCAGAAACCCACCGGTAACGGCCCATATGCTAGGCGAAAACCCCCATGTATTGGTGGCGCGGCCCGACCATGTAATGGCGGGGGGCTGCGACGTTACGCCCGATGATTTGCTGGCGCAGACTTTTTTATCGCGCGAATCCGGGTCGGGCACACGGATATTGATGGAGCGATTCCTGGATGATCTGGCGGATGGGTCCGATTATAAAACCATTGAGCTGGAATCAAACGAGACCATCAAACAGGCGGTAATGGCGGGGATGGGCATCGCCATTCTGTCACGCCATACCGTTACCGCGGAACTGGCAACAAGGCGGCTGGTGCAAATTGATTTTCCGGGCCTGCCGATTACCCGCCACTGGTTTTTGCTGCATCGCCAAGACCGCCAACTGCCAAGGGTGGCGCAAAGCTTTGCGGATTTTTTGCTTGGGCTGGACGGGGCGTATTTTCCGGCGTAACTTTTTAGGATTGTTTTTTGTTGGTCTTGTCACGGTTTAGTTCCGGCCTCTTTAGAGCAATAATTGCTATGAAGGAGACAGGAAATGGCAATCAGATACACAGACGAGTTTCGCCGTTTGCAACATCAAAAACAAGCTGCATAAAGCAGCTCAATAAATCGAACCAGAGCCTCCGCTATTTCAAACGCTCATGTGTCCAGCTTCATTTGACGGCGGACATAATTCAAAATGCTCCAGTTAATTGGAGGCAGAGAAAAACTTGCAGTGCGAGTTTATTTGCAACAAAGAAGCTGGGGTAGTCAGCTGGATGAAGGTGAAGTTTGTTCCGGGGATTCGGGTTCTTCTGTTTGCTCGGGGTTGGTTTCCGGTTCGATTACCGGCGCTGCGGTTTCAAGCAGTGGCATCATGGATTCGGGTAAATCGGCAGTTTCACCCTCAGATGGTAGCGACCAGCTCAGGGTGTCAAAACCGTTGCAATTTGCACAGATCGGCGACCATTTCGGATGGATGGAATTGCACGCGGAACAGACCCATTGCTCACCCCTTGGCGCGGCCAGCGCGCGGGCCAGATAGCCCCGGATGGTTTCCTCGGCCCCGCCTTCGCCCCGTGAAATTGCTGCCATCAGCGAAAGGGTGCGGGTGGTGGGGGATGTTTCTGCCAAATCGCCAAGGGCGCGGCGCGCGGCGGGGAAATCTTCGGCGGCAAGCAGCAATTCTGTTTCCAGCATTCGGGTTTCGGGATGATCCGGCAGGATTTTTAGAAAACTGGCAAAACGGGTGTGGCGCTGGGGTGGGGTTTCATCGGGTTCGATGCTGGCAAAAGCAGCGGCAAGATCCGGATGCGGGTTGGCCTCCCATGCTTTTCGCAACACCCGAACCGCGTTGCGTTTGTTGTTTTCGGAAATATAAACCTGCGCGGCCAGCACCGCTGCGGGCACCAGAGCAGGCGCATTTCGGTTGGCAAAAATGGCGGCATCGCGGGCTTTTTCGCCGTGGCCATCATTATGTTTTTCAATGGCATCGGCCACCGACAAAACCGCCTCGCGCCGCGCGGCAATATTTTTTGGCAACAGTTTAGCGCGGGATTTTGCCTGAAGCGTTGCGCGTGCGCCGGACCAATCGCCAGCATTGGATTGCAGGGAAAACAGGGTTTTCAGGGTTTCGGGATGGCGGGGTTTCAGCGCAAATGCTTTTTTAGCCAGCAGTAAGGCGCGATCGGTATCGCCCTCGGCCAGCTTGGCTTTCATCAGGCCCTGAATACCGACAAACCTTGTGCGATCATCGGTAAGCAGCTGTTTATAAAGCTCTATCGCACGGGTTCGATCCCCCGTCATTTCAGCGGCCTGTGCATTTAGCAACAGGGTTAGTTCCGGTTTATGCAGCAGTTTTTCGGCCTTAACGGCTTTGGCAATGGCTTTTTGTCCCTCGCCAGAGGCCACAGCTATTAGACCTTCAGACAGGGCCGCATAGCCGCGGCGTTCGCGGTTTTTGTCAAAATATCGGCGCAACGCGGTTTGATCACCGGCCAACGTGCGCAGCAATGCCACCCCAAGACCGGCCAGTTTCAGTAGTATCCAGAAAGCCGCAAAAGCCACCAAAACCCCGATCAGGGCGACCAGCGGTGTCAGCGAGATTTCCTGACCACCAAAAGCCACCAGAACCTCGCCGGGGGTGTCTTGGATATAGGTGGCCCCAAAGGCCAGCAGGGCCGCGAGGCTGACAAAAATTGCGACTTTGATAAGGGACCAGATCATAATTATTCCTCTAATCCTAGGCTGTTGCGCAGTTGGTCAAGGCTTTGGCGGACAGATTGGCGCTGGCGGACCTGTTCCAGCCAAGCGGCCATTTCGGGTTTGGCGGTTTCGGGCAGGGTGCTGGCTTCGGTCAGGACAATGTCCAGTTGGTCTTGCAGCAACGTGGCCTCGATCCGCGATAAAATTGCGTCAGCGCTGTTGCCTTGTTGCGGGGTTAGCGAGCGTGTCGCGACCTGCGAACGCAAAAACGAGCCAAAGCTGGAAAGCAGGCCGGTATCATTATTTTCAGCCACCGAGGCGCGAATGGCATTATGGGCGGCGGGGATAAAGGCGGTTTGTAATTCCTCAATGGTCTGCACCCCGTTTTGCGCGGCAGCCAAAGCCGCTGGGACAGGTTGGTCTGTGTTGGCCGCGATGCGCGCCAGTGGCGTTTCAAAATTAGCGCCTGATTTTAGCGCGGCATCAATCTGGGTAAAGGCAGTTTCAATCTCGGTGGCTGAAATGGTTTGGGCGGTTTCCTGATTGACCTCGGCAACCAGTATTTCGGCCTCGGTTACCTGGCGCTGAGCTGTGGCCGCGACCTCGTCAATGCGTTGGGAAAGCGCGCCTTGCGAGGCGGCCATATCATCCAGCGAGGCTTGCAGCCCGTCAATGCGGGTGCGATAGGCCGAAATGGTGGCAATGGTTTCGGCAGAAATTACCCCGCCTTCGGCTGCGACATTGCCCAAACTTTCGGTCAGGCTATCGATTTCGGCGATCAGCCCTTCAACCCGACCCTCAAGCGCCCAAAGCCGGCTTTCAACCGCAGTGCTGTCAGCGGCGGCGACTTGGTCGGAAAGCTGGGTCATTTGGCTGCGCACCGGATTAACCGTATCGGTCTGGAAATTGGCCAGACGGGTTTCGATTTCTGCGCGGGTGGGCAGGGTTTCCAGTACGGAAATGCGGCTTTCCAGATCAAGGCGCAAATTTTCGACATCCTCAATCGCTGCGTTATTGCTGGGGCTAAGCCATTGGGCGATGGGGGCCATTCCGGCGGGTAATAAGGGCGCGATTTTTGGTGCGGCCCAGATGCCGATACCGGCGCCTACGGCCAAAAAGGCCAGTATTTGCAGGCTGCGCGCAGCAATGGAAACATGGTGGTCCTCATAGGGGTCATGGCTGTGATCGGTAACTGGATCAGATTCGGCTGTGGAAGGTCCGGTTTCGGAACCCATAGGTTCGTCTGTTGGAATATCGTTATTTTCCACGATTTCTTCGGCGTCACTCACATCTTTGGTGATTTTGACGGAATCTGAACCGGATTTTTTACTTTTTGCCATTCTCGCCTCTTTGTGCTTTGCCGCACCTGATATTTATATGTGCGCGAAACCCGGTGGAGTCTAGGGTGTTTGCCGGCAAAATCCACCCAAAAGCGAATTTTTGCCTTTTTGCGAGGCGGCCTAGCCGATGATTAAGTCAGCCTGTTTCACGATTACTTCGGCCTGTTTGATAGATGCGATATCTATTAACCGGCCCTTATAAACGGCGGCACCTTGGCCTGAATTGGTGGCTTCTTCCATAGCAGCGATAATTTCGCGGGCCTCGGCTAATTGGGCCTCTGACGGAGTGAAAACCGCGTTGGCCAGCCCCACCTGTTTGGGGTGGATCGCCCATTTGCCAACCATGCCAAGCGTGGCGCAACGCTTTGCCTGTGCGGTAAACCCCGCATCATCGGAAAAGTCGCCAAACGGGCCGTCAACCGGCAGTAAACCGTGGGTGCGGCACGCGGCAACAATCGCCACAACAGGCGCATGCCACGGGTCGGCCAGCTGGTGTTGACCATCTGCACCCAGCATATAATAATTTTCCTGCGTGCCACCAATGCCGGTGGTTTGCATGCCCATGCTGGCCGCGTAATCCGCGGCGCCGAGGCTCATGGCGCGCATGCGCGGGCTGGCGGCGGCGATTTCGTTGACATGGGCAAGGCCGGCGGCGGTTTCGATGATCACCTCAAAATTGATCGGTTTTTTGCGGTTCATCGCGGTTTCGATTGAGCTAACCAGCGCGTCAACTGCGTAAATATCACTGGCGTTGCCTGCCTTTGGAATCATGATCTGGTCAATCCGGTCACCGGATTTTTCCAGCAGATCAACAACATCGCGATACCAAAACGGGGTGTCCAGCCCGTTGATGCGCACCGAAACGGTTTTGCTGCCCCAATTAATGTCATTCAAGGCATCAATCACGTTTTGGCGCGCCTCGGATTTGTCATCAGGGCCAACGCTGTCTTCCAGGTCAAGATTGATCACGTCAGCTTTGCTGGCTGCCATTTTTTCAAATATTGCGGGGCGTGATCCTGGGCCAAATAACTGACAGCGGTTGGGTTGGCTGGGGCTGGCTGGCTGAATTTGAAAGCTCATGCTGGTTTCCTTGCGAAATTATGTTGCGAAATATCTTTGCGATCAATCACAATATTACACAGCACTGTCAACGAAAAAATGCTGCACCTGCGAGCTATTCAAATTCATCAACGCCCAGTTCCCCGGCGGTGCGGGCAACATATATCACGTAAAGTGCGGTCAAAACCGCAAAACAGGATACCACAAACATGGTAATTACCAAAGGAAATACCGGGTTTTGGGGGGTTAGCATTGTGCCGGTAAATGCTGAAATTGCAGCGCCGCCGCCAATGGTCAAGGTGCCGCCAAGCCCCGAGGCGCTGCCGGCCAGTTGCGGGCGCACCGAAACCATGCCCGCATTGGCATTGGGCAGGGTCATGCCATTGCCAAGCCCTACGATAAACATCGGGCCGAATAATGACATCGGGTGGTATAAGCCGCTGGAAAACAAGCTTAAAATAATCAATGTGCCGAGCATACAAACAGAGCTGCCGTAAAGCATCATCCGGTTGATGCCGAATCTTTGTGAAAAGCGGCCCGAGATGAAATTCCCGATCAAATAGCCAAGCGAAACAATACCGAAAAACATGCCAAGCTGTTGGGAGCTTAGCCCCAGTGCTTGGGATGACACAAAAGACGCACCGCCCAGAAAGGCAAAAAATGCACCCGCAGAAAAGGCAGCGGTGGCGGAATAGCCCCAGAAACGGCGGGATTTTATCAATTCAGGATAGCTGCGGAATTGTGCGGCAAAATTGGCGCTTTTGTATTGGTTGGTTTCGCCAAGATCAAACCATGTAAGCACCAGAACGATTACGCCAAGCACAAGCACCATGGTAAAGCTGGCCTGCCAGCCAAAGGCTGCATCCAGAAATCCACCAATCATTGGCCCAAACATCGGCACCAAAGACATGCCCATGGTGACATATCCGATCATGCTGGCGGCCTGATTTGGCGGCACCATATCGCGGACAATAGCGCGCGAAAGCACCATGCCAACGGCAATGGTGGCTTGCAGCATTCTGAAGCCTAGAAAAATCTCGACGGTTGGGGCTAATATGCAGCCGATGGTTGCCACAATAAAAACACCCATGCCCCCCAGAATTACGGGGCGGCGGCCAAACCTGTCAGATAGCGGGCCAATGATTAGTTGCAACAGCGCCGTGATCCCGAGATAAGCCGAAATGGCCAGTTGAACAACCGAAAATTCGGCGTCAAAAAATGTGGCCATGCTGGGCAGGGACGGCAAAAAAATGTTCATGTTCAACGCCGCAATACCGGCAATGGCAACCAGTGTAAAAATATGGGGCGGTGAATTTCGGCTTAACCAGTTGGAGGTTGGACGGGAATTTGTGGTCATCTTACCTCCTGTTCTAATTGTGATGTTTTTGGGTGATTTAAGTCCAAAAATATTGATTTATTGTAAATCTTTGAATGCTTCTTGCAGGCGGTCAACTGCGTCAATAACCACTTCCCGGCGGCAACCAAGGTTGAACCGCAAGAAATTTTTGCCACCATTGCCAAAGGTCTCACCATAATTTGCCGCGATTTTGGCGTGTTTTTCTACGCGGGATTTGACCTCCTCCATGGGCATGCCTGTATCGGAAAAATCAACCCATGCCAGATAGGTGGCCTCCAGCTTCATTGATTTAACGCCGGGGATTTTGGTGATGCCTTCATCAAATATCCGGTGGTTTTCAGCCAGATATTCCACCAGATCAGCGACATATTCATCGCCATTATTATAGGCGGCTTCCAGCATTGTCATGCCGTAACGGTTATTGTGCACGCCAGCAGCGATTGAGGCATTGCTGTATTTTTTGTGCAATTCAGGGTCGGAAATTACCACACATCCGGTCATGCCCCCCGCAATGTTAAAAGTTTTTGAGGGCGCAACCAGCATGATCAGGCGGTTCGATATTTCTGGTGCGGCCAGCGGCATGGCGATATTTTTATGGGGTGGAAAAACCAGATCATGGTGAATTTCATCCGAGATCAAAATGATATCGTGGCGCGCGCATAAATCCGCGACCTCGCGCAGTTCCTGCCTGCTCCAGACCCGCCCGCCGGGATTGTGGGGCGAGCAAAAAATCATCATGGTTTCCTTGCCGGTCAGGCTGGCCTCTAGCGCCGGAATATCCATGCTATAACGGCCATTGTCATTGATCAGCGGGCTTTCCACCAGTACGCGGTCATTGGCGTTAATATATTTGGCAAAGGCATGGTAAACCGGCGAAAATACAATAACCCCGTCGCCCTTTTTGGTAAATGCCGTAAGACAAAGCGAAATTGCCGCGCCCAATCCGTGGGCAAAGAAAATATCGTCGGGTTTGATTTCCCAGCCATGTTGGCGCTGCATCCAGCCACAGACCGCGGCACGGCAGGTTTCGTCGCCGCCATAATATCCGTGAATGCCGTGATCAGCCAATGCTGTTACCGCGTCATTAACCGCCTGTGGCGGTTTGAAATCGGTATCGGCCACCCACATGGGCAAGCCGTTTTCCGGTGACACCCCATAGACCGCTTCCATTTTATCCCATTTGACACTATGGCTGCCGCGCCGTTCGATTATTTCGTCAAAATTTACCGACATTTCCGACTCCCTGATCAATTTTTGCCACGCTATCTGAATAGGGTTTGGGCGCAAGCGGAAATTGCGGCACTTGTGTCATTCCAAACCTTGCATTAAATGACCCGCATGAGCCTGAAAAAAATACTTTTACACCCCGATCCGCGCCTGAAAAAGGCGTGCGAACCCGTGATGGATATTGATGCAGACCTGCGAAAACTGGCCGGTGATATGCTGGAAACCATGTATGATGCGCCGGGGGTGGGCCTTGCGGCGCCACAAGTTGGCAAGGTATTGCGGCTTTTTGTGATGGATGTTTCAGGCAAGGAAGCAACCCCCGACCCGAGGGTTTTGTTTAATCCGCGCATCAGCTGGCTGTCAGACGAACTAAACACCCATGAAGAAGGCTGCTTGTCTATTCCCGATATATACGAGGATATTACACGGCCAGAACGGGTGCGCATGGTGTATCAAAACATCGACGGTGTTGAGGTCGAGGAAGAATTTGAAGGGCTGGGTGCAACCTGTGTGCAGCATGAACTGGACCATCTGGACGGAAAATTATTCATTGATTATCTGTCAGCCATAAAACGCGGCATGATTACCAAAAAGATGAAAAAGCTGAAAAAAGAACGTGCGCGGGATATATGACACGGGCGTTTTTGGCATATCCTGATAAACGGCTGCGCACGGTTTGCGCGGCGGTTGAAACCATTGATGACCACGTGCGCAGTGTTTGGGATGAAATGCTGAAAGCCATGTATGACATGCCCGGTGTCGGGCTGGCCGCGCCGCAAATCGGCGAGATGTTGCGCCTGATTGTGGTCGATGGCTCTGAATCACGTGATCAGGCTTTGCGCATGGCTAACCCTGAAATATTGCATGTTTCGGCGACCTTGCGCGAGCATGAGGAAGGCAGCCCCAATATTCCTAATTTATGGGCGATGGTCAAACGCCCGCGCGCCATAACCCTGCGGTTTCTGGGTGAAAACGGCAAAACTATTGAGCAGGATTTTGTTGGCTTATGGGCGACATCGGTGCAGCATCAGGTTGATCATCTGAATGGCAAACTGTTTGTTGACCATCTAAGCCCTGTGAAACGTAAAATGCTGTTGGCCAAGCATAGCAAGAATGTGCGGAGACGCTGATGCGGATAATTTTCATGGGAAGCCCCGATTTTTCGGTTACGGCGCTGGATGCTTTGTTGGCGGCGGGCCATGAAATTATCGCGGTTTATGCACAGCCGCCACGGCCTGCGGGGCGGGGCAAAAAACTGCGGCCGGGGCCGGTGCATCAACGGGCTGCGGATTTGGGGCTTTTGGTGCGAACGCCGCTGAATTTCAAAAATGATGTGGATATTCAGGCGTTTAGTGCGCTGAATGCCGATATTGCCGTGGTGGTTGCTTATGGGCTGATATTGCCGCAGGCCATTCTGGATGCGCCAAAAATGGGCTGTTTGAACATTCATGCATCATTGCTGCCGCGCTGGCGCGGGGCGGCGCCTATCCACCGTGCGATCATGGCGGGGGATGTTGAAACCGGCATATGTATTATGCAAATGGAGGCAGGGCTGGATACGGGGCCGGTTTTGATGCGGGAAAAAACCGCTATTTTTGATACCGACACAACCGGGGTTTTGCATGACCGTCTGGCAGAAATCGGCGGGCGGTTGGTGGTGAAAACCTTGCAAAATCTGAATGCATTAAAGCCCGAACCGCAGCCGGAAACCGGCATGACCTATGCCCGAAAAATAGATAAATCCGAGGCGCGGGTGGATTGGCAGCAAAACGCGGTTGAAATCAGTCGGCATCTGCGCGGGCTTTCGCCTTTTCCGGGGGCGTGGTGCGAAATTTCCGGTGAACGGGTGAAGCTGTTGAATTGTGAAATTGCGACAGGTTCCGGCAAGGCGGGCGAGGTGCTGGATGATAGAATCACCATTGCTTGCGGGCAGGGGGCCTTGCGCTTAACGCGGCTGCAACGGGCCGGAAAAGGCCCCATGGATGCAGAACAGTTTTTGCGCGGATTTGCCGTGAATAAAGGCGATATTCTGGCCTAGGGCTTAAACGGTTCCATGCCGCGGCGCGCTAATTCATCAGCACGTTCATTGCCTGCATGGCCCGCATGGCCTTTGATCCATTGCCATGTCACATCATGCCGCGCGGCGGCGGTTTCCAGCAATTTCCACAGGTCTTCGTTTTTGACAGGCTTTTTCTGGCTGTTTTTCCAGCCGTTGCGCTTCCAGCCGGTGATCCATTTGGTGATGCCGTCCTTAACATAAGCGCTATCGGTGATCACAGTAATGGTCGAGGGCTTTTTCATGGCGTCAAGCGCGCTGATTGCCGCCATCAACTCCATGCGGTTATTGGTTGTATCAGCCTCGCCCCCATAGATTTCTTTCTCTTTCAGGATCATGCCGTTTTCGCGGGCAACCAGCAAGGCACCCCAGCCGCCAGGGCCGGGATTGCCGGAACAGGCACCATCGGTATACGCGATTAATTCATGGGTGTTGGGCATTAACGGGATTCTCGCAGGATTTTTGGGATTTTGAAGGAAATGTTTTCTTGTGCGGTTTCGACAATTTCTATGGTGGTGTCAAACCGGCTTGAAAACGCGTCTACGACCTCGTTTACCAACACTTCGGGGGCAGAGGCACCGGCAGTAATGCCGATGGATTTGATGCCCGCAAGGCTGCGCCAGTCGATATCACTGGCGCGCTGGATCAATTGTGAATACCTGCAACCGGCGGTTTTGCCAACCTCGACCAAGCGCTGTGAATTGGATGAATTTGGTGCGCCAATCACCAGCAGCGCGTCAATTTTCGGGGCAATCGCGCGAACCGAGGCCTGACGGTTGGTGGTGGCATAACAAATATCTTCTTTATGGGGACCAATAATGCTGGGAAAACGCTTAGTCAGCGCAGATATAATATCAGCGCAATCATCGACGCTTAGGGTGGTTTGGGTGATGAAGGCCAGCTTTTCAGGGTCATTTGGTGTAAGGCTGGCCACATCGGCAACTGTTTCTACCAAAATAACCGCGCCCTCGGGCAATTGGCCCATGGTGCCGATGGTTTCGGGGTGGCCTTCATGGCCAATCATCACCATTTGCAAGCCGTTTTCAAAATGACGCACGGCCTCTATGTGGACCTTGGAGACCAGCGGGCAGGTGGCATCGACAAACAGCATATTGCGCTTGGCTGCCTTTGCCGGCACTGATTTTGGCACGCCGTGAGCAGAAAAAATCACAGGGCGATCATCGGGGCATTCATCGAGGCTTTCGACAAAAATCGCGCCCTGATCGCGCAGGCCATCAACCACAAATTTATTATGCACGATTTCATGGCGCACATAGACCGGCGCGCCCCATTTCTCAAGGGCGAGTTCAACCATCTTGATGGCACGGTCAACCCCCGCGCAAAACCCGCGCGGCGCTGCAAGATAAAGGGTTAGTGGTGGGTTCATTCATATGCTCCGAATATTCTTGCGGAACTTAGCGGATGGCTGGCGGAATATCCACCAGCCAAATCCTTCAGGTTTCTTCCAGCTCGCTATAGCCTTCTTGAATATCGGGGCGCGGCGGCCGCCCGATTACGTCTTTCAGCTCGTCCAGCTCGATGAAATTGTCACATTGGCGGCGCAATTCATCGGCGATCATTGGCGGGTTGGAGCGAATGGTGGACACAACCGAAACCCGCACGCCTTGGCGCTGCACGGATTCAACCATCGGGCGGAAATCACCGTCGCCGGAAAAGATCACGATGTGATCAATATGCGGGGCCAGCTCCATGGCATCAACCGTCAGCTCGATATCCATATTACCTTTGATTTTCCGCCGCCCCATGGAATCGGTAAATTCCTTGGCCGGTTTGGTCACCATATTATAACCGTTATAATTCAACCAGTCGACCAAGGGCCGAATGGGGGAATATTCTTCGTTTTCGAGAAGGGCGGTATAGTAAAACGCCCTTAACAATTTTCCGCGACGCATGAATTCCGTGCGTAGCAGTTTATAGTCGATGTCAAATCCCAATGCCTTGGCGGCGGCATAAAGATTGGACCCGTCAATGAACAGCGCCAGCCGTTCGTCTCTGTAAAACATTTAGGTTCCACCTTAATTGGTAAGAATTGCTTATGCGGCCTCCGACCAGTAATGTCCCGGAACGCAGTCAGCGTGAAAGAACCGAAAATATACCTTTATGGCCCAGTTACAACCCCGCATTTCCCTTAAAAACCCCGTGCAAGGCTTTGTTGCGCTTGGTTCCAACCTGTCCGGTCAGGCCGGAGCGCCAATGGCGGTGCTAACCCATTCGCTTAGGTTGTTCGGGGCCGAATCAATTGAAATTTTGCAGCAAAGTCATTGGTATAGCAGCAAGGCCTTTCCCGCAGGGTCAGGGCCGGATTATATTAACGGCGTGGTGCAGATTAGCAGTGATCTTGACGCAGATGCGGTTTTGGCAGCGCTGCACCGGATCGAGGCTGAAATGGGGCGGATGCGGGGCGCGCGCTGGGGTGCGCGGGTCTGTGACCTTGATCTGCTGGTTTTCGGCAACAGGGTTTGCCCCGATTTGGCGGGATTTCAGCGGTGGTTCGAATTGCCGTTGGCGCAGCAAAAAACCGATATGCCGGAACGGTTGATATTGCCGCACCCGCGCTTGCAAGACAGGGCGTTTGTGCTGGTGCCGTTCATGGATATTGCCCCGCAATGGCGCCATCCGGTTCTGGGTAAAACCGTTGTGGAAATGCTGGATGATCTGCCGCAATCGGACATTGACGCGGTTTGGCAAATATTACCGGGCCAGACGTAATGCGCCCTTGCGTTTCAGGCCTGCGCGCATTACATAACGGCTTTCTCAGGAACATAAACTGGAGCAATCCGCATGGCACGCGTAACCGTTGAAGACTGCATTGATAAAATCCCAAATCGTTTTGATCTGGTGATCATGGCCGCCCATCGTGCGCGCCAGCTGGCTGCGGGCGCCGAAATTACCGTTCCGCGCAACAACGATAAAAATCCGGTTGTGGCCCTGCGCGAGATTGCCGAGGAAACTCTTACGGCAACCGCGATTCGCGAATCAGCCATCGAGAGCCTGCAAAGCCAGAATGAAGTGGACGAGCCGGAAGAAGATACAATGCCATTGCTGATGGAAAAAGAATCAGTGGACGAGCCTGAGGACGATATGTCCGAAGAAAAAATGCTGCGCGCCTTGATGGAAGCTCAAAGCGCCAGCTAGTCTGGAGCGGTTATGATCGAAGTCGAAGAACTGGTCGGTCTGGTCGAAGCCTATAACCCTGTTTGTGATGCAGAAATGATCCGGCGTGCCTATGCTTTCGGGCTGGCCGCCCATGAGGGCCAGTTTCGCCATTCCGGTGAGGCTTATTTCAGCCACCCCATCGCGGTTGCGGCCCTGCTGACCGAGGTAAAGCTGGATGATGCCACCATCATCACCGCCCTGTTGCATGATACCATCGAGGACACAAAGGCCACTTATAAAGAACTGGCCATGCTGTTCACGCCTGAAATTGCCGAGCTGGTGGACGGGGTTACCAAGCTGACCAATCTGGAACTGTCCAGCGTTGAAACCAAACAGGCTGAAAATTTCCGCAAATTGCTGTTGGCCATGTCCAAAGACCTGCGGGTTTTGTTGGTTAAACTGGCGGACAGGCTGCATAATATGCGCACCATCAAGGCGATGGACCCCGACAAACAACAGCAAAAAGCCCATGAAACCATGGAGATATACGCGCCATTAGCGGGCCGTATGGGCATGCAATATATGCGCGAGGAACTGGAAGACCTGTGTTTTCGGGTGTTGAACCCCGATGCGCGCAATTCGATCATGCGGCGGTTTATTAACCTGCGCAATGAAACCGGCGATCTGATCCCGCAAATCACCGAAGACATCCGCAAGGCGCTGGATGCGGCGGGGGTTGATGCGCGGGTAAAGGGCCGTGAAAAACGCCCTTATTCGATCTGGCGCAAAATGCAGGAAAACAAAGAGGGCTTTAACCGGCTTTCCGATATTTACGGGTTCCGGATTATCACCCATAGCGTTGAGGATGCTTACGTTGCGCTGGGCGCGGTGCATCAACGCTGGTCAGCGGTGCCCGGGCGGTTCAAGGATTATATCTCGCAACCCAAATCAAACGGCTATCGGTCTATTCAAACTACGGTTTCGGGGCGCAATGCCAAACGGGTCGAAATCCAGATCCGCACCGAGGAAATGAACGAGGTAGCAGAATCCGGCATTGCCGCCCATTGGTCTTATCGCGATGGGCAGCGGGTGGAAAACCGCTTTACCGTTGATCCGTTTAGCTGGCTGCGCGGTCTGGCAGAGCGGTTCGAGGCATCGGAAAACCCCGATGAATTTCTAGAACATGTTAAACTGGATATGTTCACCGATCAGGTATTTTGCTTTACGCCCAAAGGTCAGGTGATCAAATTACCGCGCAATGCTACTCCGATCGATTTTGCCTATGCCATTCATACGCGGCTGGGCGATAGCTGTGTTGGTGCCAAAATAAACGGCAGCCGTGTGCCGCTCTGGACGCAGCTTCGAAATGGTCAATCGGTTGAAGTGATCAGCGCCGAGGGCCAGCGCCCGCAAGCCACATGGGAAGAAATGGTGGTAACCGGCCGCGCCAAATCGGCGATCCGCAAATATCTGCGAGAAGAAAACCGCGACGCCCATATTCGGCTGGGGCGCGAAATTGCTCGGGTTTCGTTTGAGCGCATTAATAAAAAAGCTACTGACAAAGCGTTGCTGACGGCTGCAAAAACCATGCAGTATAGCTCTGCTGATGAATTGCTGGCCTGTCTGGGCGCAGCTGAAATTACCGGCCATGATGTTTTGCGCGCGCTTTATCCGGAATTGGTGCGTGATACGGTGCCCCCCATTGCATCGGATGATGATGACAGGGTGATCGGGCTTCAACCTGATCAAAGCGCCACGCCCGCGCCTTGTTGCGGGCCGGTTCCGGGGGAACGCATTGTCGGGATTGCGGTGCGCGGACGCGGTGTTATGATCCATTCCATTGAATGCGCGGCATTGGCGGAATATGAAAACGACCCCGATAAATGGATCGATCTGCGTTGGACACCTGAATCAGGCCGCGCTTGTAATAATGCTCGGCTGGTGATCACCATGGCCAATGATGCGGGGGTTCTGGGGCGGATATGCACCTTGATCGGCGAGCATCGCGCCAATATCGTTAATATAGATTTTACCGATCGCAAACCGGATTTTTACCGGATGCAGCTAGAGATCATGGTGCGTGATATCGAACACCTGACCAATATTCAAACCGCCATCGAAGCCGATTCGGATATTGCCGAAGTAAAGCGGTTTCGCAACACCACATTTACCAATGACAAAGGTGGCGGCATTTAGGCCGCCGCAAAAAACAGATAAATCAACAAGCCCGGACCCATAGCCAATGGTATTTAAGCGGCGCGACAGACTACCGGTATTGCAACGGCTGCGGGAATCATTTTTGCCGCGCACCGGCTGGGTGCGGGCTATTAAATACATCGGGCTGCGCATCAAACGGCTGCCCGATACTCCGCATCGCATTGCACTTGGGCTTGCGATTGGTGTGGCGATTTCGTTTTCCCCGTTTTTCGGGCTGCATATGTTGTTGGGTGTTGTTGTTGCGCGGCTTTTTCGCGCCAACGGGCTGGCCGGTTTTCTGGGCACGTTTTTTGGCAATCCGCTGACATTTCCGGTAATTATCGGCATGTCTTTTGGGTTGGGTCACTGGATTACCGGCGCAAAAGGCGAGGCCCTGACCACTGCAAAGGTGCATGAAAGTTTTTATCAGGCGTTTTACGGGCTAAAAGCCACGGTCAAAAGCTGGTTTGGGATCGGCCATAGTGAAATAGAAAAAATCGCCGGGTTCTGGCATGAAATTTTCTGGCCTTATTTATTGGGCGGGATTCTTATGGGGCCGGTTTTTGGCTTGATAACCTATTTTCTGGCAAAACCGATGATAGAGGCCTATCAAATCCACCGGCGTAAAAAACTAATGGCTAAAATCCGCAAACAAGCAGCAAGTGATCGTGCAGAGGGCTGACAAGCCGGTTTTTTTGCGTTACTGCGGAATTACCCAGTCAGGAGAATTGAAATGGCCCTTTTAGCCTCTGAACCGCTTGGATATTTGCGTCTTGGATTAAACATCGATCATGTTGCCACGGTTCGAAACGCGCGCGGCAGCACATACCCCGACCCAACCCGCGCTGCATTGCTGGCGCAGGCCGCCGGTGCGGATGGTATAACGGCGCATCTGCGCGAAGACCGCCGCCATATCACCGATTCCGATATTGATGCCTTGATGGATAGTATTGGCTTGCCATTAAACTTTGAAATGGCGGCTACTGATGAAATGCAAAAAATTGCATTGCGCCATACCCCCCATGCGGTGTGTATCGTGCCCGAAAAACGTGAAGAACTGACCACCGAGGGCGGTCTGGATCTGGCGCGGGATGAAAACCGGATCGCGGATTTCATTGCGCCCTTGCGTGCGGCCGGATGTCGGGTTTCGATATTTCTGGCCAGCGACCAGCGCCAGATCGAATCTGCGGCCCGTATCGGCGCGCCGGTGGTTGAATTGCATGTAGGCCCCTATTGTGATGCCCATCACGAGGGTGATTTTGTCAAGCGCGACGCGGAATTCGAAAAGCTGCAATCCATGGCACAACTGGCCCATGAGCTGGGGCTGGAGGTGCATGCCGGCCACGGCATTACTTATGACACCGTAAAACCGATTGCGGCACTGCCTGAAATTATGGAATTGAACATCGGCCACTTCCTGATTGGCGAAGCAATCTTTTCAGGGCTTGATTCCGCCATCCGCCGCATGCGGGGATTGATGGACGAAGCGCGGCGCGAAGCCATCGGGGTGACAGTGGCGTGATTATCGGCATAGGTTCGGATCTTGCAAATATTGACCGCATTTCCGCCACACTAGAGCGGTTCGGGGATCGTTTTGTGCAACGTGTGTTTTCCGAGATAGAACAGGAAACCGCCGAACGTCGGGCAAAATCAGCCGAAACCTATGCCAAAAGATGGGCAGCAAAAGAAGCCTGTTCCAAGGCCTTGGGGACAGGGCTGCGCATGGGGGTTGCATGGCGCGAAATGACCGTGCGCAACCTGCATACCGGACAGCCCACCATGCATGTCACCGGCGGCGCTGCGGAACGATTGGCTAAAATGACCCCGAAGGGCCATAGCGCACATATTTATGTAACCCTTACCGATGATCACCCATGGGCGCAGGCTTTTGTGGTGATAGAGGCATTGCCCGATTAGACCATAGCCTTGACCGGACCTTGACTCGGGGCTATTGCCACGCCACATAGCACCCTAATCTTCAGATAATCAGAAAAATTACAATTATGGCCAATAAAACCAAGAAAAAAGACGGACCGATTCTGGATACTGTCAAAACCATTGTTTATGCGCTTTTGATTGCGGGGCTGATCCGGTCATTGCTGTTTCAACCATTCTGGATTCCCTCCAGCTCGATGAAACCGACATTGCTGATCGGTGATTTTCTGTTTGTGAACAAATTTGCTTATGGATATTCCTATGCGTCTTGCCCGAGCATGTTCGGGGTTGATTTTTGCGGGTTTGCCAAAGGCAAAGAAGAGCGGCTGTTTGGCTCTGATCCGGAACGTGGTGATGTTGTGGTGTTTAAACATCCGGTTCACGGGGCTGATTTTATCAAGCGCGTGGTTGGCTTGCCCGGTGATCGTATTCAGATGATCGATTCAGTTTTGCACATTAACGGCACTGCGGTCGAACTGGTGCCGGATGGTATATTTACCGAACTTCGTGCCCCGCAAGGGCCACAACGTGGTGACCCGAGTTGTTCGAATAACGCGGCCGTGGGCCAGATATGTGAAAAAGACAGATATACGGAAACCCTGCCCAACGGCGTAAGTCATTCGATTTTGGATATTCGTAAAACCGGTTCGGATAACACCCGCGAATTTATCGTCCCCGAAGGACATTTTTTCTTTTTGGGTGATAATCGGGATAATTCGGTTGATAGCCGGTTCACACAGAATCGCCCCGGGCAGCCGGGTGTTGGCATGGTGCCGCGTGAAAACATTATCGGACGTGCTGATCGGGTGATGTTCTCGTCTGCGGGATCATCAATTTTGGCATTCTGGACATGGCGCAGCGACCGGTATTTCAAGGCAATCAATTGAGCATATCAACAGCAACATTAGAACTTGAACATCGCCTTGGGCACAAGTTTGCCAATAAAGAACTGTTAAATCAGGCGCTTACCCATGCTTCAATGACAACCACCCAGAAAACCGACAACCAGCGGCTGGAATTTTTGGGTGACCGTATTTTGGGTTTGGTGATTGCCGAGGCGTTGTTTCTGGATGACCCATCCGCCAATGAGGGCAAGCTGGCCCCGCGCCTGAATGCGCTGGTGCGCAAGGAAACCTGCGCTGAAATCGCAGCAGAATTGCAGGTCGGGGCGGCGCTTCGGATGGGGCGTTCGGAAATGCAATCGGGCGGGCGGCGCAAAATGGCGCTGCTGGGTGACGCGATGGAGGCAATCATTGCCGCGATTTACCTTGATGCCGGCTTTGATGCGGCGCGCAGCGCGGTTTTGCGGTTTTGGGGAAAGCGGGTTTCAAACGCCGATGCGTTTAGTTTTGACCCAAAATCCGCGCTTCAGGAATGGGCGCAGGGGCGGGGGTTGCAACCGCCAGAATATATTGAAATATCGCGCAAAGGGCCGGACCATAATCCGGTATTTGTGATCAAGGCAACCTTGGAAAATGGTGCGTCTGCACAGGCTGAGGCGGCCTCGAAAAAATCTGCTCAGGTGTTGGCGGCCCAAGCGCTTTTGAATGCTCTGGAGAAATAAATGACTGAAAAATCTTGCGGATTTGTGGCCCTTATTGGTGAACCCAATGCCGGTAAATCAACGCTATTGAACCAGATGGTTGGCGCCAAGGTTTCGATCGTGACCCATAAGGTGCAAACCACGCGATCGCGCATTCGCGGTATCGCGATTGAAGGCGATGCGCAGCTGGTTTTTGTGGATACACCGGGGTTGTTCAGGCCGCGCCGCCGGTTGGACCGTGCCATGGTTGCCGCCGCATGGAGCGGGGCTTCGGATGCGGATGTGGTGGTATTGCTGATCGAGGCCCATCGGGGGTTAACCGAAGGCGCAGCCGCAATTATTGATGGTTTGGATGCGCATATCAAAAGCGGTAAGAAAATTGCTTTAGCGTTAAACAAGATTGATCGCGTAAAGGCGGATTCGCTGCTAAAATTGTCATCCGAGCTGAACGCGCGCTATAAATTTGCCGCGACCTTTATGATTTCGGCTGAAAAAGGCCATGGTGTAGCGGATTTGCGAAAATGGTTGGCCGGCGAAATGAAGCCCGGTCCGTGGTTATACCCCGAAGACCAGATCGCCGATGTGCCGTTGCGGATGATTGCCTCTGAAATTACTCGCGAAAAACTGACATTACGGCTGCATCAGGAATTGCCCTATCAGCTGACGGTCGAAACCGATAGCTGGGTGGAACGCAAAGACGGATCGGTACGGGTGGACCAATATATCTATGTGGCGCGGGATGGGCATAAGGGTATAATTCTGGGGCCAAAAGGCGAAACCATCAAGGCGGTTTCAATGGCGGCACGCAAAGAAATGTCGGAATTTCTGGGCCAGACCGTGCATTTGTTTTTGCAAATCAAAGTGCGCCCGAACTGGCTGGAAGAACCCGAACGCTATTCTGAAATGGGCTTGAATTTTCGCGATGGATCCGTCTAAGCCTATGGCGAATAAGCTTAAAACCGGCTTTTGGGTGGCGGCTTATATTAAGAGATTACAGGGTAATGAAATTCCGGTTTTTGTAACGAAACGCGGGGATCCTGACGCGGGCGCGGTTTTGGTAAAATCAAACTCGCTCGACGGGAATGCAAAATTGTTTCATCGCAGCTTTGATCTGGGCGGCGTGCAAAGCTGGATGGTTCTGGCTGAAGGGGCGGATCAACTGATTGAAGAAACCATTCAACGCCAACAAGGGTTTGACCCCGATATCTGGGTGTTGGAGGTCGAGGACAAACAGGGCAGAACCCTGCTCGACGAAGCGGGTTTGAACCGTTAACCTGACTTTATGGAATGGACAGATGAAGGCATGCTGCTATCGGTGCGCAAGCACGGCGAGGGGGCTGCTATTATTGAGGTGTTAACCAAAAACCACGGCCGCCATGCGGGGGTTGTGCGGGGCGGTGGCGCGCGTAAATCAGCGGCATTGCTGCAACCCGGGGCGCAATTGGCGGTTAGATGGCGGGCGCGGCTTGCGGAACATCTCGGGTCGTTTAGCGTTGAACCTAAATTTTCACGGGTTACGGAAATTATGGCAGGGCGGCGTGAAATAGCGGCGTTTGCGGCGATTTCGGGCCTTGTTCTGACATGCCTGCCCGAGCGCGAACCACAAGGCGCAATTTATGCAAAAGTGATGGCTTTGATGGAGGATTTTTCGATCGATAGCGCGTGGCTGGCAAAATATATACGCTGGGAGCTGTTGATGCTGGATGAATTGGGGTTCGGGCTTGATCTGGCGGGCTGCGCGGTAACAGGAACAAACGATAATCTTGCTTATGTTTCGCCCAAAACCGGCAGGGCGGTCAGCAGTGCGGCCGCGGTTGGATGGGAGGACAGGTTATTGAAATTGCCGGTTTTTTTGACTGATCCTGAATTCCATTTGCCATCAAATGAATCAATCATGCAGGGGCTTGTGCTTTCTGGTTATTTTCTGAAATCGGGTATTCTTGCCAGCGATGGGCGCAAGGAAATGCCACAAGCAAGGGACAGGTTTGTGGCGGTTTTGAACGGGCAATCAGGCCAGTAAACGGCGTGCAATAACATTGGCCTGAATTTCGGCGGCACCCTCAAAAATATTCAATATTCGGGCATCACACAGCACCCGGGAAACCGGATATTCCATGGCAAAACC
>Ga0256839_1002124_pt1 | contig 22671 bp, 25 predicted proteins | sample 354166metaG_FD_185968 | JGI IMG/M metagenome (GOLD analysis project Ga0256839, IMG submission 185968) | Hydrothermal vent microbial communities from Mid Atlantic Ridge, Atlantic Ocean - 354-166 | ecosystem: Environmental > Aquatic > Marine > Hydrothermal vents | place: Atlantic Ocean: Mid... | reverse complement strand
AACCTCTGGCTGGCCAGGGGCAAGTACGAAAGTGTCAAGGAACTCGCCGCGGCCAAGGGCATCACCAGCGCCAGCTACGCCTCGCGGATCCTGCGCCTGACCCTGCTGGCGCCGGACATCCAGGACCCGATCCTCAACAGCACCCACCCGGCCCACCTGACCCTGGCCGACTTCATGGATCCCTTTCCCCACCTATGGGAGCTGCAGCGGAAGCAGTTCGGATTCTGAATAATGCTGTTAACGGGCCATGACAAATTTGCTCGAAACTCTAGCGACCATCACTGGTAGCCATCAAACCTTCATAGATGAGCATAAAGAAAACTTGACACGCTCACTCACCATCGTCGTAGGCATTGAGATATTCTGCGATGACATCACCATGACATGCCTCCGGTTTACAAAAGCAACCGAGACGCTTCCCTGCCAATGCCAATGCGTCACCTTTGCTCCGTTTGAGAAATCCACGTTCAAAATCGTAACGGTATTTCCGTATTACTTCCTCTCGTCCTTCGAGCCCATCTCCTGAGTCATCAAACATAGAATGGGGATTACCCCAATCAGAGCCGCGCCCGATGTATTCATATGTGGGCGTGCTTCTAAGATTAGCGTATTTAGGTTCTTTCTTAATGTTTATGACCCGAGTGATCTTAATTTTAAGATATCGATATGGGATTTCAGCCTTCTCTATCGCTTCCCGCTCTGATACAAATACCTCACCGTCATCAAAGACGATGCAATTAGTCACCCCTTCCAGGCTGTTCACTTTGCGCAAACCTTTACAGCGCTGATCTATTTTGAATGTCTCAGCTATAAACCCTCTCGGATCCTCAAAGTATACGACTTCAAATGATTCTAAACGTGAAAGAATCTTGCCCACCTTCCTTTCGAATTTTGGAAGGCAAGCGAATTCCTTTGGATAAAGGATAAGTACTCGGTTCATCCTCAAAACAGGTGCTTCACGCCTATTTTCGATGACCAATGGGTGTTCAGGTATTCCGCCACAAGCCTTCGATGACAGTGATGCGGCTTGTGCTCACTGCATAGCAGGCATGCGCCTTCCAGATCGGACGGGGAAAATTCTGTCTCGATGTGGCGGCGCGTCATCAGGTCAAGAAACCTGGATTCATACTCATCCCAACTCATTTCCTTGTTCTTGTATGCCTTAAGATCTGCCTGTTCCGGCGCAAGAACTGCGGCATGCACATATTCTGCTCCGCAGAGTTCTCGCAGAAAAAATTTCAAATCATCCCTCTTGGCGAAACCCGCAAGCTGAGAAACATTGTTAAGACGCACATCCACGACACGCAGAACATGGTTATTTCTCAGCAAAGTAAAAAACCGCTCAGCAGGTTTCTGCGTGAACCCAATGGTGTACATGCTCATCGATAAGTCCTCTGTAGATATCCTGAATGATCGATAATGGCTGCTATGAACTTGTATCGGCAATTCCGGGGCCCGAAGGGCAAGCCAATGCTCGTGGTGAGCCAATATCGATCTCCATTTCGCAGAGGCATTGTAACTGGCTCATCATCTTTAAACTGATTCGAAAAAATCCTGAACATAATCGGATCAGTCACTGGAATGTGTTCATACACGTGCCCTTGATAGATGAATCTGCCAAATATTCGTCGCCTTCCATTGTCTTCAACGCAAAGAGTCAGCTGCAAGTCTGACGGCTGTACCAAATACAGCGATTGCTCAACTGGTTGTGTATCCCTAACAGCATCCGGACGATATGCTTCTGGATCTAGCCAAAGGTTATCAGGAGTTTCGATTATTTCCGCCAAGGAGTTATTCATGTTGTTAAAGCTGTGCACAACCGTCATGGATGAACCGCGTCTCCATAACCAGTTTTCCGGTTGGCCTGGCGCCGGTTGCCGACCGTCTAGCTCTATAGACACCACATCCAATGGGTAACATTCACTGCAGACATCTACCGGAATCGAATCGTGCCCATCTCCGTCAGGCAGAATTGGACGACACCACTCACCTACATACCATTGATCCCCTCGTTCTTCGATAAATCGCCCGGCGACACAGCGCCCTCCTTGCTTGAAGGAATTCGCCAAGACCAATATTTTCTTCCTGATCGGCATGGGCTACCTCCTGTCATCTCTCCATATAACCGTGCCGCTGAGCAAAGCACGATTCAGTTCAACGTGCTTTTGGCGATTTCTTGGATTTATAAAACACCCGTGTGAGTGACAGGACTATCACACAGGTAAGCGCGCTGGTAGTTCGAACAAGTTATCTGAATCCGATACTCGAAATCGAACAACATCCGAATAAATGATTTAACCCATTGATTTATCATACCATGCCAAGCGTCACAACAGCACTTGAGGGATACGCTTCCGAGGAGTGGTGGCAGAGAGTATCGGCCAAAGAGAGAGCCAGAGCGGGCCAATGGCGGGATGGTTCGGCGAGCCCGAGGTACGCTTGCAGGGGCCGAAAAGCCCGGAACGACGGGACTCCCGGCACAAAAAAGCCGGCTTCAGAGAACCGGCGTTTTCGTGTATTGGCGGAGAGGGAGGGATTCGAACCCTCGGTACGCTTTTGGCGTACACACACTTTCCAGGCGTGCTCCTTCGACCACTCGGACACCTCTCCGAATTGAGTGCTGCCGCCGCAAACTGCGCGGTGCGGCAGAACGCGCAAGGTTAGCCTATGTCAGGCCGGCGCGCAATGGTCCTGTCGTCAGCATCTGTCAGGGCAGTTTTCGCCAGCGCTTTTCCCGCCGGACGGGGGTATATCCGATGTAGAATCCCACCGCCAGTGCCAGCACGGCGGCGGATACGACGACGATGTAGAGTTTTTCCTTGGCAGCGGCGCTGGCGTCCTCTGCCGCCTTCAGGCGCTCGCTCTGCTCGGCCAGGCGCTGTTCCATGAGCTGGCGCTGGCGGTGCGCCTCGACGGCGCTGGCGCTGATTTCCTTGATTTCCTTCAGTTCCCGCTGCAGGGCCTGGTTCTCGCGGCGCAGCCCGCTCAGTTCCTCGTCCTGTGCCTGCTTGATCTGGCGCAACTGTTCCAGTTCCTGTTCGAGGGAGGCGGTCTTGCCCTGCAGCGCGGTGATCTTTTCCTGCGCCGCGTCGAGCTGCTCGCGGGCGATGGGCTCGCGACTCAGGAAGCGGGCCAGCACCCACCCTTCCTTGCCGGCATGCTTGCCCGACAGAAGGCGGACCCGGTAGGTCCCCTCGGACTTGTTGCGCTCCAGCACTGCCATGCGCACGCCGCTGGGAATGACGGCGAGGGTCCGATCCTGCTGCGTGGGTCCGGCGCGCAGGTTGATATAGATGACATCCTTGACATAACGGATGTCTGCCCCACCGCCGGCCGCTGCGGTCTCCTCCTGGGCACCGGCCGGCGGGGCTGCCGCCAGCAGGCACGAGATCAGGGCCAGTGTCACGGACCAGGAAAAGGCATGACGCAAGCCGCGCCTGCGGCAGGGTTTCTCGTTTTTCAGCATATCCCCAGGGTGGTCTTCATAGCTGTGCAAAGTGTGTGTCAATTCTTCCAGAAACTCAATGCATGGCGCCACTTTTGCCAATTTTGATAGAATAGTCGCGGCACGCCCATCCTGACCAAGGCAGTGACACAATTATCATGGAAGCTGGCAGTATCACCGTTCCCCTGGCCTTCCTGGCCGGCACCTTGTCCTTCATCTCGCCCTGCGTATTGCCGCTGGTGCCGGTCTATCTCGGCTACCTCTCGGGCAGCACGGTCACCGACGAGGAGCGGGCAAATCGCTGGCACATCTTCAGCCATGCCCTGTTTTTTGTCGGCGGCTTCACCCTGATCTTCACCCTGCTGTTCGGTCTGCCGGCAACTCTCATCGGCAGTGCATTGAGCCAGTACGATCGGGTCATCGCCCAGGTGGGCGGCGTGCTGGTGATCCTGTTCGGGCTGCATACCATCGGGGTGCTGCAGATTCCCTTCCTCAACATGACCAAGCGCGTGGACATCCAGCATGGCAGCACGCCGGGCTACATCCGCTCCAGCCTCATCGGCATGGCCTTCGCCGCCGGCTGGACACCCTGCATCGGCCCCCTCCTGGGCGCAGTGATGACCATGGCGCTCACTGATCCCTCGCAAGGGGTATTCTTCACCCTGATCTATGCGGCGGGGCTTGCCCTGCCCTTTCTGCTCACCGCCGCCCTGCTGACCCAGGCCACGGATTTCCTGCGCCGCATGAACCGCCATGCCCGTATCGTGCAGTGGGTCAGCGGCCTGTTTCTCATCGCCGTGGGCCTGCTGCTGGTGAGCGGGCAGTTCACCACCCTGAATACCTTTTTCATCAACCTGACGCCGGAATGGCTGGTGGACCACCTCTGAGAGGCACTGCGCCTCTCAATTGATCCCCGCCCGGCGCTGCTCGCGGCGCACGTAGGCGATGATGTGCCCCGTTTCTTCGGCACTGACGCCTTCCCGGGGCGGCATGTTGCCGAACTGCCAGTGATGGGCACGCACCCCCTGCTTGACGGCCATGTAGAAGCTCATATCGCTGTGATGGCCGGGTTCATAGATGCGGTGCACCAGTGGCGGCCCCTGGTCAGTCCCCCTGGCGCCCTGCCCATGGCACTGGGCACAGTGCTCGTTGAACAGGGCTTCTCCCCGTTTGGCATCGGCGACGAATCCCGGCGGTGGCAGAAACAACCCGCTCTCCTGGGCAGGATCCTTGCCGCAGGCGACCACGATCAGGACGAGCGTGGCAGCGAGCAGAAACCGGGGGGCACGGGTCAGCGAATCAGTCATTCCAGATACTCCTCAACACGATTACAGACATAGACGGCCGCAGAAAGCCGGCGGGTTCCCATGCCAGGTCATCCAGCGGCAACCCCATGTTTCTGCGTCCGGGAAAGATCAATGGCCATGGCCGCCACCGGGCGGCTGAACTTCCATGCTGGCCAGTCGTTCTTCCTCGATGAAATGAATGAAGCCACGGCGGATGCGCTCCCGCCAGCGGTCATCCAGTTCAGCGCCGACGCGAAGCACCGTCTCCTCGATCTGACGGGCCGTGGCCTGGAGCAGATCATAACGGACTTCCAGCATCCGGTCATCGACCCGCACCTCCTCCACGCCCATCATGGCGCGCAAGGCTTCCTCCAGGCGGGCTTTTACAGGGGTCGGCAGTGGAGACTCCAGCGGGATGCAGCGCGTCTTCATGACCACCTGCTGTTCCTGTTTCGGTGCCCTGGTGCCCGGTACGCCCACGTAGAGGCCGGGATTGGCGAGAAAACGCTCCCGGCACTGATCGGAACAGAAGGCGAATCGCATGTGCCTGTACTCCACCTGCCGTGCACCGGGATCGACGGGCATGCCGCAGACGGGATCCCTGACCTGCTCCCGGCTTCGGTCTTCAGATGGATTCATCTTTCCCCCTGTCGCTTCACCTGTCGGCCTGTGCCAGGTCGTTCAAGGTCCAGTCGTGATCGAAATAACGGATCTCCACCTGCCGCCCAAGCAGCCAGTCGCGATCCTCCCTCGGCAGATAAGGGCGCACGAAAGCCAGCACTCCGCCATATTGCTCCTCGAACAGGTCGGCGTCTTTCTTCAGAATCCAGGAGAGGGTGAGCACACCCCGCAGGCGGTCGAGCCGCGCCCCCTTGGCGGGATTGGCGAAGAACCGCTGCAACAGGGCTTCCAGCTGACGATCCAGCAGATCTCCGGCAAAGGCCTCGGGCATGCGGTCCGGACAGCTCACCGCGGCACAGCTCACGGCAAAGACGATGCGCGGATCGCCGAAGCGGGGCAGCAGGATGTCCTTCTCGATCTCGCGCAGGGAATAAGGCCGCCCCCCGATGGTCACGGCCTTTTTCGACCAGGGATACTTGAGAAGGCTGATCTTGAGGCTGCGGATGGAGTCCACGGGATAATTGTCCACCACGAGGCGGATGGCGCCGATATTGTAGGCATTGATCCAGAAGGCCTTGGCCTCGTCACCGCTGAGGCGCCCGGGATCGGTGCGCGCCAGCGCATCCAGCGCACGCCGGTACAGTGAGTCCGGGGCCGCGGCATCGCGCTTGAGCGCGGCGTAATCCAGCACGGTGGTGGGAATGCCGTTGACGACCACCGGGGGACGCCAATAGGTGCGCAGGAGCTGGTCGTAGGCTTCGTGGAAGGCCGCGTGACCGGCGGCGAAGGCCGGCTGCATCCATACTAAGACGATCGATAGTAAAGCGACCTTCACCCGACCGCCTTCCGGGACTGACTTCGACAATCGCTCACGCGGGGCGCTCCTCTGCATGCTCACCATGCCGGCACCAGACACAGGCGCAATCGACGTGATTGCAGCTCACGTCCTTGCGCTTGCTCTCGTAACGCCCCTGGGCCCAGCCCTTGAGCCAGCGTTTGAGGGGTGATGGATGATACTGGCGACGCAACAGGCCGCGGGGATCGGGATGCTGGGTCATGCGCCGCAGAAACCAACGATAACCCCGGTTGCCCAGCAGGCTGTAGAGTGCGCGGTTCACCACCGAGGTCTCCATCTGCGCCAGCAGGTGCCGACGCCACAGGGCATCGTAATCGCTGTCCTCCAGGAGACTGCGTGCCGCGAGGATGCCGGAATCGATGGCAAGACGCATGCCGAAACCCCACAGGGTATCCTGAAAGCCGGCCTGCTCTCCCACCTGTGGATGACGGCCGCTGAGGGCACTCGCGGGAATGCGGAAATTACCTGCACCGCCATGGGGTACGGGATTACGCATCTCGAAACCCACCAGGCGGCGGAAGGCCTCGACGGTTCGCGCCACGTGGCGCTGTTCCTCCTTGAAGCCGGTGAACATGCAGGTCTTCACCGTGGCCCGCCCCTGCCACACCAGCAGGTAGGCATAACCCTTGGGCGCCAGTTCGTCGTCACAGATGACCCAGAAACCATCGTCAAGATCGGTCTCACAGTGATATCCCACAGCGATGGCATCCGCGGCGCGGGGTCCCGCTGCCAGGATGCCCGCCCCCGGAATGCGCCTCACCCGGTGGTTGAAGACCACCTCCACCCCCAGGGAACGGGCCTGCTCCAGCAGGGCATGGTCCAGGCTGCCCGGACGCGGACCGCGCTCGATGAGATAGAAGAGCGGCGCGTCGCTGCGCACGGTGTAGGCCCTGCCCCAGGCATCGAAGGTGGTTCCCGCGCTCATGGGCTGGCAGCGGAAATCCGTGCTGAGACCCTTCTCGCGCAGGACCGTCAGCACGTCCTGCTCCGTGGTCCAGTTCTCAAGCCCCTGAAAATCACGCCGGAAGCGGCTGCCCACCTCGGCCTGGGCCTCGTAGACCACCACCTGTCTCCCGGCCTGCGCGAGGGTGATGGCGGCTGCCAGGCCGGCTGGGCCTGCGCCGGCAATCTCGATGCGTTCCTGCGCTCCACCGGCCACGTCTCAGAACCCCCGCAGGCTGATGGCATCGGCCACGCGACGAATGGCCAGTTCATAGGCCGCGGTGCGCAGGTCCACGCCGCGTGCCTCGGCGTGGCGTCGCACCTCGCCGTAGACCCGCAGCAGGCGTTCCTCCAGGCGATAGAACACGGTATCCCTTTCCCACGGAAACTCCTGCAGGTTCTGCACCCATTCGTAATAAGAGGCCAGCACACCGCCGGCATTGGCGAGCACGTCGGGCACCACCGTTCTGCCCCGTTCGCGCAGGATGTCATCCGCCTGGTGGGTGACCGGCATGTTGGCGGCCTCCACGATGAGCGGCGCCTTGATACGCTCGGCATTGTCACAGTCGATGACGGATTCCAGGGCGGCGGGAATGAGGATGTCACAGGGCAGCTCCAACAGCTCGGCATTGCTGACGAATTCGGTGCCCGGGAGGTCCTCCAGCCAGCCGTGTTCGCGCACATGGGCCCGGGCGGCGCCCACATCGATGCCCTGCTCGCTGAGCACGCCACCGCGCGCGTCGGAAAGGGCAATGATGGTGGCTCCCAGCTCGGCCAGGCGCTGGGCCAGGTGGGAACCCACATTACCAAACCCCTGGATGACGATGCGCGCCCCCTCGAGCCGGATGCCGTGATCGACGGCGGCCTGTCGCGTGATCGTGGCCACCCCATGACCGGTGGCCTCCAGGCGGCCTTCCGAACCACCAAGTTCCAGGGGCTTGCCGGTGACGATGCCCGGTGTATAACCGTGCGCCTTGCTGTACTCCTCCAGGATCCAGGCCATCACCTGGGGATTGGTCCCCACGTCAGGCGCCACGATGTCCTGGTGCACCCCCAGCAAGGGCCCCATCTTCTGGGCAAAACGCTTGGTGAGCACCTCCAGCTCGTCGCGGTGCAATTCGCCGGGGTCCACGGTGATGCCGCCCTTGGCGCCACCATAGGGGATGTTCACCAGGGCCGTCTTCCAGGTCATGAGCTGGGCCAGGGCGCGGATTTCCCGCAGATTGGAGGCGGGATGATAGCGCAGACCTCCCTTGAAGGGGCCGCGCGCATGATTGTGCTGCACCCGGAAGCCGGTGAAGGTGCGCAGCACCTCGATGCCGTTGCGGCGCACCTTGAGGGGGATGCTGATCAGGGTCTCGCGAAAGGGCGACAGGAGCAGGTCACGCTGGGCATCGTCCAGTTCGAGGCGCCCGAAGGCGCGGTTGAGAAAATGGCGCTGGGTATCTTCGCAGTCGCATTTCTTGTCTTGTCTGTTCATTGTCGTTTCCTGCGCAAGGCCTTTCGCGTTATCCATCGCGCCCCCGGGCATTGATCCGGCTACAGGCGGACATTGCGCAGGCGCAGGGCGTTCATGATCACGGACACCGAACTGAAGCTCATGGCCGCGGCGGCGATAATGGGCGAAAGCAGTATGCCGAAGAAGGGATACAGCACACCTGCGGCCACCGGCACGCCCAGGGAGTTGTAGATGAAGGCGAAGAACAGGTTCTGACGGATATTGCGCATGGTGGCACGGGACAGGCGGCGTGCCCGCACGATGCCCCGCAGGTCCCCCTTCACCAGGGTCACGCCGGCACTTTCCATGGCGACATCGGTCCCCGTGCCCATGGCGATGCCCACATGGGCCTGGGCCAGGGCAGGCGCGTCGTTGATGCCGTCACCGGCCATGGCCACTACATGGCCTTCCGCCTGCAGTTGCTTGACGATGTCCGCCTTCTGGTCCGGCAGTACCTCGGCCTCGACACGGTCGATCTCCAGCCTGCGCGCCACCGCCTCGGCGGTCTTGCGACTGTCGCCGGTGAGCATCACCACCTGGATCTTTTCCCCATGGAGATCTCGGATCGCCTCGGGCGTGGTCTCCTTGATGGGATCGGCCACACCGATGAGGCCGGCGGCCCTGCCATCGATGGCCAGCAGCATCACCGTCTGGCCTTCGGCACGCAGCGCATCGGCCTGCTGGGGAAGATCGCCGGGATCGATCCCCCGCTCCTGAAACAAGGCCAGGTTGCCCAGCACCACGTCGCGTCCCTCGATGCGTCCCGTCACACCCTTGCCGGTAACGGACTGGAAGGCCTCCGTCGCCACCAGATCGATGCCACGCTCCTCGGCGCCCTTCACGATGGCCTCCGCCAGCGGGTGCTCGCTGGCCCGTTCCAGGCTCGCAGCGAGGCGCAGGGCCTCCTGTTCATGGAAACCGTCCACTGCCACCAGCGACACCAGCCTGGGCTTGCCCTCGGTCAGCGTACCGGTCTTGTCCACCACCAGGGTATCCACCTTCTTCATCACTTCCAGGGCCTCGGCATCCTTGAACAACACGCCCATCATGGCGCCCTTGCCCGTACCCACCATGATGGACATGGGCGTGGCCAGCCCCAGGGCGCAAGGACAGGCGATGATGAGCACCGCCACGGCATTGATGATGGCGTGCGCCAGGCGCGGTTCCGGGCCCCACAGCCCCCAGACAATGAAGGTGATGATGGCGATCACCACGACGGCCGGCACGAAATAGCCGGAGACGATATCCACCAGTTTCTGGATGGGCGCCCGGGAGCGCTGCGCCTCGGCCACCATGTTGACGATCTGCGACAGCAGGGTGTCCGCGCCCACCTTCTCCGCCCGCATGAGCAGGCTGCCGGTGCCGTTGACGGTGGCACCGATGACCCGCTCGCCGGCCTTCTTTTGCACGGGTATGGGCTCACCGGTGACCATGGATTCATCCACGCTGCTCTCTCCGTCGATCACCACGCCATCCACCGGTATCTTCTCACCGGGGCGCACGCGCAGCATATCGCCCGGATGGACATGCTCCAGGGGGATATCCTCTTCGGTGCCGTCCTCCCGGACGATGCGCGCCGTGTTGGGCGCAAGCCCCAGCAGCAGCTTGATGGCGGCATTGGTCTGGCTGCGGGCGCGCAGTTCCAGCACCTGCCCCAGGAGAACCAGGGTGGTGATCACCGCCGCCGCCTCGAAATAGACGGGCACCACGCCCACCTCGTTGAACACCGACTCGGGGAAGATGCCCGGCAGGAGCACCGCGGTCACACTGTAGGCCCAGGCCACACCGACTCCCAGGGCGATGAGGGTGAACATGTTGAGATTGCGGGTCACCACCGACTGCCAGCCGCGCACGAAGAAGGGCCAGCCACCCCACAGGACCACGGGCGTCGCCAGAAGCAGCTCGAAGGTCTGGCGCAGGCGGGGATTGATGATCCCGGCCATGGCCTCGGGCCAGAATTCCGCGGCCATGGCACTGAAAAAGACGGGTATGGAAAGGACCGCACTCACCCAGAAGCGGCGCGTCATGTCCTTGAGTTCCGGGTTTTCCTCCTCTTCCAGGGTCACCGTGCGCGGTTCCAGGGCCATGCCGCAGATGGGGCATTCGCCGGGCGCGTCGCGCACGATCTCCGGGTGCATGGGACAGACATACTCGGTCTTTACCGCAGGCGCCGTGGGTGCCACCAGGGGTTCCAGGGCCATGCCGCATTCGGGGCAGCTGCCTGGCCCCTCCTGGCGCACCTCGGGATGCATGGGGCAGGTGTAGATGGTACCGTCCTCCACTGGGGGCGCTTCTCCGCCTTTCTGCTTGTCCGGCTCCAGATAGCGCTGGGGATCCTGCTGAAACTTGTGCAGGCAGTGGGCACTGCAGAAATAAAACAGGCGGCCTTCATGCTCATGACGATGCGGTGAATCCGCGGTCACATTCATGCCACAGACGGGATCCTGCAACGCTGCGTCGTCCTTCTCCTCCGGGTGGTGAGCATGGTGATGGGAATGTTCCTCTTCGCCCTGCTTGTGCGCCATACGACAGTCCTCTTGTTGTTCTTTACTCGATCATGCGGTCCGCTTCACGGCAATTCAATGCGCGTGACCGTCGTCATGCTCTTCCTCATGTCCTTCCTCGTGGAGGGGGGCCTGTCCTGTACCTTCTGTGGCCGCTCCGCCGTCCATTGTAACCCCGCCAGGCGGTTGCTGTATCGCACTCGCCGGGGCGGCATCTCCGCCTGCCCCATGCCCGGCCCCGCCGTGCTCATGGCCGGCACCCTCTTCTGCCTGGGGCAGTGACATCACGCCCAGGCCATGACGATAGACCAGCTCGCCACCATGCCAGGCCGTGGCGAGAAGCAGGCCTGCCCCCACCACCAGGGCCAGCAGCAGCCCCGTCCCCGGTGGACGCTTCCCATGCTGATAGCTGCGATAGACCAGGTAGGCCAGCACCAGGAACCAGGTGAATGTCACCAGCGCCCAGTTGCGATGCTCCTGCATGGCCAGATGGGAGGGCTCGTCATGGCGCACCGTGTTGAAGGCATAGAATCCCGCCCCCACCGTCAGCAGGGAAATCAGGGTGCCAAACCAGAGGTTCCAGCGGGCCACCGTTTCCCACTGCTGACGCAGCTCGCCCTGCAGAAAGTGGCTGATGACAAACAGGCCCACCGACAGTGACAACAGGGCCACCGTGAAATGAACAAAAATCGGATGCCAATTGGGGATGATCTCCATATGCCTCGTTACCTCCTTGCCAGAAAAATAGGAAAACAGCCATATGCGGCTGCATCGGGGGGCTCAATCCGCGCTGCTGCGGGTCTGGATACGATATAACTCTTCGACGGGCTGTACCGCGACGATGCCGTCCCCGGCGTGCCCGGTGTGAGCGATGCCCATGATGACGTTACTGATTTCCCGCACTCTCTCCCGGGTGGTGAAAATCTCGATCTTGGCACTGGGCGCCATCTTGCCCACGGCATAGAGATCCGCATGCCGCCCGTATCCTTCCACCTTGGTGATGGTCATGCCTGTGACGCCGATCTCCTTGAGATTCTTGGCCACCCTGTCCACCGCCTCCCGGCGGATGATCGCAGTGATTTTCCGATAATCCATCAGGTTGATGCTCTCCCTCATGCTGAAAAAAGGCCTGCCCGACAGGCCATGTATAGTTGATCCCTGTCAGCTGCCCCCTACTGTCAACCGCGCACAGTGGGGACTTCCATGCGCGATCTCGATTCCAGTAGCCGGAACAACCGACCGTCACCTCCCTATGCCATACTGACCTGCCGGACAGGCGCAACCTCGATGCATGTTCCGGAGAAATGTTCCGGTTGCCGGGTCCGCCCATGACTCACACCTGCCACTTCTCCTGGCTGCATCCCGCCACAGCGGGGACCAGGCGCGACAGGCGGACTCAGGCGAAGGTCAAAATGGGAGGCCGGGTATCGGATGACAGAAAGGCTTCTGTCACAGAGGCAAGATGGGGCTCTGCGCCGACGACGGCGGCGCGTGCGTTCTCACTGGGAATATCATCGTCCGCGGCAATGCAGCATCCTATGGTGGAGCAGCCGCCATCATTGCAGCGGTTGTGCTCATCCTGGACGACGGGGCCGATGGTCCGCCCTTCTTCACTGCGGTGCAGCGCAATGCTCCTGGCGGGCGAGGCGTTACCAAAGTGGTGCTGGTGGACGGCCTGATGAAAGACGCGTGACTGGGGATATTGGGCTGCCATGACAGCAGAGGCCAGCACAGGCAAGGCCAGCAGAGCCGCTGTTATCGCGATTTTTCTTATAGCTGACTTCATTACCACCGTCTTTCTGCAATGTTGCCCGGTTAATATAACTTATGACAAGCAATGATGAAAAGGGTTCCCTGACGCACCTGCCTCCCTGATATCCCCCGTCTGTCACCGGCCATCGATCACCAGAAGAGTGCCATTCCAGACTGCTCAGGAACCTGCACAGGATATGACAATGAGAGAAGACACGCTACAGGTCATACGCGGTAATTCTGCCTTGTCAGACTGCTCGAATACCCGGGATCAGGGCTCGCCTTTTGGTCAAAAATGTATTAAAATTATACACATATTGTTTTTTTGAGACGAGACATCCCTGAGCCTGGCGTCGTTATTCCGGCTCTTGCGGCAAAGCCGCTGCTCGGGGGAAGACAGATGGCGGAGAGGGCGGGATTCGAACCCGCGTGGGGCGGCTAAGCCCCCAGCCGATTTCGAGTCGGTGCCGGTATGACCGCTTCGGTACCTCTCCCGGGTCTTGCAAAAAAGAATCCGTACAAAAGGGCCAGTCCAACAGCAGTTCAACAGGGCCGGGCCTATTGTACCCCAAAATAGCCAAAAGTAAGGTGCGGGCGCATGCCGGATCGATCCCCTGTCAAGCTGTTCTTTACAGTCACGATACTGCTGCTGGGACTGTCTTCGGCGCCCCTCATTACCCGCCAGGCCCCTCCCCCCAGCATCCTCGACCAGATTCAGCGCAGCGGCGAACTGGTGGTGCTCACCCGCAACAGCCCCACGACCTTCTACGAAGGTCCCAATGGCCCCACGGGTTTCGAATACGACCTGGTCAAACTGTTCGCCGAGCAGCTGGGCGCACGCCTCAAGATCGTCACACCGGAAAGCTTCGATGCCATCCTGCCCCTGGTGGCACAACGCAATGTCCACCTGGCAGCAGCCGGTCTCACCGTCACCGAGGAACGCCGCCGCAGGGTACGCTTCGGTCCGCCCTACCTGGAGATCACCCAACAGCTGGTCTACCGTCACGGGGGTAAGTCACCGCGGGACATGACGATGCTGGGCAATGGCCTCATCGAGGTCGTGGCGGGCAGCAGCCATGCTGACCGCCTGCGGCAGATGGCGATGCGGACACCCGTCAACTGGCGCAGCAGCCAGACCGACGTGGCCGGCCTGCTGGCCCGGGTGTGGGAGAAAACGCTGGACTATACCGTTGCCGACTCCCATGAGGTCAGCTTCTATCGCCGTTACTATCCGGAATTGCGCATCGCCTTCGATCTGGGACCGCCCCAGCAGCTCGCCTGGGCCTTTCCCAAGGGCACTGACGACAGCCTCTACAAGGAAGCACAACGCTTCTTTCAGCGTATCCGGGCAGACGGGACCCTGGACCGGCTCAAGGAACGCCATTTTGGCCATATCCGCGATTTCGATTATGTAGGCTTGCGCAGATTCCTGCGCCACCAGGAACAACGCCTGCCCCGCTACCGGCGTTTCTTCGAAGGCGCAGCCCGCAAATACGGGCTGGACTGGCGCCTGCTGGCCGCTATCGGATACCAGGAATCCCACTGGAACCACCGCGCTGTCTCGCCCACCGGCGTGCGCGGCATCATGATGCTGACCCGTGCCACCGCGGCAGACATGGGGTATCGCAACCGCATCAATCCCCGCAACAGCATCTATGGCGGCGCACGTTACTTCAGCCAGATCAAGCGGCGCCTGCCCGAAGACATCGAAGAACCGGACCGCACCTGGTTCGCCCTGGCCGCCTACAACCTGGGACTGGGCCATGTCCTCGACGTGCGCGACATCACCCGGCGTCGCGGTGGCGATCCCGACAAATGGATGGATGTGAAAGAGAATCTGCCCCTGCTCATGGAGCGGCGCTGGTACCGCAAAACCCGTCACGGCTTCGCCCGCGGCATCGAGGCCCAGCGGTACGTGGAGAACATCCGCAGCTACTACGACATCCTGCTCTGGCAGACGGACAGTCACCGCGCCCCCGCCAATACCACCATCCTGGTACGCTCTCCCGGCCTCCAGCAGAACGTGCCGCCAATCCTCTGAACCCATGCCTTGGCCCGCGCCGAGTTTCAGGCACGCTTGCGCCCCGCGCGAAATGGCAAGGGGAAGAACATGGGCACCCGACGCTGGTAGTCGCGGTAGGCCTCGCCGAACTCTGCCAGCAGCTTGCGTTCTTCCAGGTGCGCACCCAGCACCAGGTAAAGACTCAACACCGTATTCACCGTCACGGTGGCGCCATCCAGTTCACGTGCCCAGATGAGCAGCAGGGCGCCGGCATACCAGGGATGGCGACACCAGCCCAGTATGCCCCGGGTGCTCAGTCCACCACCGGCATCGAGACCCGGGGTCCCCGCATCGCCGCGCAACTGACGCAAGCCCAGAAACCGGGCCATGTCGTACTGGCGCAGGGGCAGCACGAACAACAGGACGCCGGCGACGATCATGAGCAACTGTGGCAGGCGCCAGCCGCCTGCCCAGTCGAAAAAGGGCTCGCCCTCCACACTGAAGGAAAAAACCAGTACCGGCACCAGGGTCAGAATCGCCACGACGTTGTAGAAGAGGCGGTAATAGCGGAACCCCTGCCCCATCCAGGCGGCCACGCGACGCTGCACAGACAAAGAGGCCAGCAGGCTGTGCAGAGCACACCAGGCGGTCCATATCAGTGCCAGCAGGAAATATTCGTTCATGAGGCTGCCAGTGCGCATCACTCCGACGGCGCAGCCATGTCACTCAACATCTCCAGCGAAGGCGCAAAGAAATAAGCGCCGCTGCGCGGCTCGGTATAGTCCAGCAGATGGTCATACAGGCCGTCACCGACCGTGCCATACATACGCCCCAACATGCGGTCGAAGACTTCCCGGCGCCGACAATAGGCCAGGAAGAACAGCCCCGCCTCGCCGCTGACCTCGCCATAGGGCATGCTGTGACGCAGGATTTCCAGCTCCTCGCCATCTTCCTCGATCACCACCCGACTGATATGGGCGGTTGGCGGCTTGTGCGCGGCATCCAGTTCCACGCTGTCGGCCTTGGTGCGACCGATGATCCCTTCCTGCCGGGGCACGGACAGGGCCTCCCATTCCCGCAGCCGGTGAACATAACGCTGGATCAGCACGTGACTGCCGCCGGCGAAGGCCGGCGCCTCGTCACCCAGGAGCGCAGCCGAGGCGCGGTCCTCGCCGCGGGGGTTTTCCGTCCCGTCGATGAAACCCGTGAGATCCCGGGAATCGAGGTACTGGAAGCCATGGACTTCCTCCAGCACCTGGATATGTTGCGCCAGGGGCCGATGCAGACGCCGCAGCACCTCGAAATTGAGATCGTGCCGGTTGGAATGGACATGCACGAAGACATCCCCGCCGGTGGCGGGCGCCGTCTTGGCACCGCGAATCGCCTGGAAGGGCCGCAGGCCCGGCGGCGAGGCCGCGGGGCTTACCATCCGCCAGTAGTCGGCACCGAAGGCGATGCTGCCCACCAGCCTGGCTGCCGGATCGTCCCGTCCCAGCTCGTCCAGCAAGGCCGGCAGTCCCGCCGCGACAGCGGCCACTGCCGCGCGAGCAGATTCTCCAGGTGCGACATTGAAAACGAAAAAACTGGCGTGATTGCCTGCTTCCGGCAAAATAGCCGACTGGGGTGTGCTCATTTCGGGTTTCTCCTGCAGTTCGTCCTGCAATTTTTCAGATGCAAAACAGGAATCAACGACGGACCAGCGCCCAGCGGGGAATACATGTCGCTGCCTGGTTGAGGGCCTGCTCCAGCTCCCTCCAGCGGGGCGAGTGACGCTGTACCAGACGCCAGAAGCGCCGCGAATGATTCAGGTGCACAGTATGACACAGCTCGTGGATGAACAGGTGCCGCACCAGCTCCGGCTCCAGGAACAGCAGGGCCCTGTTGAGACTGAGTGTCCCCCGCGAGGAGTAACTGCCCCAGCGGCTGCGCTGGCCGCGAATGCTGACACGGCGATATCCTTGCAGGCCCAGCTCATCGGCCACTGAGGCCAGCCAGGGCACGAGATGCAGACGCCCCTGGCGGCTGAGCCAATGCTGCAGGAGCGCGTAGGCACCCCTCTCGTCGGGGCAGCCGATCGTCAACCGCCCCGCCGCGTGCTCCTGAACACCTGCCCTTTCCAGTCCTGTCCGGTACGCCACCGTCCACGCACGATCAATGGCAGGCAAGTGGATCTCCCGCGGCAGGGTGATGTCCCGCGCAATCGGAGAAACCGTGGCAATGAGACGGGCCCGGGTTCTGGCAATCCAGTCCTCATGGCGGGCCACGAAGGCAGGCACCACGCTGGGACACATGCCACGCGGGAGCACGACTTCCACCTCGCCGTGCGGCAGGACGTGAAGCTGCAGGCGGCTCGCCCGGGCACTCACACGCACCGAGTATTCGAAATCGGTCATCTGTCCACCCGGAAGCCGGCACTCATGGCATCATGCCTTCGCGGCGCACGGCCACGCCCTCCTTTTCGAAACGCTCCAGGATGCGCTGCTGAATCCGGGGAGCCAGCGCCTGTCCCCAGCGCTGGCCGACTGCCATGGCCTCACGCGTCATCTTGGGCATCACCTCGATGGTCTTGCGTCCCAGAGGGGTCTTGTAGAAACGAATCAGCTCGCGGGTCTCCTGCAAGGTGAGATATTTGTTGTAGATGGGATAGATCAGTTCCTGCAGGGATTCTTTTTTCTCCAGTTCTTCGCGCATGACCGCCATCACTTCCTCGCGCAGGATCTCGAAGGCACGTGGATTGATATCCGGCCGCGCACGCACCAGGGCGGCCGACATCTGTTCAATGAAGGCATTACCGAACAACTGGCTCATGCGCGCCGCGCCCGTGAGTTCCATGAGCTCCTTGAGTGCCGCCTTTTTCTCCCTGGTCAGCTCTTCGGCCTGAACAACACCCGAAAGGCAGAACAGAACCGCCAGCCCCATGCTCCATTGCGCCACACATCTCATCTCCGTCTCTCCCGGGTTCGTCAGCTAAGACAATCGATAGTATGCCTACGGTAAGACTTCCACCCCCGCGTGGCAAGGCATGTATGCGAAATGTCTCACAACACATAGAGAATGATACTGACATAGTGGCTGACGCTGCCCGCCAGCACGAACAGGTGCCAGATCCCGTGAAAATGGCGTACCCGTTCATCGAAGATGAAGAAAACCAGGCCGACTGTATAGAACAGACCCCCGGCCAGCAGCCATGCAAACCCCGCCGCGGGCAGGGCGCGCAACAGAGGAGCCAGCGCTGCCAGACACAGCCATCCCATGAGGAGGTAAATGATCAGTGGAAGGATGCGCCGCCCCCGGTTCGGCAGGGAATCGATCACGATGCCCACCACCGCCAGGCCCCAGATCACCCCGAACAAGGTCCACCCCCATACCCCTCGCAGGGTCACGAGCGTAAAGGGTGTATATGTCCCGGCAATGAGCAGATAGATGGCATAGTGGTCGAAACGCTGCAGCAAGGAATCAGGGCGGGCGCCATGGGCGTGATGCAGGGCGGAAAACCCATAGAGTGCCACCAGCGTGACGCCATAGACACTGAAGGAGACGATCCGCCAGGGATCCCCCTTGCGCGCCGCCAGCGCCACCAGCACCACCAGGCCGGCCATCGCGGCAGTCAGGCCGATGAGATGGGTGATGGTATTGAAGCGTTCTCCGTGACGCAGGCGCATGTTCGACCCGACCGTGACTTCGATGCGCACCCCGGGAAATCCCCGCAGTTACTTTGCCATGCGCCTGGCCCGAAAAAAAGATCGCAAGAGGGAGGCGCTCTCATCCGCCAGCAATCCACCCTCGACGGCCACCATGTGATTGACCCGGCCCGAGGCAAAGACATCAAAGACACTGCCCGCGGCCCCGGTCTTGGGATCGGCCGCAGCAAAGACCAGGCGCCGGACGCGCGCATGGATGATGGCCCCGGCACACATGATGCAGGGCTCCAGGGTCACATAGAGGGTCGTACCAGGCAGGCGGTAATTACCCAGGCGCCGCGCGCCCTCACGCAGAGCCTCCATCTCCGCATGGGCCGTGGGATCGCAGGCGGCGATGGGACGGTTGGCACCCCGTCCAATCACGCCATTCTCCCACACCAGCACTGCCCCCACCGGTACTTCGCCCGCTTCCTCGGCCTGCCGGGCAAGCACCAGGGCCTCCTTCATGAAACCGACATCATCGACAGACATGCTCTCCGAATCCGCTATCAGGCGATGAGACTGCTGGCGTCTCCTTACCATCTACTTTATCATCGCGACAGGCAAACGGAAGTCACGGATGCTGACAACACCCTGCATGTGGGATTCAAACACTCAAACTACTGCTCCACCACAACCCGGGAATTCACAATGCAAAGACAGCAGATTGCGCTCTTCAGGCTCTGGCGCTGGCTGCTCCCAGCCGCCATGATCACCACGTCTCTTGCCGCGGAAACGCGCTTTCCTGAGCCTGTTTTCGTCTCATTGCGCGACTCAGGCCAGGTGGCCCGCTTCCCCGGCCCCGGGATCTGGGCAGGCGGTCCCAAGATGCTCTACACCACGGTGACGCCCGATGGCAGGGTCCTGGCTGCAAGCAGCCCCGTGGAAGGCGGCATTCATCTCTTCGACAGCGCCTCGGGTAGGCATCTGGCCCGCATCCTCACCGGCAAGGCGGCCAAGGGACTGAAAGCCTCCCCGGATGGACGCGAGATCTATGTCTGTAATGAAGGCGCAGACACCGTCACCGTGGTGGATGTGGCTGCCCGCCGGGGAGTGGCCACCATTGCCACCGGGGGAAAACCACACAATGTGCAGTTCAGCCGCGACGGCCGCCGCGCCTATGTCACGCTGCAGGGTGGAGACGGCCTGGGCGTCATCGACACCCGCACACGACGCATGACGCATGTCATCCCAACACCCGGCATTGCCGCACCTCACAACCTCGATCTCTCGGCAGATGGCCGCCTCGTCTTCATTCGTGGCCTCTCTGACAAGGTCGGCGTACTGGAAATCGAAACCGGCATCATGAAAGCGGTAATCCCCGTAGGCCGGGGCCATGCGGGCATCGACATCACCCCCGACGGACGCCTGGCCTTTACAGGCGCCATCGCCGACGAGACGGTCACCGTGATCGACACTCAAACCTTGCAGGTGGTGAAACAGATCAAGGTCGGTTTCGGCCCCCACGGAGTACGCGCAAGCCGCGATGGCCGCTATCTGTATGTCGCGGTCACCGCCGATGACCGGATAGCCGTCATCGACATTGAGCGTCTCAAAGTCATAGACAGCTACCACCAACCGGCCTTCCCCTTCTGGCTGGCCGTGCCGGGAAACGTCTGAGCGCTGATCGAACTCTCAGGGCCAGGGAAAACCTGGGTAAACGGCATTTATCAACTACCAACTACCGCGCCATTCAGGCATTCAGACAAAAGAAGGCCGGCTGTGTAAGCCGGCCGGATCAATCAAATAATTTAATTTATTGGAAAAGGTCAGGCCTGCAAAGCGCCCTTGCGCCTGGTGGCAACGCTGGCGAACCCTCCCAGGGCCAGCAGTCCCACGCCCAGCAGCGCCAGCGAGGCCGGCTCGGGCACCTGAACCATGTAATCAAAACTCGTTATCTTTCTAGCCTCTTGCTTGATGGTGGCCACAAGCGTCAGAGAATAGGGGCTGACAGGGTTCACGGAACCACCCGCGGTATCGGAAAATGCCAGACCGCCCATTTCTCCCGTATCCTGCAGGAGCGTACCCGTACCGAAATGAAGGTTTGCATAATCGATGTAGCTCTGAAAGGACACGGTACCCTGGGTGGTGCCTCCCACTGCGGCCAGGTAGCGAGACGGCCCAAGCGGAGTATCGAAATTATCGTCGGTGAGCATGATCTCAAGCTCACCTGCGCCACTCGTCGTCAAATTGGCCGACACGAGATCTATGACGGAGGTATAGGGGCTGCCCAAAAGCGGCTTGGAAAAGCCGCCGGTCAGGTTGGCCCCCCAGACCGTGCCGGCAATTCCTCCGTTGAAACTTACAATGCCATCACCATCAAGATCCTCGACGGTGACACTGATACCAGTGTCCTTATCCGTCAGAGTGAGAATCAGGTGTGCATGACTGCCGGCCCATGGTACGGCCAGAAACATGACGGCAATAAGAGAAAAAAGAACTCGTTTGAAATGCTGCGATAACATATTTGATCCCTCGTTAGTGATGCTGAAACTATCCTGCGCCTGTTTTTATACATTTTCCGTGCCAATATTGTAACTTGCTGTTTTATAATTAATTTTTTGTATTATCATGTGGTTTCCTTCGAGGAATGTAAAGTTTTCCGACACCAAGGGGACATCGTCTTAGTGGTGGACAAGGCCCCGGCAGCAGTGGTGCCTTGTAACTGATTGAAACGACAAACATCCACAGGAAATACAGGGTGTAAAATATCCTGACAAAATGCTGCCATTCAGTCGTAACGTCGTTACCCGGGCATTTCTATTCGTCATCCCGGTGAGCGAGGCGGCGAACATCTTCGTCATTTTTTCCTGCCGGACTGTCCGGTTCATCTGCAGGCGGGCTTTCTTGTGTCAGCCAGCGATCCCGGTTCTTCATGCAGACGCGAATAAAAGCATCCTCCTTGACGGCAAGACGAATGGGCAACGGCAAGGCTTCGTGGACAATGCGCAAGTAAGTGGCGAGCTTCTCGTCATCCATCAGGGTTTCACGCAACGCCACATCCACTTTTTCCTGCCAGAGCGCACGCACCAGGGGCCAGTGCTGATCCATCAGGTCACCCGCCTGATTCAGCGCCGCTTCTTTCAGTGACCTGGCCTTGTCCTTGGCAAGGCCGAGCTTGTCTTTCCAGGCCATCGGCTCCCCCCTGCATTCGGGATCCCCTGAAATATTATACATGCCTACTTCCAACCCTATTATCAATAAGATTTTTTTACTTTATTTTCAATTGTTTAATTTCAAAACAAACGGGAATACCATGCTCGGTTGTGCTGCCAACCACCCTCTAAAGCCGGTGGCTTCCGGTTACGGCTAAAAGCCGGATTGGTCGGCCATTCGGCCGACTACTTCACCCCTACACCACATGAAAATCATCATCCGGCTCCGGCGGCTTCTGGTTCTTGATGTATTCCTTCCATACCTCATCCGTCACATTCCCACTCGTCGCCACCCAGTAACCCCTCGCCCGGAGATGCTGACCCCAGTATCTCTTCCGCAGCACCTTGTACTCCGACAACAACTTATGCGAACTCTTCCCCTTTAGATACTGCACAGCTCGCGATACGGACAGCTGGGGCGGGATCCCTATCAGCATATGCACATGATCACGATTGATCGACCCCGCATAGATAATCATCTCCTTGCTCATCGCGATTTCACGCAACAACTCACGACAGCGTAGCCCTACATCTCCACCCAATACCTGATAACGATACTTGGTTGTCCATACCAGATGGTACTTGCAATCCCAAACCGTATGATTGCCTCGCTTATAATCCTTCATCCCATAAGGATATCATCCATCGCCTAAAGGCGAGGGGTTTACTGATCCCCTATCGGGGACTCTAAATCTGGTCCGATTTGCTTAGGAATTACCTTTCATAATAGTTCCCCGTTATTATTAACCCGGCAATAAAATATTGCTACGCTGCATAGCGAATCGACTCATGCTCGAAGTAGCTTTTCACCCTTGCTGGAGACTTCTGCAGTTTGCGCAGATGGCTCACTGCCGCTTTCTTCAAGGCCTTCTTGCTTCTTGCCGGTGCTCGCTTCGTAACACCTTCTTTCAGGTCAGCATTCAGGCATTC
>Ga0256839_1002123_pt1 | contig 22678 bp, 14 predicted proteins | sample 354166metaG_FD_185968 | JGI IMG/M metagenome (GOLD analysis project Ga0256839, IMG submission 185968) | Hydrothermal vent microbial communities from Mid Atlantic Ridge, Atlantic Ocean - 354-166 | ecosystem: Environmental > Aquatic > Marine > Hydrothermal vents | place: Atlantic Ocean: Mid... | reverse complement strand
GCCCCACCTCGTGAATAATGACGGAAATAAGCCCGTATTTACTGTGTTTCCAGGGTCTTTTTTCACCCGCGCTGCCATAATAGGTGCCATCTTCTTCTGGCCGCGGTGCGTTAAAGGAAATCATGGGGTATTCCATGCCGCCCACTGGACCATTGACTGACTGGGCCACAGGCCAGGGATAATCAAAGGTGTATTGTGAATAGACTTTCATGGTGTGGATGATGGCGGGCGTGGAGTACTGGCTCCATAATGGCTCGGCTTCATTGGGGTAAAAGCTCATGGCCAGCACCGTATTGTCCCCTTGCTTGTGTCCCTGGGCATCCCAGATAAACTTGCGAGAGGCGGCCCAGGCGAAGTCGCGCACATTCTTCGCCTTAAACATCCAGGTTTTTGTGCCCTTAGGGCGGGACTTTTCGTTGGCTTTGGCCTCCTTGGGGGTAATGATGAACACCGGTTTTTGGGCGCTTTTGGCTTTTTCCAGGCGTTGCTGTTGCTTTTTGCTAAGCACTTCGCCGGGATTTTGTAATACCCCGGTGGCGGCGACCACGTGATCTTCGGGGACAGTGATATTCACCACAAAATCGCCCATTTCGAGGGTGAACTCACCACTGCCGAGAAAAGGCTTGTTTTGCCAGCCGGTAACATCTGTATAGGCGGCCATGCGCGGATACCAGCGGGATATTTCGAAAATGCAATTGCCATCGGACTCAAAGCATTCATAACCGCCGCGGGCGCGCACGCGGGTGGCGTCCAGCTCGTTATACCACCAGTCAATGCTGAAACGGGTTGACTCGCCAGGCTTGAGTGGCCGGGGCAGGTCAATACGCATCATGGTGCCATTAATGGTGTGCTTTAGTGGTTGTCCTTCTTCGTCCTTTACCGCGGTTATGTGATAGCCTCCCTTATGCTTTTCCAGTGCTAACAGCGCGGTGAGCGCACTATAGGGAAACTTGTCAAAGTTTGGCGCCGTTTGGGCAAGCAACCCGCGTGAGTTTTTTGCATAACGGTTCTGATCCAGCTGCACCCACAGGTAGTTGAGGGTGTCAGGGGAGTGATTGTGGTAGGTAATCAGTTCCGAGCCGGTAATGCGTTTGTTTTTTTCATCCAGGGAGACATCAATAACATAGTCGGCACGCTGCTGCCAATAAGCGTGTGCCGGTGCGCCGCTGGCGGTGCGTTGTTCATTAGGGGTAGGGAGCAGCGCATCCAGTTGACGGAACTTGTCCTGCCAAGCAGAAGCGTTGGCACAGGCCAACCCGGAATAGAAGCAGCATGGTAAAAGCAGGTGGCGAAAAGTGTTTAGCATGATTTTCCTGGCGGGTAACAATACATGAGGCCGGTATCCGACTTTGGTTTGTCGGGGGTTGTCGGATTCGGGCTTGTGCTATGATAAAACGCTTTGTGCCGCAGGCCAAAGAATTTTCGGCCCCAGGGCGCTATTTCTGTTGATTATTAAAACAGGGGACGCTGAGCCATGAGCCACACCAATCCAGCCTCACGTATTGTCACTGATGAATTATGGGGCCACCCTAAAGGTTTGTATGTGTGTTTCTTTACCGAAATGTGGGAGCGTTTTTCCTTCTACGGGATGAAATTCCTGCTGGTGCTGTATCTGACCAAGTATCACTTGTTTTCCGACGCCGCCGGCCTGGATGTTCTGGGCGCTTACGCTGGCCTGGTGTATGCTTTGCCAGTGATTGGTGGCATGCTTGCCGATCGATACCTGGGGGCCAGAAAGGCCGTGTTATTTGGTGGTATTTTGCTGGTTTTCGGGCATTTGCTGATGGCTGTGGAAGGCGACCAGGCCCGCATGGTCAATCAACTGGTGGTGCGGGACACCTTTGCCCTGAATGTGTTTTACCTGGCCCTGGCGCTGATTATTGTCGGCGTGGGGTTTCTCAAACCCAACATATCCACCATTGTTGGCAAGCTGTATCCGGAAAACGATCCCCGCCGGGATTCTGGCTTTACGATTTTTTATATGGGTATCAATCTGGGTTCTTTTCTGGCCACGCTGATTTGTGGTTATCTGGGCGAAACCTATGGCTGGAAGTATGGCTTTGGCGCAGCCGGTATTGGCATGCTGTTGGGCTTGGTGACTTTTCTGTATGGGCAGCGTTATCTGGGGCATTATGCCGACCCGCCAAACCCCGAATTGCTGCGTGAGAAAGTTCTGGGCATTATTTCCCGGGAATGGGCCATTTATCTGGGGGCTGTGCTGACGTTACCGGTGATGTGGTATCTGGTTCAGCGCGAGCACTGGGTGCACAATACCCAGTGGGGCCTGCTGGCCATGGCTGTGGGCGGAATGATGTTTTACGCTTTTATGAAAACAGACAAAATTCACCGTGACCGCTTGATTGTGTTGATGGTCTTGATTCTGTTTTCCATTATTTTCTGGGCCTTGTTTGAGCAGGCCGGGGCCAGCATGACTTTATTTGCTGACAGGGTCTTGAATCGCGCCGTTTTTGGTTTTGAAGTCAAGGCCTCCATGTTCGGTTCATTGAATGCCTTTTTTATTATTTTGCTGGCTCCTGTTTTTGCCTGGCTATGGGTGTGGCTGGCCAAACGCAACATGGAGCCCAGTACACCGGCCAAGTTTGCCCTGGGTCTGATTCAGGCCGGCTTGGGTTTTGGTGCCCTGGTTCTGGGCATTTCCATGCCGGAGCATACCGGTAAAGTGGCTGCCATTTGGCTGGTGCTGGCCTATTTGCTGCATACCACCGGCGAACTGTCCCTGTCCCCGGTAGGTTTGTCTGCAGTCACCAAACTGTCACCCCCGCAAATTGTCGGGTTTTCCATGGGCACCTGGTTTTTGGCCACGGCGCTTTCAGAAACCCTGGCCACTCGTTTGTCGAAACTGGCCGCAGTGGATGCTTCTGCCACCGGTGCGGTGTTGAGTGTTGCTGACCAGGCCGCCAAGTACGCGGAACTGTTTGATTTTCTCTTTAAACTGGGCGTTGGCTCGGGTATTGTTTTATTGCTGCTCACACCGGTTTTGAAGAAATTGTCGCATGGAATTCACTAGATTGCCTGGTGCCCTGGTTGGGCGGGCTGGAATAAAATTTGAAGAATCATGTGTTGGATAAGCGCGTTTAATTTTTGTTCACTGTCAACGGAGTCAGGAGGCTTGAATAGATGACAAACAGTACAACGGCGTTACGCCATGGTATTCCTCCGGTGGAGGTGATGCACCACCCGGCTGGCCTGTTTATCTTGTTTTTTACCGAAATGTGGGAACGCTTCAGCTATTACGGCATGCGCGCCCTGCTGGTGTTGTTTCTGGTGAGCGATCTGGCGGCCAATGGCTGGGGCTGGCCGCGCGAAGAAGCATTAAGCCTGTATGGAACCTACACAGGTCTGGTGTATTTGACGCCCATTTTAGGCGGGTATCTGGCCGATCGTTTGCTGGGCTTTCGTCTGGCCGTGATTATCGGCGCTTTGCTGATGACCCTTGGGCATGCCTCCATGGCCATGGAAACCGAGTTTTTTTTCTACACCGGTTTGGGGTTGCTGATTGCCGGTAACGGCCTGTTCAAACCCAATATTTCGTCCATTGTTGGTGGCTTGTACTCCAAAGGCAGTGAACACAAAGATGGCGCCTATACGATTTTCTACATGGGTATTAACGCCGGGGCCTTTTTGGGCATTTTGCTGTGTGGCTATGTGGGTGAAACCGTTGGCTGGCACTATGGGTTTGGTTTGGCCGGTATTTTTATGTTTCTGGGCATGTTACAGTTTTTGTTTGCCCAGAAAATGTTTGGCGACGTTGGCACCAAGCCTTCCGGCCAGTCGCGCCCGGAAACACCCGAAGACCCGGCAGTGGAAGAAGAAAACCCGCAAGTGGTGCGCGATCGTTTGATTGTTATCGGCGTGCTGGCGTTTTTCACCATCTTTTTCTGGATGGCTTTCGAGCAAGCCGGCGGCTCCATGACCATTTTTGCCAAGGACTATACCCAGCGGGTGTTGACAGGAGAGGCGGCCAGCTGGTTTGTGTGGGTCAATACTGCCTTAACCTTGGGCCCGATCGTCATCATTACCTATGTGTTGTTTTTGCTGTTTCGGGCCACTTTCCGCTACATTCCCCTGAGCAACCTGATTTTGGCCGGTGCCTTTGCCCTGATTTGGCTCATTGCCTTGTGGATGGTCTATAACCAGTTGACATCAACAGCCTATGAAGTTGGCTACCAGAAGGACGGAGCTGAAGTCGTGACCAAGGTGAGAGTCAGCAATCCGGACTTGCAAGCCGGCCAAACGCTGCATCTGTTAAAGTTGAGTGATGACAAGTTTCGTGTTGTGGCCGATGCCGATGTGCCCAAGTTTGACCACTTGATTGAGGCCCGGGTTAAAGCCCGGATGGCCGGTGAAGTGGAAGTGGCCGCTTCCTGGTTCGGGATTCTCAACTCCTTTTTTATCATTGCTTTTGCGCCCTTGTTTTCCCGCATCTGGGAAAGCCGGTTTAACCCTTCTGCGCCGGTCAAGTTTGCGTTGGGACTGTTCTTGCTGGGCGCGGGTTTTGCCGTTTTGGCCTATGGGGCGTCCACCATCCCCAAAGGCGCGGCCACCGCATCGGTGAGCCTGTGGTTTTTGGTGGTGGCTTATTGGTTCCATACCATGGGAGAGCTGTCACTGTCTCCGGTGGGTTTGTCCTATGTCAGTAAGCTATCACCATCGCGATTGGTCGGCCTGATGTTCGGCATCTGGTTTTTATCGAGTGCCGTGGCCAATAAGCTGGCAGGCATGACAGGCAGTCTGATTGACAGCATTTCGGCGCAGTATGGCTTGAGCGCATTCTTTTTGATTTTTACCGTTTTGCCGGTGGCGGCGGGGTTGATAATGCTGGCTTTGACACCATTTTTGAAAAAACGCATGCATGGTATTCATTAAGAAAGCATCACTCTTATGCCCATTTACCGTTATCAGGCAATAGAACAATCCGCCGGTTGCAAACAGTGCGCCGGCGGATTTGAGCGCATGCAAAAAATGGCTGAGGCGCCATTAAGGCATTGTCCCGGTTGCGACGCCGAGGTCTGCAAAGTCATCGCAGCTCCCAATGTGGTGGCTGGCAAGGCCCATTTGACCAACCCCAACCACATCGAAAAACATGGGTTTACCCAGTATCGCAAGGTGGGCAAGGGCGTCTATGAAAAGACCGCCGGCAAGGGGCCGGATTATATTTCCGGTGACTAGCCGGTTTGTATTTCCCAATCAGCAAAGGTGAAAACGCCATGAGCCTGTCTGTTCGCGTGATTACGGTGAGCGATACCCGTACTGAAGAGACCGATGTATCCGGCGCTTATTTGCGGGATGCCGCCACGGAAGCCGGTCATACGGTATTGGACAAAAGCTTGGTAAAGGACGATGTTTACCAGATTCGCAAATTACTCAGTGCGGCGATTGCAGATCCACAGACCGATGTGGTTTTGCTCACAGGCGGCACCGGCTTTTCCGGCCGGGACTCCACGCCGGAGGCGGTACGCCCCCTGCTGGACAAGGAAATAGACGGTTTTGGTGAGTTATTTCGGCAGATATCCTACGACGAAATCGGCTCTTCCACCATTCAGTCCCGGGCTTTGGCTGGGCTGGCCAATAACACTCTGATTTTTTGTTTGCCGGGGTCCACCGGCGCCTGCCGCACGGCCTGGACACGGATTTTGTCCGAACAACTGGACGCGTCCCACAAGCCATGTAATTTTGTCACTGTCCTCAAAGGCCGCCAACAACACCAGTAATCGCCCTCAAAGGCATGTTTTTTGCAAAGGCCGGTCTGTCAATCGTGCGCGTTTGGCGGTATCATGTGCGGTTTTCCAAGGCAATATCAGGACGACAAAATCATGCGCAGCGATTTATGCGGACAGGTGACAGAAGCGAAACTTGGCGACACCGTGGAGTTGTGCGGCTGGGTGGACAAGCGCCGCGATCATGGCGGTGTTATCTTTATTGACTTGCGTGACCACAGCGGCATAGTGCAGGTGGTGGTTGAACCGGATAACCAGGCCGCCTTTGAAATCGCCGACAAGGCCCGCTATGAGTATTGCCTGCGGGTTCGAGGTACGGTACGGCCGCGGCCTGAGGGGCAGGTCAATGAACGCCTGACCACCGGGCGTATTGAAGTGGTGGTGGATGAATACGAAGTCCTTAATCCGTCCAAGCCACTGCCTTTTATGCTGGACGAGGCGGTGGGCGAGGCGGCGCGATTAAAGCATCGTTACCTTGATTTGCGTCGTCCAGCCATGCAGCACAATATTCGTTTGCGCTCCCGCCTGACCCGTGCCTTGCGAAACCATCTGGACAATCAGGATTTTCTTGATATTGAAACGCCGGTGCTCACCAAGGCCACACCTGAGGGCGCCCGTGACTTTCTGGTGCCAGCCAGGGTGCATCCGGGCAAGTTTTATGCCTTGCCGCAATCGCCCCAGCTGTTCAAGCAGTTGCTGATGATGTCGGGAATGGATCGCTACTATCAAATCGCGCGTTGTTTCCGTGATGAAGATTTGCGTGCAGACCGCCAGCCGGAGTTTACCCAGCTGGATATCGAGATGGCGTTTGTGGATCAGGAAGACGTGCTGGCAATGGCTGAAAACCTGATTCGCGATGCCTTTGACCGAGTGCTGGGCGTGGCCTTGCCCAACCCGTTTCCCCGCATGACTTATGCAGAAGCCATGCGGCGCTATGGCTCGGACAAGCCGGATTTACGCAACCCGCTGGAGCTGGTGGATATTGCCGATGCGGTCAAAGGCTGCGAGTTCAAAGTGTTTGCCCTGCCTGCGGCAGACCCCAATGGCCGCGTGGTGGCGCTAAAAGTCCCTAAAGGCGGAGAAAAGCTGACCCGCAAACAGATCGATGACTACGGCCCCTATGTGGCCCGCTATGGCGCCCGCGGTCTGGCCTGGATAAAAGTTAATGACAAAAGCCAGGGTCGGGACGGTCTGCAGTCCCCCATTGTCAAGTTTCTGGATGATGACGCTCTGGCCGCCATTCTGGTAGCCACCGGTGCGGAGAATGGCGACCTGATTTTCTTTGGCGCCGGCGAGGCCGCCACAGTAAGCCAGTACATGGGCGCTTTGCGGCTGAAACTGGGCGAAGATCTGAGCCTGCTGGAAGGGGACTGGAAGCCCCTGTGGGTGGTGGACTTTCCCATGTTTGAATACAACCCGGACGAAAAACGCTGGGATGCCTTGCACCACCCGTTTACCGCACCGGCGGTGGATGTTGAGCATTTGCGGCAAGCGCCGGGAGAAGCCATTTCCAAAGGCTATGACATGGTCATGAATGGCGTGGAATTGGGCGGCGGCTCCATTCGTATTCATGAGCCGGCCATGCAGCGTGCTGTCTTTGATTTACTGGGCATTTCGCCGCAGGAAGCCGAGCAAAAATTCGGATTTTTGCTGGAAGCGCTGGAATACGGCGCCCCGCCGCATGGGGGCATTGCCTTTGGCCTGGATCGTCTGGCGGCCATGATGTGCGGCGTGGACTCGATTCGGGAAGTCATCGCCTTTCCCAAAACCGCCAGCGCCGCCTGTCCGCTGACCGAGGCACCTTCTGCTATCGATGAACAACAGCTGGCCGAGGTGCATGTGCAACCGGTATTGCCAGAAAGCGGTGAAACGGATGGCTAGCCAGCCTCAGGAAGCCGTGGTTTTGGTCCATGGCCTGTGGATGCACCCATGGACCATGCGGGCGTTGGCGCATGCCTTGGAAAACGCCGGTTACCATGTCTACTTTTTTGGTTATCCCACCGTCCGCCGCGATCTTGACAGCGTCACTCGTCAACTGGCAGCCTTTGTCAATTCGCGCCCGGAGTCGGTGGTGCATCTGGTGGCGCACAGCATGGGCGGCATTCTTAGCCTGCGGGCTTTGAAGGATATCCGCAAGCCTGGGCGGCTGGTGATGTTGGGATCGCCCATTGCCGGCTCCCAGGTGGCGCATCGCCTGCAAAAACTGGGTGTGCATCGCTGGCTTCTGGGCCATGCCACAGGGCCTCTCACACAAGGTGCCGCGGATAAGGCACCTTCACGGGAAACCGGTATGATCGCCGGGGTTTGGCCCTGGGGCATTGGCAAGCTGGTAAACCGTTTTTCAGGCCCTAATGACGGCACGGTGGGCCTGGATGAAACCCGGGCTGACTGGTTGCAGCACCACATCACGGTCAACACCAATCATTTGGGATTGCTGAAAAACCGCGAAGTGCAAAAAAAAGTGCTGTATTTTTTGCAGCATGGGCGTTTTTCTGGCGAAAATCCGGAAGCGCCACCTGCAGGTATGGCAGATTAAGCAAGTTCCGTTTTTGCCGCCTGAGCACGTATTTACGATGCTGGCTCGCTGCCTGGCTGGGCGGTTGCCTGGTTTTTTTGCTCCTGGAGCTTGAGCAAAGCCGGGTCCAGTATTCGGAAGGCACTGGATTCACCATTTTTTTCTGCCTGCTTTAACCAGGTTTGCAGGACCTTTTCTTGATTACTTTCAAAACGCTGATTCATTTCCCGAACAGCAAGCTGTTGCTGGTAGAGGCGATTTAGCATGGCCTTGTCGGGTAACCGTGTGGCACCGTAAAACAGGCTGTGGATGGTGTCATCGAAGAGTAACCGGTCAGGAATAAATGTGTTGGCCATGGCTTGCACCAGGCGGCGGTAAAGATGGTATTTATCGGCAGTTTCGCGCAACGCTTGTTGCGCCTCGGTATGCGGTTCCTGCAAACCCAGCAGTAAACGGTAGAGGGTTTTTTGTAGCCGGCTGGTGTGCTCAATAAATTTTTCTTCCACGTGCAGTTTGACGTCGTCCAAGGTGTCACTGGCCAGTATTTTTACGCGTAAATCGTCAGCCAGACGGTCGCGCCACTCCTCGCCTTTTATCCAGTTGTGGGTGACGATGGCATCCGGATTGGCTCTGGCTGCAGTCAAAAAAGTCAGCCGGTTGGGCAGCAGACCATGAGTGCCTTCGGGCAACTGGGTAATGATCTGCTCTCCCAAAATGGGCAACGGGCAAGCCAGCTGCAAGACATTTTCATCGTTGCGGCCAAACAGGTAATGGTATTTTTTCAGAGACTGGATACGGCGGGAAAAAACCAGCGTGTCGTTATAATACCCTTTCAGGCTCATGGCCAAATGCCCATAATAGTTGGCCACAGCGGGATTGCTCAGGTGGGAAGGGCCTACGGTTCGGCCTTCCCAGCCCACATCGTCATAGCACAAGCGAACCTCGCCCAGTCTAAGCTGGTCGGCCAGGAGCAAATGGTTGGGAAACAGCGCCAGCAAGGCGCGGCTGGGCTCCAGTTGACTGTGAACGCCACAGGTTTTTGCCGGGTCGCAAGGGCCGATGCGGAGTGTTTCCGGGCGATAGTGGGAAGCTTGTTGAACCGACCCAAGCAAATCAATATCGCTGCCGGGTTTAAGGTTCCTTTGGCGATACTCATCAGCCACAGCAGTGATGTGCTGTTTGACCCGCTGCCACTGGGCCACCACTTGTGTCAGCCGGCGGGCCAGGGTGTCATGCACCGGCTGCCGCAGGCAGGAAAAACCATTTTGCAACGAGAAACCGGCTCGCAGTGGCCCTTGAAGAAAGCGCACAGGGCGGTATTTTTGCAAATACTGAGGCCAGCGGTCATTGAACCAGATAAGGCTTTCTGTGCCCAACAGCCACTCAAAAGGGTTGGCTTTACGGTTTGCGTCTGTCAGGCACCCCTCGCGGGATTCCATGGCGTAGAGGGTGTTGATAATTTGCCAGGGAGGCAGCTCCAGCACCCGCGCCAGGGCTTCATCGTCTTCTGGCGCATTCAGACTGCCGGCCAATTCATCAGTTGTGGACAGCGTGCCAGCCCAGTGAGAGAGGTCTTCCACGCAACCGGTGTACTGGCGTTGTTCAATGGGCTCATCAGGCAGCGGCCTTGTTTCTTCGCTCAAATTCAGACAGACATCCAATTGTTGTTGTAACAGGCGGCGAAAAGGCTGGGACAGATAGGCGGCCAGGTTGGGCATGGAGAAAAAAATGGCTGCCATTTTTTCGGGTACGCCTGTGGCGGCAGTTGTAGAAACGGCAGTGCCTTTTAATGACCGAAAGCTTTGTTCCAGCAATTCTGGCAATCGTTCGTCCACCATTCGAACCGCGTCGTGGTGGGCCACAAACCAGGTATCATTGCTTTCTGCCAGCGCCAGAAACACATATGGTTGAGACTGCAGCCAGTCGTCCAGATAGGTGTGGGCGATATTGAAAGCCTCCAGCCAGTTCAAGGCGGCGGACAGGATTTGCTGGCGGTCCTTGTTGAGGGTGAGCTGGATGAGTTTTTTCAGCAACGCCTGCTGCATAAAGGACATTTGTTTTTGGCTGCGGTTGATCTGCAGGGCCAAGGCGGCCAGTTGTTGTGGCTGGCGGGGCGATTCAATCCAGCGCATTAACGCCTGCCAGTGTGAAGTCCGGAGTGAAGGTGGTAGCGGCTTTGGATCAAGAATCTGACCAAAAACCGCCTGCCAGTCTACATGAGGACGCTGTTTCATGGCCATCAGAAGACGGCTCCAAATGGCAGGCAGTTGCAAATAAACCGCGAGGTCATCCTCGCTGTTTAGCAGGGCTTTCAGGGGCATATAACGGGGATCCATCGGCAACAGGACACGCTGCCATACATCAGCCGTCATGCCATGGGTGCTGGTGGATAACACCCATCCGGCCAGGGCATGGGTATCAATTCCCCTCACGGGCTGACGGCGCCTTTTTTCGGCTTCTGCGCTGACACTTTCTGCGGCGTTGCGCCAGAGGAAAGCCGCTTGCTGCTCATCCACAAAGGAGTCCAGAATTTTTTCGGCCGCCTGGGTGAGTATCACCGAGCCATGCAAACCATACTGTGCGCGCAAGGCATGGGCCACCTGTAAGCCGGTGGCACTCACAATCTGCGGAGAGCTGTTTTTGTCCGCTGGTGCTGCCGAGGCAAAAGCGGGCAGCATTAACCCCAGCAAGAAGCACCACGTGCCAGTCCTAAATTGCGACATGGAAACCTTGAGATAAAAAAATGATTATACACAATTGCCAGCGGACTCAGACTGGCCAAATGGCTTTTGAGACGAGCGTATAAACAAAAAGCCCGGCTTCTGGCCGGGCTTTTTGTGACAGGAAAACAATGGTTAGAAGTTTTTCCTGACTTGAATGCCAATGGTGCGTGGCTGGTTGGTCAAATAGCCCACGCGAGCCAGTGTGCCGCGTTCCTGATCCAGTGCCAGGCGGGCTTCTTCGTCGGTGAGGTTATTGATATACAAGGCCACATCCCAGTCATTTTTGCGGAAGCCCAGCCGGGTGTTGACCAGGGTGTATGAAGGCAGCTCCGGATCAAAGGTAAAGGTGGTCTGGCTGGGGTCGCCCAGCGGATATACTGTTAAATCCACTGTGCCAAAGCCTTCAGCCTGATCGCCAATCTGGGTGTAGCGGGAGCCCACGTAACTGATGGTGCCGCTGAAATAGCCATCCCATCCATTGTCCATGGGCCAGAAATACACGCCATTGGCGGAAAACTGCATCTTGGGAACCGTGGGCAGACGGTTGCCTTCTTTAATACCAGCCAAAACCCGGGTATTGCCGTCAGCATCGGTGGATGTGACAGTGGAGTCGAGTTCGGCATTGATATAGCTGCCGGAAAAACTGAGCTCCAGATTGTCAGTGGGGTTGAAGCTGGCATCAAACTCAATACCGGCGCTGTGCGCTTCAGGCACGTTGAAGATAACCCGGGAAGAGCAGGTTCCGGCTGTCAAAGTGGCTTGCAGGTCGGAAATGTCCATGTAGAAGGCCGCTACATTAATGTGCCCGGACACGTTACTGAGAATTTTCTTCAGGCCCACTTCATAGTTGATGACGGTTTCATCATCAAAACTGTCTCGGCCGCCAAAGGTGGCCAAGTCTTCCGGAGAACACAGAGGTTCATTCAAGGGGTCATTGATGCCACCCAGGCGGAAGCCTTTGGAAATCTGTGCCGTAAAGGTGGTGGTTTCATCCTTGGCGTAGCTGGCCATGATGCGGGGCGAAAAACCGTCGGCAGACGTGGTGGCTGGCACATCAATGGACTGGTCGGCAAAAATGCCATCGAAAAACAGGGTGCGATCTTCGGTGTAATCGTAGTAACGCAAGCCGCCGGTCAGGGTCAGCTCATCGGTGACCAGATAAGAAGCCTCGCCAAACAGAGCGAACTGCTCCAGCTTGTAGGGGATGTCGGAATAAAACAGCACATCCCGAGGCGCCAGTGGGCCAGCAGTGGGGATGCCGGTGGCGTCCTCAAAGCCGCGCACCAGCAACTCCTGTCCATAACGGCGGTGGGCATCGGAATAAAAACCGCCAGCCACCCAGTTCAGAGGGCCGTCACTGTTGGAGGCGAAGCGCAATTCCTGGGTAAACACACGGGCTTTGGTACGGTCATACAGAGGCGCATCCAGGGTGTAGATTTCCGGTGGCAAGCCAATGTTGCCGCCGGTAATGGAAGCGGTCAACTGAGTGGCGTCTCGCAACACCAGAATTTTGCGCTTGGTGTAGGAGGTGACCGATGTCATGGTGACGTTGTCCATGTCATATTCCATGGTGACGTCGAACAATTTAAAGTCATCGGTGAATTTTTCTTGCAATTGGGTGTATTGCTGCCGCGAGCCCAGCTGCACCGGCGGGCGCGTGGTGGTAAACGGGTTGGCCAGAATGTTGTAAATATCCACGCGGTTAAACCCGTTGACATCCACTTTTTGAAACACATAACGAGGGACAATGGAAAACACCTCATTGGGTTGCCACTTCCAGGCGATGCGACCGCCACGGCGATAGCCGTCATTTACGTCTTCTTTGATGCCGTTGGGCTGGACAGCATCAATAAAGCCGGGATATTCCTTGTCGTAAAGCACCACGCGCAAGGCAGAGTTTTCGCTGGTGGGGGCGTTATACATACCTTTAATGTCACCACCGATGCCGCCGTCAGTGACGGTTTCCAGAGAGCCCTGGATGGCGCCTTCGATTTCGCCCAGTTTGGGCTGGTTGGTGATATAGCGAACGGTGCCGGATAAGGAGCCTGCGCCAAACAAGGTGCCTTGCGGGCCGCGCAGCACCTCGACACGCTGGCTGTCAAACAGGTCGAGGTCCGGCGTGAACAGGGACAGGGAAATGGGCGTTTCGTCCAAATAGACGCCCACTTGTTCCTTGACGCCGGGCTGATCGCGCACAATTTGGCCGGCGGAAACACCACGAATGGCCACTTGCGATTGTCCAGGCCCCAGATTTTGAACGGTGAAACCGGCCACCATCAGGGAAACATCTTCTATACTGTCAACGCCCCGATTGCGCAACTCTTCTTCAGTGAGGGCCATGACTGAGAAGGCAATGTCCTGAATGGATTGCTCGCGCTTAGTGGCTGTGACCACAACCTGGCCCAGGTCATAGCTCTCGGTATCTTTTTTGTCTTTGTTGTCTTGAGCCAGAGCCAGGCCAGCAAAGCTGCTCAAGCCCATGGCCAGCGCCATGGCTGATATCAGTGTTTTTTGTTTCATGTCTCCTCCGCGTTTTAATCGTTGTTATGGTGGCGGTGCCGCTGGAATGACGACTTTGCCGCCCGGGAAATGTGGCTGGAAAAAGTCTTTCCTGGGTGTGAGGCTACCAAAGGCGCAGGTATTATTCAATAGATAAAAGCAGCCCCTTGTCTCCACGGGAGATTATTGTTCATACCAACGATAAAAGCCGCCATGTGGCGGCTTTTATCATCAATTGGTGTAATGGCTAGTTTTTTGGCGGCGTTTGCAGAACCTGTTCAAGGTTGTTTCTTTGCCAGTTGACCTGCTGGCCATTGGCGTCGACGCTGGTGCTCATGTTTTCAATTTCGCCACTGGTGGTTGAGTCAAACCGCATGCGCAAGTTGCCGGCGCCGGTGGCCTGCAAAGGCACCCATGGACAATGGGGGCAGTGTACCCGGAAACGATTCAGTGTGACTTCAATCGGGTTGGCGACGGTGGTGGTGACGCCTTGCAGCCAATAGGGTTGCCCGGCGTCATCGTAAAGATAGTGAGTAAAAACGGTTGCGTCGCCCTGGGTTTCTATGCTGGTGCCCCAACCGGATTCGGCCGGGTTCCACCAGATGCCAGTGTATTGCGCCGGAGGCGGTGTGTTGGAGACGATTTGCCGCTGGATCTTTTCGGCGCTGAAATTGCCATCAATGGTGCGCGTTTGAATGGCATGTGTGGCGTCAATAAACGTGGTTAGCGCCTCACCCGCCACGCGATTGATCTGGGCGGACGTGTCGGTGACAAACCCGGCCGGATAGGACTTGTGGATCAATGTCGTGCGGGCCTGACCGTTTTGCAAAGCCCCCAGGGTGGTGATATACCACACGGGGTCATGCGCTGCGTTTGCGGTGTATTCCAGGAAAACCAGTTTACCGGAAAATTGGTGCATGTCATTGCCGTTGCCACTGCGTCTGGGGTTCCACCACAGCCCGGTGTCAAATTCAAACGGCGTGCCATCATTGGCGTTGCAGGTGTTGGCCACGTTGCAAACGCCATTGTTACCCAAGGTAGTGGAAAGCAGAGGCGCTGCCGTGCCGGTATTAAAACCTTCATCGAAAACGGTGGCTTCATGGGCAATGGCGAAATTGGCGCCACAAACAGCATCGTAGGCTGTGCTGAATATCAGTTCAGTGCTGTTTTGTGCGCCTGCTGGCATATTGCCAAGGGCCACGGCGGGTGTTTCCAGAAACAACTTGTCCGTCAACAGGGCCCCGGGCTTGTTGTCCTTGTAGTAGGCGCACACGGCTTGTCCGGCGGTGATGCTGCCGACACCATTGCAGGACCAGTTCAGGGCGTCGGTGGCGCCGGGGTTGAGCAGGCCCACAGAGGCATTGTCAGTGCCGTTGGTGGCGTACTGGAATACCCACTGACCAGTGGCCGGGTACAAAATGGCCTGAAACTTCATGGAGAGATTGGGGTTGGCATAGCTGGCCACATCGTTCCACTGGAAAACGTCACAGGCGGTGCCACCGGTTTCCGCGGGCCGCGGGCAAGAGTTGAAATGCTGGTACCAGGCGCCGCCATTGACGATTAAATCATCGTGCATGGGCAAAATACGGCCCTGGTTGCCGCCCCGGTTAGGGGCTTGAGGCAAGGGACAGTCGTTGTCGTAATCACTGCCGTCTTCACGGTCGTCCAGCGACAGGTAGCCATTGCTGGACATAACGACCTGGTTATAGGTCTGGCCATAGAAATTAAAGGGCACAGGCAGGTTGATGGCCACGGTTGCGCCATCGTCCTCGGCGGGGATGGTGTCATTGGGGTTGGGGTCAATAAAGGCCAGGGAAGTGCCGGTGCCGCTGATGTCGACAAAGTTATAACTACAACTGGCCATGGCGTTGCCAAAGCCGTCCGTATCAGTGAAAGTGGTCGAAAACGCTTGTTTGGCAAACACCGCCCAGGCGTCCGTGGCGCTTACCGACCCGTTGTTTTTCAGGGTGACTGGCAGTTTCCAGCGCTCACCCGGGTCAATGACATTGTCGTTATTGCCACACACTTGCTCCAGCGCGCCAGTGCTGCTGATGGCAATGACCGGCGCCTGGACCACAATGGCCTGGGTGGCGGTTGCCTGGCAGCCGCTGCTGTCAGTGACAGTGAGAGTCACATTGCCGGTGTAGGCTTGTTGAAAACGGGTTTGTGTGTTATCGCCGGTGGCGTCAGTCAGGCCATCGCCATTGAGATCCCAATGGAAAATATAGCCGCCGGCGCCGCCTGTGGCACTGGCGCTCAAGGCAATGGTTTCATCAACGTTATAGAGGCCCGAGCCGATATTCATGCTCACCGCAGGCGGGGTGCATGCGCCTTGACCTTGCAGGGTTTGAGCGCCGGTGTTGATCGGGTCCAGCCAGTCCTTGAGCCGCGTTTGGGGGGTGGTGCCATTATCCCAGGAAACACTGAAACGGCCGTACCAGTCCGGATCGTCATTGCCACAGGCGGCCAGGCCGCCATGGAGTTGGCCCACCAGCAGTTGTTCGCTGGTCCATAAGCCCGAGCCTGATGAGCCGCCCTCTGTGGTGCCCAGGTCCCAGTCAGCCACGCGCAAATGGCTGGCATTGCCGGTCACAGACTGTGAGTAGCCGGTAATGCTCAAAGGGTCGTTTTCGAAGCTGATGCGCTTGGCATGACCAGCCGGGTGATGGATGGCCACAGCTGAGCTGGGAGCCTGGTCTCGCCGGTCCCAGCCGGTATAAAACACATCGTAGCTTTGGGGTGGTGCGGTATCCAGGCGCAACAAGGCAAAATCGCTGGTGGCATTGCTGGCGATAAAGGTGGCGCCGCTTTGGGTGTCATTGAAGCCGGAGGTGGAAATGGGTGTGCCGCTGCTGGCCGAGCCTGGCGCCCGGCAGGTGGGGCTTTCATAATTCCACCACAGGTTGATGGATGCGGCATTGCTGGCATTAAAGCCGCAATGGTCAGCAGTCAGAAAAAAAGGGGTGCCATCGCTGCTGGTGTTGTTGATCAGTTGGCCGGTACACAGGAATTGCCCACTGCGCACATAGCGGGCAACGGATTTAATAGGATTTTGCCAGCCGTCGCCTTCGGGGCAGGCCACATCCACGTTACAGCTGCCGCTTTTGTTCAGGCCGCCGGTGTTTTCTTCCCAAAACTTTTTGTAGCCACGGGTGATATGCGCCAGGGTAAACTGTACAAAAGGGCGCATTTTTTCTGGCACTCTCAGGCGCACAGTCAGAGCTTTGCCGATGACCGGCCCGGGCCATAGCTGCTTGTGCGGACGGTTGTTGGCATCGGTATAGGGGCCTTTGACGCGAGCGCCTTTTTGATCCAGAATTTCCAGACGGGCGCCGTGGGGTAAAAACAAGTTTTCAAAGCCCAGATCAATACTGGTGGCATTCTCTGTATCGAGATGAAACAGCCATTGCCAGCCACCATCGGGCAGCTGTTCCCAGTGTCCTGCGGAGGCTTTGTTGCCGGTTAGTTGAACCGGTTCAAATTTCGAGGTGACAGCATAGCGCAAGGGCTGGCCCTGCATTTGTTTGTCCAGGTCTTCGGCCAGGGCTTTTTGCACATCCACCGCCGGTAAATGCAGGTCAAAATGCGCCTCGTGAGCGGGTGCTTTGGCGAAGCCGCCTTGCAACAACAAACAACCGGCCAGTAAAGCGGCGACTTTCCAGAAGGTAAGGGGCGTGTGTGTTTTCATCGTTTATATCCTTGAATCTATGCGGCCACCATAACGAATGATTAGTCAGTGACGGGGTTATTTTTCTTTCATCATCAGGGCATGTATACCATTTTTTTGCAAACGGCGCTTGATGCTGTCGGCTTTTCGGGCGCTGTTAAAAGGCCCCAGTCTAACGCGATGCCAGCGCGTGTGGTTGACTTGTAATGTCTGGATATGGGCCATTTGACCCAGTAAAGCCAGTTGGGCTTTCAGGCTTTCAGCATCGCTTCGGTCTTTGAAAGAGCCCACCTGTAGTATATAGCGGCTGGGCTTTCGCTGGCTGGCCGGTTCGATTTCATCCTTGTCGATGACCACTTCCATTTCCGGCAAGACGGTATAAAAATCATACTTCTTTTTGCGCTTGGTCTGTAGTTCCTGGCTGTGGTCTTCAATGATCGGCCCGTTGGCCATAGGCTGATCGTGAGGACTTTTGGCCTTTTCCGGTGGTGCAGGGACCCAGCCAGCCACATAAGCGGCTACAGCCACCAGCAAGCCCACAAGAATGCCGCTGACCAGGATAAGCCATCCGGGCATTGGCCGCGATGCGCCGGCTTTTCGAACCGGCTTGCGCCGGCTGGTTTTCTTACGCGTGGCCATCAGCGCTCTTGCTCTTTGGATGCTGGTTTTTTTGGTCGTTTTCCCGGTTGGCGGCGGCATCCAGGCGCTCTGGAGCGGAAATGCCCAGCAGCCCCAAGCCGTCAGCCAGTACAATTTGACAAGCCTTGGCCAAGTTTAATTGCGCATTCCTTAAATTTTCGTCAAATTCATTCAATAAATGGCTGTTGTTATACCAGGAATGGAAATGACCGGCCAGTTCGCGCAGGTAATTGGCCAGCAAATGCGGGGCCCGATGGCGGGCGGCGGACTGGATGATGTCCGGGTATTCCGCCAGACTGCGCAATAGCGCCACCTCCTGGGGGGACTCCAGCAGGTGCAAGGCGGCATTGCCGATTTCCGGGTTATGGGGAATGGCAGCATCGGCAAATTTGCGGAAAATGCTGCAAATGCGCGCATGGGCGTATTGCACATAGTACACGGGATTATCGTTGGATTGGGATTTAGCCAGATCCAGGTCAAAATCCAGGTGCTGCTCATGGCTGCGCATGACATAGAAAAAACGCGCCGCATCGGTACCGACTTCATCAATGAGTTGGCGCAGGGTGACAAAGCTGCCTGAACGCGTGGACATGGGCAGTTTTTCACCGGAGCGAAACAAGTGGGCAAACTGCACCAGCAGAATTTCAATGGCGTCTGGATCCAGGTCCAGCGCCTTGGCTGCGGCGCGTAAACGCGGGATATAGCCATGATGGTCGGCGCCGAATACGTAGATGGCGTCTTTGAACCCTCGCTTGAACTTGTTCCAGAGATAGGCGATGTCCGAGGCGAAATAGGTTTTTAAGCCGTTTTCACGCATGACCACACGGTCTTTTTCATCACCAAAATGGCTGGCGCGAAACCAGACGGCGCCGTCTTTCCGGTACAGATAGCCTTTTTCTTCCAGCAGACCAAGAACAGTATTGACCGTGCCGTTTTCATGCAAAGTGCGTTCGGAAAACCATTCGTCATAGTGAACATTAAAGGCTTCCAGGTCTTCGCGGATGCCATCAAGAATGGTATTCAGGGCGATTTGAAAAATGGCCTGATAGGACTCCTCGCCAAACAACTCTTTTGCGCGTTGTATCAGACCGTCAATATGTGCTTCTTTGTTGCCGCCGTGTTTTTCATCAGCAGGAACCAGATCGTAGACTTCACCGGCGGAAAAGCGGAAGTCATCGCCATAACGGCTGCGCACCTTGCGGGCGATGTCGATAATGTAGTCACCCTGGTAGCCATTGTCTGGAAAAGGGAGGTTTTCACCGCACAGTTGCAAATAGCGCAACCACACTGAGGTGGCGAGAATGTCCATTTGCCGGCCATGGTCGTTGACATAGTATTCCTGTTGCACCTGATAGCCGGATTTTTCCAGAATATTGGACAGGCTGGAGCCATATGCAGCGCCTCGGCCATGGCCCACGTGCAGGGGGCCGGTGGGGTTGGCAGAAACAAACTCCACGGTGGTGGGCAGCCCTTGGCCAAGATTGTTGCGGCCATAATCTGCGCCTTTTTTGAGGATTTTTTTCACCACCTGGCGCTGGCTTTGTTTGGTGAGATGAAAGTTGATAAAGCCTGGCCCGGCAATTTCCACCTTGTCCACATGTGGAGACGTGATGAGCTCATCGACAATGGCCTGGGCGATATTGCGCGGGGGCTTGCCCAGGGGTTTGGCTAAAGTCAGGGCGATATTGGTGGCAAAGTCCCCGTGTTCCGGGTTTTTGGTGCGTTCAAAATAGACCTGGGGCTCGATGGATTCAGGCATAAAGCCATCGCGTTTCAGATCCAGTAAAGCCTTGTCGATGAGTTCCTTAAGGTGGTCAATCATGGTTATCGGTTGTTGAAGGAAAATAGCCCGGCATTTTACCATGCCCCTGCATGCCAGGATGCTAGCTGGCAAGGATTTTCAGGATAACGCCGGTCAGCCAGGCTCCGTAAGTGCCCACCGCATAGCCCAGCACGGCCAATAGCACCCCCACTGGCGCCAAGGCCGGGTGAAAGGCCGATGCCACCACCGGTGCGGAAGCGGCGCCGCCAATATTGGCCTGAGAGCCCACAGCCATTAAAAAGACCGGGGCTTTCAGCAACCAGGCCACTGTCAGTAACAAGAAAGCGTGTACGCTGATCCAGACAGCGCCAATCAGAAAGACCACCGGATCGTCAAAAATGGTGGTGATATCCATTTTCAGGCCAATGGTGGCCACAAGAATATAGATAAACACCGAGCCGACAGTCGATGCCCCGGCGCCTTCCAGGCGGCGGGCGCGGGTGAAAGATAAAGCCAGTCCGCCTGTGGTGGCCAACACGATTAGCCAGAAAAAAGGGGACGTCAGGGAGAAACTCGACAAAGCGGGCGCATTGCGTTCAATCCAGGGCGCCAACCAGCCGGAAAGGGCGTGTGCGGCCCCGGTCACGGCAAAAGCCACCGCGGCGATGAGCATCAGATCGTTCAGATTAACGGGTTTGGCGTTATGCTTTTGGAAAGACGCCATTTTGTTTTTTAATGCGGTGATGGCAGATGTGTCTGCGCCAACCCAGCGGTCAATCTTTTCGGCCCGCTGGGCCATCAATAGCAAAATGGCCATCCAGACATTGGCCCAGACCACGTCCACGGCCACCATTTTGCCAAAAGCCGCATCGCTAACGTGCCAGACTTCTTTCATGGCAGCCTGATTGGCGCCACCGCCAATCCAGCTGCCGGCCAGAGTAGTCATACCCCGCCAGATTTCATCGGCGGCGCCGTTGCTAAACGACTCGGGAAAGAAATGGCGCACCAATAAAAAAGCCACCGGCCCGCCAATGACAATACCGGCCGTGCCGGTCAAAAAGAGAATAACGGCTTTTGGTCCCAGGCGGAGGATGCCTTTCAGGTCTACGCTCAAGGTCAACAATACCAGCGAAGCGGGGAGCAGATAGCGAGAGGCGACGTAGTAGAGGCGGGATTGATCGGGGTCGGCGATATTAAACGTATTCAGCAATGAAGGCAGAAAATAACACAACAGCAAAGCGGGAACCACGCTGTAAAATTTCTGAAAAAACGGCCGCCGGCTTTGTTTGGTGTAGAAAACCAGGCCAAGAATGGCCATGAGCACGCCAAATAAAACAGCGTCATTGTGAATCAGGGCAGAAGATGGCATAAGATAATCCTGCAATGATGAAGATAATAGTGGCGCATGGCGCCATGTGTTGGTAAAACCCTCATTCTATCTCAAAGCCCTAACTGTAACGGTGTCTGATGAATATTCGTCCCTACCTGAACCACTATCCTGAAATTGCCGAGAGCGCCTGGGTGGACCCGATGGCCACGGTAATTGGGCAGGTGAGTATTGGCGCCAATAGTTCTGTGTGGCCGGGCTGTGTACTGCGCGGGGATGTCAATGTGATTCGCATTGGCCGGGATTGCAATATTCAGGACGGCAGCATCTTGCATGTGACTCATGTCAGTGCCTATGACCCAAAAGGCGGGCCGTTAATACTGGGTGACGGCATTACTGTGGGCCATGGGGCCATTTTGCATGCCTGCACAATCGGTGATTACACTCTTATCGGCATGGGAGCCACCGTGCTGGACCACGTGGTTGTGGAGCCGTACGCCATGGTGGGCGCCGGGGCTTTGGTGCCGCCGGGAAAGGTGGTGGGTGGCGGAGAATTGTGGCTGGGCAATCCAGCCCGCAAAGTCCGGATGCTCAGCGAGGCGGAGCGGGAGTATTTGTGTTATTCGGCTTCCCATTATGTCAAACTGCAAAAACAGTATGCTCAGGCAGATAACTGATATGGCGGCAAGCCAAATGTGTAACAATAATTGTCCTGGAAAGGATTGGTGATCCAAGGCGGTTGTGGTTAAATGAGGGCACTTAATCATTAGTTAATGAGGAGAAACCATGAGCAAGCTGGAAGAAAAAATAGAAAAATACACTGATGCCGCCAAGAAGCTTAATCTGGGCTTGAGCCAGGACCTGATCCGCAAGGTCACATCCAAGCTGGGGCCGTCAATCTACAACCCGGACGCCGAAACCGTATCCTGCTCGGATGCCGATGAGTTGAAGCGCGTACGGGACAACTTTCTCAAAGGCAAGTTAGGCTTGAACAAGCCAGCCGATGAATTGGAAGCCGCCATTGCCGAAGTCTGTGAAAAAATGGGTAAATCCAACCCGCGCAAGTACCGTGCATTGTTTTACGCCATGTTGGCGAAGAAATTCGGTAAAACTGCTGTTTATGACTGATCCTTTTTCCAGGGAAAACCAGCCAAGGCGACAACAGTCGCCTTTTTTGTGCCTAAATTATGTGACTTTTGGGCATTGGTCAGGATGACTTTGGTGCTAAATTAGTGAACAGTGAATAATTTAAGAGGGAAATGGCACTGTGCTTGTTTTGAACAATGTCCGTAAACACCATGGGGATTGTGTGGCCGTGGATGGGCTCAGCTTGTGTGTTCAGGCTGGTGAAATCTATGGTCTGCTGGGTCCTAATGGCGCAGGCAAAACCACCACCTTGTCTATGATAGCCGGTTTGTTATTGCCGGACAGTGGCCGTATCGAACTGGCTGATGGCATGTCACCGGATAACCCTCAGGCCCGTTGGTACCTGGGTTTGGCGCCCCAATCCCTGGCCTTGTATGAGCCATTAAGCGCCCGCGAAAACCTGCGTTTTTTCGGCCGCATGCTGGGCCTGCGCGGCCGTCATCTACGCGTTGCTGTGGATGATGCACTGGCATTGGCGGAGCTGAGTGAGCGTGCGGATGAGCCGGTTCGGCAGTTTTCCGGCGGCATGAAGCGGCGTTTGAACCTGGCCGTGGCCATGTTGCACAAACCCCGGCTGTTATTGCTGGATGAGCCGACGGTGGGCGTGGATCCCCAATCACGCAATGCCTTGCTGGAGAGCATCCGGTTTTTGCGCGATGCCG
>Ga0256839_1002122_pt1 | contig 22700 bp, 17 predicted proteins | sample 354166metaG_FD_185968 | JGI IMG/M metagenome (GOLD analysis project Ga0256839, IMG submission 185968) | Hydrothermal vent microbial communities from Mid Atlantic Ridge, Atlantic Ocean - 354-166 | ecosystem: Environmental > Aquatic > Marine > Hydrothermal vents | place: Atlantic Ocean: Mid... | reverse complement strand
CCGCGGCAGTCTCGCCGGCGGGCTCATCGCCGCTTTCGGCGTCTCCCTCGGCCCGGACGTCTGAGGCGTTCCCCGCCTCCACCGTCTCTTCGGCTGCTGGGGCGGTGGACGCTTCCACCGGCACCGGGGCTTCCTCCTCACTCGCGCCTTCGGCGCTACCGGCGGCCGGCTCGGTGCCGGCCTCGGCAGGCCCGGAGAGAGCTTGCTCTTCTTCGCCGGGCTTCGTCACCGCGGTGTGCTGTTCCGGGGCCGCTTCGGCCTCCGAGAGCGGCTGCGGGGCTTCGGCGGTCTCCGCCCCGGCGGCTTCAGCCTCTTCGGCCGCCTGGGCTCCCGGCTCCCCGGCCTCCGCCGTCCCGGCGTCCGGGGCGGTTTCGTCGATCTCCGGAGCCTCGGCCTCTTCTGCGGGGGCCTCGGCCGGCGCAGCGTCGCTGTCTTCGGTCACGGCCGCCCCGGCGCCTCCTCCACCGGCGGCCTCAAGCCCGGCGGCGTCATCGGCGTCATCGGATTCGCCGGGTTCCTCGGCATCCAGGGGCAGAGCTTGTTGTTCGACGCCGCTCCTGGCTTCGACCGCGGGGGCCTCCTCGGCTACCGTGGCCGCTTCCAGCGCCGCCGTTTCCACGGCGACGGAGACGGGCTCGGGCTCGCCGATCTGGTCGGGCTCCTCGGGCGAGCGGCCGGAGACAGCCCGCTCCACCGCACCGAGCGACCGCGGGAAGGTATCGACGGGTTCGAGCGCCGGCATGTCGCGTTTCGCCACGCCCAACTCCTGGAACCGGCGCGCGCTCACCAGCACCCGCGACTCCAGCGAGCCGACCGCCCGGTTGTAGACCGACACGGTGCGCTGCAGATTCTGCCCCACGCCCTCCAGGTGCCGCGCGAAGGTGCACAGCCGGTCATAGAGGCTGCGGCCCAGGTTGCTGATCTTCTGGGCGTTCTCGGCCAGCTTCTCCTGCCGCCAGCCGTAGGCGACGGCCTTGAGCAGGGCGATGAGCGTCGTCGGCGTGGCCAGGATCACCCGGTGCTCGGCGCCGAATTCGACGAGCGACGGATCTTTCTGGAGGGCGGCGCTGTAGAAGGCCTCGCCCGGCAGGAAGGCCACGACGAACTCCGGCGAACCGTCGAACTGGCTCCAGTAGGACTTGCTGCTCAGCCGCTGCAGATGGGCGCGGACCTGCGCCGCGTGCTCGGCGAGTTTGGCCTCCCGGGCCTCCTCGTCCTGAGCCTCGAGCGCCTCCAGGTAGGCCTTCAGCGACACCTTGGCGTCCACGATCACCGTCCGCCGGTTCGGCAGCCGGACGACCATGTCGGGCCGCAAGCGCCCGTCGGCGGTCTCCACGCTCGGCTGTTCTTCGAAGTCGCAGTAAGGCACCATGCCGGCGAGCTCCACCACCCGGCGGAGCTGCACTTCGCCCCAGCGGCCCCTCACCGCCGGCGTCCGCAAAGCGTTCACCAGGTTCGCCGTCTCGGCCTGCAGGCGGTTCTGCACCTGAAGCAGCGACTTCACCTGCTCGGAGATGCCCGCAAAGGCCGCCGCCCGGCTCTTCTCGATCTCGTGCAAGCTCTTGTCCATCCGTCCCAGGCTCTCGCGCAACGGGCGGACGAGCTCGTCGATCGCCTTCTGGCGGCTCTCCAGCTCCGAGCGGGCGCTCTGCTGGAACTTCTCGAGCGTCGCCTTGGCCAGGTCGAGAAAGGCGCGGTTGTTGCTCTTCAGCGCTTCGGCCGAAAGCGCCTTGAAGGTCTCCTTCAAGCGTTCGTTGGCCTCGGCGACGGCCGCGAGCTTCTCTTCGGCCACCTTGGCTTGGGTCTCCCGCTCGGTGAGCTGCTTGCGCAGCTTCTCGAGCTCGACCTTCAGGTCCTCACGATCCTTGACAAGGTCGGCGATGCGGCTGTCCTTGCCGTTCAAACGCTCGGTGAGCTTGTTCAGCTCGCCGACCAGTTCGCTCTTGGCGCGGGCATAAGCGCTGTTGGCGTCGGAGCGGAGCATCAACCAGACGGCCACCGCGCCGAACACGATCCCTGCGGCCAGAGCAAGGAAAAACGTCAGTTGCTGTTCCACAGCACACCTCCAACACCGGCTGCCAACACTATCGGCAGACCTTCCCCAAAAGTGTAGATTCTCGTAGTACTTTTCTGCCCGCCGTACCTGTGGCCCGGCGTGCCGCCCTATTCCGGTCCCGCAGCCTGGGGAGCCGCGCCGCCCTGCCAGCCATGGCACACTCAAAAGAATCGAGGCCCGATGCGCATCGTCCTGGACGCCACGCCGCTTACGGCCCCTCCCGGCGGCATCCGCCGCTATACGGCCGAACTGTGCGCGGCGCTGGCGCGGGAGTTCCCCGGCCACGAGTTCCTGCTGGTCTCCGATCAGGAGTTTGAGATCCCCGCCGGACCGGGCAACCTGCGGCGGCTCGACCCTCCTAGCGGGCCGGCGAGGCGGCGCTGGTGGAGCCTGGGCCTCCCCGCCATCCTGCTGCGCCGGGGCGCAACCCTCTTCCACGGGACCGACTTCGCCGTGCCCTACGTCCACGCCAGGCCGGCGGTGATGACCCTGCACGATTTGTCGCCCTGGAGACCCGAATCCGCCGAAGCGGCTTCGACGCGCGTGCGCCGGCGCACTCCCTGGCTGCTGCGCCTAGGCCTCGCCGATATGGTGATCACTCCGACCGAGGCGGTGCGCCGGGAGGCGGTGAACCGGTTCGGCCTGGACCCGGAGCGGGTGCGCGCGGTCCCGGAAGCCCCGGCGCCGGTGTTCTACCGGGAAGACACACCGCCGCAGAAGCCCTTCATCCTTTATGTAGGCGCGCGGATCCCCCGGAAGAACCTGGCCGTTCTCATCGAGGCGTGGCGCAAAGTGCGCCGGCGGCACGCCGTGGAGCTGGTGCTGGCGGGGCCGGGCCGGGCGACGGCCGCCGGGGAGCCGGGCATGGTCTTCACCGGCGAAGTCTCCGACGCGGAATTGCGGCGTCTGTACTCGGCGGCGGCCGTCTTCGCGTACCCTTCTACATATGAAGGTTTCGGGCTGCCGGTCCTCGAAGCGATGCAATGCGGCGCCCCGGTGGTGGCTTCGCGCGTCCCGGCGATTCAGGAGATCGCCGGAGAAGCGGCGCTGCTGGCCGACCCGGCCGACGCCGGGGCATGGGCGGAGGCATTGACCGCGGTGCTCGGGAACCCGCAGCGGCGCCGGAGCATGGCGGAGGCCGCGCTCGAACACGCCCGGCAGTTCACCTGGGCCCGGACGGCCCGCGAGACGATGGCGGTCTACGAGGAGGCGATGCGGCGCTTTGGCGGATAGGGAGGCGGCGCTGATCCTGTGTCCGGAGTGCCCTTATCCTCCGGTGGGAGGGGGCGCGCTCCGCACCGCCTCGCTGGTGGAGTATCTGGCGGACCGCTACAGGCTGGATGCGGTGGTCTTCCGGCCGCCCGGGGCCGAAGATCCGCGGGAAACCGGGCTGGGCCGCCGCGCCCGCCGGATCCTGGTCCTGGACCTGCCCTACCACCGCCGCAGCGGAGCCGCCCGGGCCTGGCGCAATCTGCGGCGGCTCTGGCGTGGAGTGCCGCCGCTGGTGGAGCGCTTCTCGGGCTTCGAAGACGAGGTCCGGGCCTTCGCCGCCGGCACGGATTACCGGCTGGCCGTGGTCGAACACTTCTGGTGCGCGCCCTATGCGGCGGCGCTGCGGGCGCCGGGAAGACGTCTGGTGCTGGACCTTCACAACGTCGAGTCGGCCCTGCACGCCGGCTGCGGCGACGCGGAAACCTGGCCGCTATCGGGCGTTCACCGCCGCTTCGCCCGGATCTGCCGGCGGCTGGAGCGGCGCTGGCTGCCCGAGTATTCCCTGGTGTTGACAGCCTCCGAGTCCGACGCCCGCCGGACGGTGGATCTGTGCCCGGGCGCCCGGGTGGCAGTCTATCCGAACACGATCCCGTGGGTCCCGCTGCCGGAGCGCCCCGCGGACGGGCCGCCGGCGGTGGTCTTTTCGGGCAACCTGGAGTACCATCCCAACCAGGCGGCGGTCCGGTGGTTCCGGCGGGAGATCTGGCCCCGGCTGCGCGAGCGCCGCCCGGAGCTGGTCTGGCGGCTGGTTGGCAAGAATCCGGAGGCGGTGCGGCGCTACGCGAGCGGCGACGCCCGGATCGAGCTCATCGGCCCGGTAGAAGACGCCGTCGGCGCGATCGCTTCGGCCACCGTGGCGGTAGCGCCGCTGCTGGCCGGCTCCGGCACCCGGGTAAAGATTCTCGAGGCCTGGGCGGCGGGCGTGCCGGTGGTGGCGACGCCCATCGGGGCTGAGGGGCTGGAGGCCGAACCGGGGCGGGATCTGCTGCTGGCCGAGACCCCGGAAGAATTCGCCGCCGCGGTGGAGCTGCTGCTCGACGACGCCCGGCGGCGTGCAGAAATCGCCCGAGCCGGCCGTTCTTTGTTTGAATCGCGTTATACTTGGAAATCTGGGCGGCAGGTCTTGGCGCGGCTCGGAATCTGAGGAATTCCGCGCCGCCCGCTGTCACGGCAAGGAGGAGCTCCGCCTGCCAACTGATCGCTCGCGTCCGCGCCCTGGTATGGGGAATCTATACTACTGTCATATAGGAAACGCGCATGCGCTTCTCTGTTGATGCCCACGCGATAGGGCGGCACCTCACCGGCAACGAGGTCTACGTCAAAAATCTGCTGCACGGCTTCGCGGCCCTGGACAACGGCTCCCAATTCATCGCCTATATTTCCGAGCCGGGCGCAGCGCGCGAGATCCCGGAGCGTTTCGACTGCCGGTACGTCGCCCCGAACCCGTTCCTGCGACTGGGCTACGACCTCACGAGCCGGCTGCGCAAGGACCGCCCGGACCTGATCCACGTCCAGTACACGGCGCCGCTGGGCTGCCCGGTGCCGGTGGTGGTCAGCGTCCACGACATCAGCTTCGTCGATCATCCGGAGTTTTTTCCATTGCCCCGCGTGGCGCAGTTGCGGGTCACGGTGGAGCGGACGGTCCGCCGGGCCGCGCGGGTGCTGACGCCGAGCGAGTTTTCGCGCCGGGAGATCCTGCGCACCTACCAGGTGGATCCGGAGAAGGTAAAGGCGATTCCAAACGCCGTTTCCTCCGAATACCGGCCGCGTTCCCGCGAGCAGGCCAGGGCGCTGGTGCGCGAGCGGTTCGGGATTTCCGCGCCGTTCCTGCTCACCGTCGGCGACCTGCAGCCGCGCAAGAACCAGGCCGGCCTCATCCGGGCCTTCGAAGAACTGGTGAGCGCGTATCCGGAGCTGCCGCACCATCTGGTCATCGTGGGCAAGGAAGGGTGGAAGGGAGCCGGAGTGCGCCGGCGGGCGCAGCGTTCCCGGGCGGCCGAGCGCATCCACCTGACCGGTTTCGTGAGCGACGAAGATCTGAAGTGGTTTTACGCGGCGTGCGAGATCTTCGTCTTCCCCTCCTTTTACGAAGGCTTCGGGCTGCCGATCCTGGAGGCGATGGCGTCGGGACGCGCGGTGGCCTGCTCGAACGCCACGGCGGTTCCCGAGGTGGCCGACGCCTGCGCCATCCTCTTCGATCCGGCCTCTACCCGGGAGATGACCCTGGCGATGCGCGACTTGCTGATCGACGCCGAGCTGCGCAGCCGCATCGAGCGCCTGGGCGTCCAGCGCGCCGCCTCTTACAGTTGGAAGAACACCGCCAAGCGGACCTTGGAAGTCTATTATGAGATTGCGGCCCGGACCTCCGCCGCGAAACCAGTTACAGTAAAGTCAGTTCCGGTTTCTTGATCATGTGGAATTGGCTTGCCGCCCTCACCCTGGCGGCCGTGTCCGCCGCCGCACAGCCCTCGTTGCCGTTTCCCCCCGGCGAGGCGCTGGAATACACGGTGAACTGGCCCAGCGGCCTGAGCCTGGGCAAGGCGAAGTTCACCGCTGCGCGTTCGGATCCGGACGAGGCGGGCCGAACCCAGTGGAAGTTCACCTTCGATATCGACGCCGCGATTCCCGGCTTTCACGTCCTGGACAACTACCAGGCGGCGGCCGACGGGGAGCTGTGCTCCATCCGGTTCTTGAAGAAGCTCCAGCACGGCAAGCGGGTGGCCAACGAGGAGATCACCTTCGACCAGCAGGCCCGCCGGGCGCAGCGAAAGACCCTCGGCGGGGGCGGCACATCGACCTTGGAGATCCCCGAGTGCGGCCGGGACGCGCTGACCTTCCTCTATTTCCTGCGCCGGGAGCTGGCCCGCGGCCGGATACCGCCGCCCCAGCGGGTCGTCTTCGGCGCGCTCTACGAGGTCAGCCTGCGATCGGCGGGCAGTGAAACCGTGCTCGTCCGGGGCAAGCCTGTCGAAGCCGACCAGCTCGCCGTCACGGTGAAGGGACCGGCCTCGGAGGCGGCGTTTCTCGTCCTGGTGGCCCGCGACGAGGCCCGTACGCCGGTGCGCATCACCGTGCCGCTCGAGCCCGGCAGCTTCACCATGGAGTTGGCCGCCGAATGAGATGATGCGCCTGGCGTTCTTCTCACCCTTCCCCCCATCCAAGAGCGGAATCGCCGATTACTCCCAGGCGCTGGTCGAACAGCTTCGCCGCTACGCCGACGTGGAGACCTTCGAAGCCGCGCCGGAGGGCTTCGACCCCGGCCGCTACGAGGCCTGCATCTACCAGATCGGCAACAACCTCTACCACGAGGGCGCCTGGCGGGCGGCGCTGGCCCACCCGGGCATCGTCGTCCTGCACGAGGCGAACCTGCACCATCTGATCGCCGAGATCACCATCAAGCGCGGCGACTGGGACGCTTACTTCGAAGAACTGGCCTACGAGGGCGGACCCGAAGCCCTGGAGCGCGGCAAGCGCGTCCGAGCAGGCGAAACCGGCCCGGACTACTACGGCGTGCCGATGCTGCGCCGGGTGCTGGAGGCGGCGAAAGCCGTAATCGTCCACAGCCGGTACGTGGAAGCCAAGGTGCGCGAGGCGGGCTTCACCGGACCCGTAGCGGTGATCCCCCACGGCGCCTGGCTGCCGGAAGCCGACCGCAACGAGTACCGGCGGCGCCTCGGCCTCGACGAGGCCACCCCGCTGGCCGGCATCTTCGGCTTCCTGAAACCTTACAAGCGCATCCCCGAGTGCCTGGGCGCCTTCCGGCGGCTGGTGCGCCTGGAGCCCCGGGCGAAGATGATCCTTACCGGCGAGCCGCACCCGGAGCTGGACATCCCGGCGCTCGCCGCTTCGCTGGATCTCGAAGACTCCGTCCGTCTGCTGGGCTTCGTCTCCGAAGAAGATCTGAACGGCTTCATCGCCGCCTGCGACGTGGTGCTGAACCTGCGCTACCCGACGGTGGGCGAATCCTCGGGCACCCTGCTGCGGGCGCTGGGGTTGGGCCGGGCGGCGATCGTCTCCGAGGTCGGGGCCTTCGCCGAGCTGCCCGACGAAGTGTGCCTGAAGGTTCCACCCGGACCGGCTGAAGAAGACCTGATCTTCGAGTACCTGAACCTGCTCGTCGCACGGCCCGAGGTCCGCCGGACGCTGGGCCGGCAGGCGCGCCGGTGGGTCGAGACGCAGTGCAGTTGGCCCATCGCCGCCCGGCAGTATGCCGACTTCGCCCGCGCCGTCGCCGAGGGCCGCGAGTGGAAGCCCGCTAAGCCGCAGCCAGCTCCCGCCCCCCAGCCGGAGCGGCGCGCGGAAGAAACCGCCGGAGAAGAAGCGCCTGCCGGGGAAGCGCCGAAGAAGGCGGTCCTCGACTGGCGTCCGCCCGAGGAAGGCGCTCGCAAGTACGTCGAGACCCACATCGACCGGCTGGCCAGGACGCTGGCCATCACGCCCCGGGGCGGCCCCGAAGACCGCATCCTCGAGATGGGGGCCTACATGCAGATCACTCCGGCGCTGCACTTCGAGCTGGGTTACGGCGAGGTGCGCGGCTGCTACTACGGCGAGGCGGGCAAGCAGGACTTCAAGGAAGTCACCGCCAAGGACGGCCGCAAGTTCACCTGCGTGATCGACCTCTTCGACGCCGAGCGCGACCCCTTCCCCTACCCCGACGAGCACTTCGCCACCGTGCTTTGCTGCGAGCTGATCGAGCACCTGCAGCGCGATCCGATGCACATGATGGCCGAGATCAACCGCATCCTGCGCCCGGGCGGCCACCTGGTGCTGACGACGCCGAACATCGCCTCGCTGCGCGCCATCGCCGCGGTCTTGCTGGGCTACCATCCGGGGCTGTTCCCCGCTTACCTGCGGCCGGGCGAGGGCGACGAAGAGGACGCCGGAGCCCGGCACGCCCGGGAGTACACCGCCAAAGAGATCGCCCGGCTGCTGATCGAGGCGGGGTTCGAGGTGGAGCGGATCGAGACCGGCCCGTTCCGCGACGAACCCCGGCCGGAGCACTACTGGGTGCGGCACCTGCTCGAGCGCTACAATCTGGAAACCGACCTGCGCGGCGACGGCATCTATGCCGTGGGCCGCAAGACGGGGCCGGTGCGCGTCCGCTACCCGGACTGGCTCTACGACGGATGAAGGCCCGCTTCGAGAACGTCCGCGCCGAACTCGACGCCGCCGGCCGGCGGCTGGAACTGAAGTTCACCGTCGAGAACCGCTCCCGCGAGACGTGGTCCCCCGGCGACGTGCACCTCGGCTGGCAGTTGTTCGATCCCGGCTCGGGCCTGTTCATCGCCGAGGGCGAGTGGCGCCGGCTGCCGCATGCCATCGGGGCCGGAGAGAGTGGAGCCTTCGAGCTGAGCGTCGAACTTCCCCCTGAGAAGGGCCGCTACCACGTCTACGTCTCGCTACTCGGCCGGGACGGCGGCTGGTTCTACGCCCGGGGCGGCGAGTTCCTCCTCGTCGAGTGCACGGTCACTGAGGGGCGCGCGGCGCTCATCGAGTGCCGTCCGGCGACGCTGGCCGGGCTGCGCCGCCGGCGCTTCTTCCGGGCGCTGGCTCGCGCCTTCCGTTATCCGCTCCGGACGATGGTGGCGAACCGGTCCCTGATCCGCTCCATGGTCCGCCGCGACATCGCCTCCCGCTACCGGGGCTCTATCGGCGACGCCGCCTGGACGGTGCTGAACCCGCTGCTGCTGATGGCCACCTATTTCTTTGTCTTCGGCATCGTGCTGCGCACGCGGTTCGGCGACGACCCCTCGCGGGCGGGCTTCGCCCTCTACTTCCTGGCCGGAATGCTTCCCTGGCTGCCGTTTTCGGAAGCCGCCGGGCGGGCCCCGGGCATCGTGCTCGAGTACCGGAACTTCGTCAAGAAGCTGGTCTTCCCCATCGAGATCCTGCCGGTGAACCTGACCATCGCCGGCCTGGTGACGCAGGCCTTCGCCCTGGCGGTCTTCGCCGTCTTCCTGCTGGTCTCCCGCGGCGGGATTCCGCTGACGGCGCTGTGGCTGCCGGCGCTGGTCGTGCCCCAGTTCCTGTTCACCTTGGGAATCGCGTGGCTGCTGGCCGCGGCGGGCGTCTTCGTGCGCGACTTGGGACAAGTGATCGGATACTTGCTGACGCTGTGGTTCTTCTTGACTCCGATCTGCTATCCGGAAGCCTCGCTGCCGGCGGCGGCCGTCCCGGTGCTGTCGCACAACCCGGTCTATATCCTCGTCAGCGGCTTCCGGGCCTGCTTGCTCGAGGGAACAGCGCCGGCCCTCGGACCCACCGCAGAGCTGTGGCTGGTGGCGGCGGCGGTCTTCATTCTCGGCCACGCCTTCTTCTACCGGCTGCGGCGCTCGTTCGCCGACGTGTTGTGAGGGCGCTGAGCGCGCTCTCATCCCCATCGAGGATCCGGATTGAATCCCCCGGGCCGGCCCACCGCCGCGGCGGGCACACCACCCCGGAGCCGATCTCCCCCCACCTACAGTCACGCTGCCGGGTCGGATCGTGTTGGATGGTTCGCTTAGGCCCGAAACGTTGCGCCAGGCGTAGCTCGGAAAGGCGAAGCTTTGCCGTACAATGGCGTCTTCTCCGCTCGGCGGCCTTGCCGCCGCTCGAGGCCGGTGGCCGATGAAGTACCGTCTTTACGTCGACGAGGTAGGGAATTCCGACTTAGGGGCATCGAAGGACCCCAACCATCGCTACCTCAGCCTGACAGGTGTGACGTTCGAATTGAACTATGTTCAACACACTGCTCATCCGCGCGTCGAGGCCCTCAAGCAACGTTTCTTTGGGTCTCACGTCGATGAGCCGGTGATTCTGCACCGCAAAGAGCTCGTCAACCGCAAGCCCCCTTTCCGCGCCTTGCGAGATCCGGCCGTCGCCAGAAACTTCGACAAGACCTTGCTGGCGTTGCTCGAGGAACTCGAGTATACAGTCTTTACCGCCGTCATCGACAAGCTGGAACATCGGGAACGTTATGGGGCGTGGCGCCACGATCCGTATCACTATTGCCTGCATGTGATTCTGGAGCGCTACGTGATGTGGCTTCGCCGGCGCGGGGCCAACGGCGACGTCATGGCGGAATCGCGGGGCGCGAAAGAAGACCGCCGCCTGAAAAACTCTTTCGCGGAAGTCTGCGCAACCGGCACCGACTACATGGCGGCCAGCCTGTTCGTCGAGACGTTGACGAGCCGGCAACTGAAAGTGAAACCCAAGGCGAACAACGTTACCGGCTTCAGATCGCAGACTTGGTCGCGCACCCGAGCTACAAAGCGGCCTTGAGCCGGCGGCGAAAGGAACCCCTCCCGCAAAACTTCGGTGGGCGAATCGCTCAGATCCTTCTCCGGAACAAATACGACCGCAGTCCGGACGGGAAGGTGGAGGGATGGGGGATCAAGTGGCTGCCCTGAAACGGAAAAGCCCCTTTCGGGGCCGAAGGCGTTTGCCTTCCACCTCCGCAATGGCGGATTACTTTCATTTTGCCCGAAACCCGGCCGTTCCGCAAGGCCAACCTTCAGAGTGGTGGCGCCCTCCGTGGCAGACCGCCATTGCCGGCGCTCTCGTCGTCTACTCCGCCTCGGTCGCCTGCCATTCGCGGCGGCCGAGTTCGGAGAAGACCAGGGCTGCGCCGCCGGTGATGCCGGTGCGGTCCTTCACCTGCTGGACGACGATGGGCACGTGGCGCTGCAGCAGGCCCTCGCTCCGCCACCAGACCTCGCGGCGCAGCGGCTCGAGCAGCGCCTCGCCGGCCTCGACGATCTGGCCGCCGAGGATGACGACCTCCGGATCCAGCACGTGCAGCAGTCCGGCGATGGCCGCCCCCAAATGGCGGATGGCGCGGTCGATGATGGTGCGCGCCGCCTTGTCGCCCCGGGCGGCGTGCTCGAAGACGTCCTTGCAGGTGACCTCGCCGGGGCGGTCGCGGAACTCGTCGGTGAGCGAGGAGACACAGCCATTGTGGACGACGCGAAAGGCTTCGCTCTCGATGGCGTCGGCCGAGAAGAGGCTCTCGATGCAGCCGTGGTTGCCGCAGATGCACATCGGCCCGTCGGTCATCGTCGTCACGTGGCCCAGATGGCCCGCCACGCCGGCCACACCGCGCACCATCCGCCCGTTGGCCACGACGGCCCCGCCGACGCCGGTACCCAGCGTCAGCATGATGGCGTCGCTCTTGCCCCGGGCCGCGCCCCAAACCATCTCGCCCACCATCGCCACCTTGGCGTCGTTGTCGGCGTAGACGGGTCCGCGGATGGGGATCAGGTCCCGCAGGTACTCGCCTTCGAGCGGGCGCAGCAGCCCGGGGAGCACGTTGATCCGCGTAGTCTCGTAATCGACCACGCCTTTGCAAGCGACGCCTGCCCCCACGACGCCAGGAGCCTCCGGCCCCAGCGCTTCGATCAGCTTGCCCACCGCGGCCCGGAACTCGGCCGGGACGATCGGCGTCTCGACCGCCTCCTGACGCACCATCTTGCCGTTCTCGTCCACCAGCCCGGCCTTGATCCGGGTGCCGCCGATGTCCAGTCCCAGCGCCAGCATCACCGGCCAGTATATCCAACGGCCGGCCGCCGGCTCCGGAAGCCGCGATGCGGCGGCGGAGCGGTAACGTTACAGAACCAGATGGGCGTCCAGGCGCTCGTTGGAGGCGATCATCTCGTCCCAGGTGACCGGCTCGCGCTTGTAGGCGGCCATGCGCCCCAGCACCGCCGTCAGGTTCGACTCGACGCTGACGGCGGCGTTGTTCACCGGCTTGCCCGCCCGCACGGCGGCGGCGAAATTCTTCACGTTCGTAGAGGTGCCGATGTGCATCGTGTTGCCCTGCTCGCCCTCCCAGGGATGGTCGCCGGTGATGCGGACCACGCCCCGGTAGTGCGAATCCACCGTGCCGAGCGAGCCGTAGAAGCGCATGCAGAGGTCGCTGTAGCCCTTGATGAACTGGCCCGAGGAGAAATCCACCTTCACCTCGTCCGGGTAGTCGAACTGGACGATGAAATGGTCCCAGCAGTCGCCGACGTCGGTGCGGGCCTTGCGGCCGCCGGTCCCCACGGCGCGCACCGGGCGGGTGTTCGCATACCAGTTGGCCACGTCGAGTACGTGGATGTTCTGCTCGACGATGATGTCGCCCGAGAGCGCCTTGTCGAAAACCCAGTTGCGCAGGCGGTTCTGCTCCGGGGAAAGGTGCGGCAGCCCCTTCGGCCGCAGCCGGCCCGCGTGGTAGTAGATGTGCCCGAAGACCAGCTCGCCGATGTCGCCCCGGTGGACCCGCTCGGCCGCCTGCTGGAAGGCCGGCTGGGCGCGGGTCTGGAAATCGACCAGCAGGCTGAGCTTCTTCCGCGCCGCCAGGCGCCCGGCGGCGAGGAAGTCCAGGCATCCGGCCACGTCCACGGCGATCGGCTTGGCCACGTAGACATGCTTGCCCGCGTCGACGGCCGCCCGCGTCTGTTCGGGATGCCAGTATGGCGGGCTCATTACGAGCACCGCGTCGATGGCCGTCTCGACCAGCTCCCGGTAGCCTTCCAGCCCCGTGAAGGTCCGCGGCGAAGAGAGGTTCAGCTTCTCGCGTATCGCGGCCAGACGGTCCTCGAAGGGATCGTGCAGGGCGGTGATCCGGGCGCCGGCGTACTCCTGGAACATGCCGCCGACGTAGTTGCCGCGGCCGCCGCAGCCGACGATGCCCACCGACAGGGCGGAGTTGGCCTGAGAGCCGAAAACAGTAGCGGGCCTCAGGATGAGCAGGCCCGAAGCCGACTTCAGGAACGTGCGTCGCTTCTCGATGTCCGGCATAGCCGGATTATACGTCCGGAGCGCCCGCCGGCGTCCAGGCTTCGGCTATCATTCCCGCGGGGGTTAGGGAATAATAGTGGCATGAGACGGTGGGGCGCCTCTCTTCTGCTGGCTGCTTTCGTCCTCCCGCTCTCCGCCCAGGTGGCGCTTGTGCGCGCTCCGGCGAAGGGAAGGGTGCTGGTGGCGAGCAAGACCCTGGGCGATCCCAACTTCATCCACACGGTCGTGCTGCTGGCCCACTACGACGAGGAGGGCGCCATGGGGGTGATCCTCAACCGGCCCACCGACGCCCCGCTGCGCCGCATGTTCCCCCGCGCCGAGCCTTTGAAGGAGCGCAAGGATCCGCTCTACGAGGGTGGGCCGGTAATGCCCACCGGCGCCGTCGCCCTCATCCGTTTCGACGAGAAGCCCGAGAAGGGCGCCAAGCACGTCCGTGACGACATCTACCTGGTCGGCGATCTCGAGCTCCTCGAGGAGGCCGTCAACGAGGGAAAGGGCCCGCTCGAGCTGCGCGTCTACTTGGGCTACGCCGGTTGGGGGCCGGGCCAGTTGGACCGCGAGATCGCCATGGGCGCCTGGCACGTCTTCGAAGTGGACCTGGCGACCGTTTTCGACCCCGTGCCGGAGACGCTTTGGGAACGTCTGATCCGCAAGGTGACCGAGCGGATCGCCCGGCTGCGGGCCCCGGCCGTTCGGGACGGCTGACTCTTGCCCGAAGTTTGCGCGCCGATATCCGGAGAACCACCGGAATCCGAGGAATTGCGGCCTCGAAACGGGCCCAGAATCGAGGTGTAGGGCGAGGCGGGCGCCGGCGTTGAGCTGCGCGGAACTTCGCGTCGTTCCAAGGAGAGGGGTTTTCGCGCCTGGGGTTCAACCCAGGCCCAGCTCTTTCCGCACCGCGCGCACGCCTTCCACCATGTTCCGCAGCTTCTGGCGCGCCGCCCAGCGCGCCGTCTGCGACAGTCCGCAGTCCGGAGCCAGCGAGAGGCGCTCCGGCGGGGCGTATTTCAAGCACAGGCGCACCCGCTCGATGATGTCCTCCACCGTCTCGATGTAGTAGCTCTTCACATCGACGATCCCCACGGCGACGTCCTTGACCCGGGCGATCTGGGCGATGATCCCGATCTCGGCGAACTCGCGGTTGGCCATCTCCACGTGGATCTCGTCCACGTCCAGCTCCAGGAAAGCGGGGAACATCGGCGCGTAGCGGCGCTTGCCCACCGGATGACCCTTGTAGTTGCCGAAGCAGAGGTGCGTGGAGAGACGGCAGCGGTCGGCCACCGGCTCGACGGTGCGGTTGAAGATATCGACGAAGCGCCGTGGATCCTCGCGATGGGCGTAGCAGGACATCGACGGCTCATCGACGGTGATCTCCCGGCAGCCGGCGTCGGCCAGGGCCACGAGCTCACGCTGCACGACGGGCAGCAGCGCTTCGGTGACGGCCCAGCGGTCCGGGTAGCGCTCGTTGGGAATGAGCCGGCCGCTCAAGGTGTAAGGGCCGGGGACGCTCGCTTTGAGCGCCGGCCCGGGCGGGGCCAGGCGCTGGAGCCGCTGGAACTCTTCGACCGCGCCCAGGCCCCGCGGCGCGCCGAGTTCCCCGACGATACGGTGGCGGCCGCGCTGGTCGTGCGCCGGGGGCCCGAAACGCCGCGGCGGCGCTTCTTCCAGTTCGATCCCGCTCAGGTAACCGTAGAACGACAGGTTGAAGTCCAGCCGCGTCTGCTCGCCGTCGGTGATCACGTCGAGGCCGGCGGCCACCTGGTCGTGGATGGCGCAGACGACGGCGTCGTCCTGGGCCTCGCGGATGTCGTCCGGCCCGAACCGGTCCAGGTGCGCCGAGGCGAACTCGAGCCACCCGGGGAACGGGTACGAGCCGACGACGGTGGTGCGCAGGGGAATCTGTCGCATGGCGTCCGGTTTCCTGTGATTAGACCACAACGCGAGCCGCCGCGGGGGAGCGGATCGAGCCTCGCCTCCCGCCGGTTCTTCTTTTTTGCTCATGGCAAGGGTGAACACGGATGAGAAAGCCGCTGCGGTATGCCACACTGTTTCGTTTGGCGGACGTGATCGAAGTTCTCGTCATCTTCGGCACCCGGCCCGAGGCGATCAAGCTCTGTCCCGTGGTGCGCGCCCTCAAGCGGGCCCCGGAGCGGTTCCGCACCCGCGTCTGCGTCACCGCCCAGCACCGGGAGCTGCTGGACCAGGTGCTCGATGTCTTCGCCGTCCGCCCCCACTACGACCTCGACCTGATGCGTCCGGGCCAGACGCTGGCCGCCACCACCGCGCGGATCTTCTCCGGCCTCGAGCCGGTGCTCGCCGAAGCGAAACCCGACATCGTCCTCGTCCAGGGCGATACGACGACGACCTTCTGCGGGGCGGTCAGCGCCTTCTACCAGCGCGTCCCGGTGGGCCACGTCGAAGCCGGCCTGCGCACCGGCGACCTGCGGCAGCCCTTCCCCGAAGAGTTCAACCGGCTGGTGACCACCCGGGTGACGGATCTCCATTTCGCCCCCACCCGTCGCGCCGCGGAAAACCTGCGCCGCGAGGGAGTCCCCGAAGGGCGGATCCACGTGACGGGCAATACCAGCATCGACGCGGTGCTCTACATCGCCGGGGAGCTCGCCGGGGGGCGCGCGCAGCCGCCGCAGCGGGTGGAGCCAGCGGGCGCGGGACCGCTGATCGTGGCCACGGCCCACCGGCGGGAAAGCTTCGGCGCCGGACTGGAGGGCATCCTGCGGGCCCTGGCGCGGCTGTCGGCCGAGGGCGCCCGGGTGGCGTTCCTGGTGCATCCGAATCCGAATGTGCGGCGGGCGGTCGAGCGGGTTCTGGGAGGGTCCTCCGTCACGCTGCTCGACCCGTTGGACTACGTCTCCTTCGTGGACCTGATGCGCCGGGCGGACCTGCTGATCACCGACTCGGGCGGCATCCAGGAGGAGGGGCCGGCCTTGGGCAAACCGGTCCTGGTGGCGCGGGAGAAGACCGAGCGGCCCGAGGCGGTGGAGGCCGGCGGGGCGGTGCTGGTGGGAGTGGACGCCGGGCGCATCCACGGCGAGGCGGTTTCCATCCTGAAAGGCGGACGGCGGCCGGCGCCCGGTCACAACCCGTTCGGCGACGGCCGGGCGGCCGTTCGGATCGCCTCCGCAATCGATTCATTCTTCAAAGCTTAGGCCACAGCCGGCGGCCGGCCTTCCGATCCTGTTCCTGCTCGCGGCCCCGTAGGGATCTCGCCCCCGGCGGCTATAATCCCAGGTGAAGAGCCGGAGCGCCTCGGCGCCCGGCTCAATTTCTTTCTCCGGCGCTTTCGCCGGCTCTGGCAAGGAACCCGGATGAGCTCGGAACACACCTTCGAATCACCGCTGGCCGCCGCCCTGGGCCGCCGCGTCATCGGCCAGCAATCGGCGATCGGGACGATCGTCCCCTACGTGCACATGTTCGAGGCGGGCCTCTCGCCCGAGGGCCGCCCGGCAGGGGTCTTCCTGCTGCTCGGGCCCACAGGGACGGGCAAGACCCGCACCGTGGAGGCCTTGGCCGCGGAACTCCACGGCGACGAACGCTCGCTGCTGCGGATCGATTGCGGGGAGTTCCAGATGGAGCACGAGGTGGCCAAGCTCATCGGCGCGCCGCCGGGGTATCTGGGACACCGGGAGACCCACCCCATGATCAGCCAGCAGAAGCTCGAAGCGGTCACCAGCGAGAACTCGAAGCTGTCGCTCGTCCTCTTCGACGAGATCGAAAAGGCCGCCCCGTCGCTTACCCGCCTGCTGCTGGGCGTGCTGGACCGGGCCACCCTCCACCTGGGCGACAACACCGTGGTGGACTTCACCAACAGCCTGGTGTTTCTGACGAGCAACCTCGGCGCCCGGGAGATCCTGAGCCGGATCCGCCCGCGCTTCGGCCTGGACCCGGGCGGCGGCCGCGATCCCAAGCTCCACGGCAAGCTGGAACGGGCGGCCATGAGCGCCGTGCGGCGGCACTTCTCGCCGGAGTTCGTCAACCGTATCGACGCCATCATCACCTACGCGCCGCTGAGCGCCGCCACGCTGCGGTCGATTCTCGACCAGCAGTTGGAGGAGCTGCAGCGCCACATCCGGAAACGGCTGGGCGGGCGGGCCTTCACGATCTCCGTCACCGAGGCGGCCCGCGAATTCCTCCTCGAAAAGGGAACCAGTCCCGAGTTCGGCGCCCGCGAGCTGAAGCGGACCATTCATCGTTCGCTGGTGCAGCCCCTGGCCGCGCTTCAGGTGGCCGAGAAGATCCGGCCGGGCGCAGTGGTCGTCGCGGACTGGGACCGGCGCACGGACCGCCTGCGACTCGTCCCGCAAAGAGGCCGGGACGCCGGCGGCGGTCTGCCCCCTCGAGAAGACGGCCGGCCGCGCTTTCTGAGCGTGCCCGCCTGAGGGAACCGCACGCTTTTTTGCGTGAATTGGCAGCCCTCGTGCAGCACTTGTTTCATAGTGAATGGCGAGGCCCAGAAGAAACAGGAGCTTAGGTGAAGGGCCGTGAAGAAATTACAAGCCGCAGCCCTGAAAATTTTACAAGGCCGTTCTCGGGTCCCTGCCCTGACGGCGCACGTGGCCCCTGGGGCGCTCGCGATTCAGTTTCTCTCTCCCGCAGCCGCAAGCTTGTCGTCTGTGATGTTCTCCTCACAGGCGATGGATGAGGGTTCCTCTCCTCCGTAGCCCTCATCGTTTCCGAGGGGGTGCGGCGGCCTCGGTTGCCGCACCCCCGCCGCCACCGTTTCTTTCCCGTTTCCGGATCGGTTTCCGGCTCAGCGGGCGCGGCGCTCCAGATCCGCCGCCAGCAGCTCGGCCCGTTCGAGCAGACTCCGCGCCGTCACCAGATCCGTCTTCCGGGTTTCGGAGACTTGGCGGAGAAAAGCCCGCACCCGGTTCAGCACTAGCGTCTGCTCTTCGCTCAAGGGGCGTCCCTCGACCTTCTTGAGGATCTCGTTGACGCGCACCAGCCCGTCGTCGATCTCCTTGGAGTATCGCCAGCGCTCTTCGTCGGAGAGCATCTGGGTGAGTTGCGGCACCGCCGCCGCCTCGGGCGTTGCGCCCTCCGTCCGGGGCGCCGGCTCTCCGGCGGCCTCGGCGGGGCGGGGCTTCGCGCGCACCCGCTTGGGCCTCGGCGGCGGCGCCGGCATGGCGGCCTCTTCCCCGACGGGCGCCGCGGCGGGCGAGGGAGCCGCGGGTTCGATCTCCGGCGGCGGCGGCAGTTCTTTGGCCGGCGCAGGAGCCGTTTCCTGCTGCGCGGCCGTGGGAGGAGCAGGAAGCGGCGCCTCAGCTCCGGGGACTTTCTTCCGATGGATGCGGCACCCCGCCGTAGAAAGCACCAGCAACAACGCCAAAGTCCCGGCAATCCAGCGGGTTCGCAGGCTCATGCGCGCTCCATCCTCGGCTGGCTGGCCGGCGAGGACTCCCGGCCGGGCTCCTCGGCCTCGACCGCCTCCGTCGCCGGCACCCGAATGCAAAACGTAGCGCCGCGGCCCGGCTCGCTGGTGAAATCGATCGTCCCGTTGTGCAAGTGGATCACCCGGAACGTCATCGCCAGGCCGATCCCGGTGCCGCCCGGCTTCGTCGTGAAATAGAGGTTGAAGATCTTCTCCCGCAGCTCTTCCGGGATGCCGGGCCCTTCGTCGGCGATCACCAACTCGTGATCCTCGCCGCCCCGCCGGAGCTCCAACCGGAGCCTGCCGCCCTTCGGCATCGCTTCGATTCCGTTCATCACCACGTTCAACACGGCCTGCTTCAGCAGGTCGTGATCGGCTTCGACGAAGGCCCGCCCGGAGGGAGCCTGGAACTGGATCCGCACGCCCGTCTTGCCGGCTTCCGGAGTGACCAGAGCGATCACCTCGCGCACCAGCTCGGCAAGATCGATCGGCCGCAGCTTCAGCTCTACCGGCCGGGTGAAATCCAGGAAGGTCTTCACCACCCGGTCCAGGCGCCCGATCTCCCTTTCGATCACGTCCAGCTCCGGCCCGACGGCGTCCACCCCGGCTAGCTTGGCCTTCAAGATCTCCAAATGCAGGGCGATGGCGTTCAGGGGGTTCTTGATCTCGTGGGCCACCCCGCCGGTAAGCCGCCCAATGGCCGTCAGCCGCGTGGAGACGTCGATCTGGCTCTGGAGCCGCCGCCGGCTCTCCACGTCCCGCAAGGTGATCAAGGTGCCGAGCTGATGCAGCCCCGGCAAGTTCTCGAGCAGCTCCACGCTCACCAGCAGGTGGGCCGGCGGCAGTCCGGGGCGCTCGATGATGGCCGGGCGGTCCCGGAAGGGCATGCGCCGGTCCAGAGCCGCCTCGATCGCCGCCCCCAGACCCGTATCCGGAGGAAAGATCTCGGAAAGCTCGCGCCCGATCATCTCCTCCCGCCTTCGGCCCAGGATCCGCTCCGCCGGGGGGCCGGCCAGGACCAGGCGGCGGTCCGGGTCGAACATCAGCACCGCCGCTTCCAGGCTGGCCAGCAGTTGATTCAAGTTTCCCCGCAACTGGAGCGCGTCCCGGAACTGCTCGCTCAACAGGTTCAGTTTCGAGCTCACGGCGGCGATCTCCTCGGACTCGCGCCCGCCGGTGGCCGCGGCGCTGGCGAAGTCCCCGGCGGTGAGATAGTCGATGCGCTCGGCCAGCCGGTTCAGCGCCCGCAGCACCATGTTCGAGAACAGCACCGCCAGCAGCACCGCCGCCAGCAGCGACAGCGCCGAGGTCAGCGCCAGGCTGTTGACCTGCGGCATGAGAGCGTTGCGCAACAGCACCGACGACAGCAGCACCCGGATCGTGAACAGCGGCCGGTCCATTCCCTGAACCCCAAGCGGCACGGTGACGCAGTACTCCCGCGTCGAGGCCATCACCTCGAACAACCGGTCCCAGAGCGGCCGCACGTTCCATTGGGCGAAGTCCGGCAGCGACCGGTAGGTCAGGCGGGAACTCGACGGATTCGACGAGGCCAGGATCCGGCCCAGCCGGTCGCACACTTGGATCTCGACCACCACGTCGGTCGTCGCCAGCAGCCGGGCGAGAAGCTCCGGGATCCCCGGGTCCGTCTCCACCGTCCGGGTCCAGAACTCCACCGTGGCCTCGAGATCGGCGGGCGGGGACTCGGCCAGCCGGACCGCCTGGGCCAGCCGGTCGGCCAGCAGCGCGCTCACCTGGGCGGCAATCGATTCCGACCGCTCCAGCGCCTGGCGGAAGTCGGCCTCGGCGGTCACCCGCAAGGTGGCCAGGAACTGCACCGTCACCATCACCGTCACCAGGGCGATGATGCTGATCCGCAACCGCTTGCGCAGCGAAACCCGGCGGCGGCGCCAGCCCCGGAAGCGCGCCTTCCAGCGCCGGGGGGAAAACAGCGCCGACGGCAGCCGGATGCGGACCCGCGGGAGCCCTCTGCTGAAGCTCAGCCGCGCCGTACGGGAAGAAGCGGCTGGCTTCGGGGCTCGGTCTCGGCCGGACGGGCTCATCGTCTCTTTTGCGGCGCGGCTCCGTATTCTTTGAGCTTGTTGAACAAGGTCTTCAGGCTGATGCCCAGAATCTCGGCGGCCTTGGTCTTGTTGTTGTTCGTGTGCTCGAGCGTGGAAAGGATCAGCAGCTTCTCGGCTTCCGCCACCGTGGAACCTACGGGTATGGTAACCCTGCCGGGGACTTGGGCGAAGGACGCCGGGCGGTCCTGTCCCAAGGATCCGAAGCCCGGCGGCAGGTGCGCCGGCAGGATCAGCCCCTCGCCAGCCAGGATCGCCGCCCGCTCGAGAACGTTCCTCAGTTCCCGCACGTTGCCCGGCCAGTCATGGGCGCGGAACATGGCCATCACCTCGTCGGCCACTCCGGTGACCCGGCTCCGGTTCTTCCGGTTCAAATCCGCCAGCAGGGACTCGACGAGCTGCGGCAGGTCCTCCAGACGCTGCCGCAGCGGCGGCAGGCTGATGTGGAAAACGTTCAGGCGGTAGTAGAGATCCTCCCGCAGGCGCCCCTCCGAGAGCGCCTCCTCCAAGGGCCGGTTCGTCGCCGCGATGATCCGGACATCGACCTCGAACTCCGTCTTGCCGCCCAGGCGCCGGACCTTGGAATCCTCCAGCACCCGGAGCAGCTTGGCCTGCGTGCCTACGGGCATCTCGGCGATCTCGTCCAGAAACAGAGTGCCCCCTTGGGCGAGCTCGAAACAGCCGCCGCGGCGCTCCACCGCCCCGGTGAAGGCCCCTTTTTCATGGCCGAACAGCTCGCTCTCCATCAGCGTCTCCGGAAGGGCGGCGCAGTTGATGGCCACGAAGGGCCCGTTGGCCCGGGGGCTCAGGTCATGGACGGCCCGAGCGGTCAGTTCCTTGCCGGTGCCGCTCTCGCCGGTGATCAGCACCGCCGCCCGGCTCGGGGCCACCTGGCGGATGAGCGAGTAGACCTCCTGCATCGGCTTCGAGCCGCCGACGAGGTCGCCCAGCACGCCCTGATAGCTGAGCTGCCGCTGCAGCCGGTCGCGCTCCTCGGCCAGCCGGCTCTGCGAGGCGGCCCGCTCGAGCAGAACCTTCAACACCCCGGCTTTGATCGGCTTCTCCAGGAACCAGAAGGCGCCCAGGTCGTGGATGGTGGCGATGGCGTTCTCGATGTTGCCGAAGGCGGTGAGGACGATCGAAGTAACCCGGCTGCCCCCCTCGGCGAGCTGCCGCAGCAGCTCGAAGCCGTCCACCCGGGGCATCATGAGGTCGGTGATGAGGATGTGCGGCTCGAATTCCGGCAGCTTTTCCAGGGCTTCCTGGCCGTCACAGGCCGTTTCCGTGACGAAGCCCCAGGCCGAAACCATGCTGGCCAGCCCCCGCCGCTGGTTCTCCTCGTCATCGACGATGAGCACCCGCGTCCGGTTCAGCTCCGGCTTCGCCATACCCGTCAGTCTATCCCCTCCCCGAGTCACGAATCCAACTGCCACCGTCGTGCATCTAGCAATTTGGATTCCAGGCGGCCGGCGGTGTGAGACCGGCCGCGGCATTCGCACCAAGCGCGCTCGCCGGCGCTTTTCAGGGGATGCACAGCCCGGGGCGGCGGAACCCCGTCGATTCTCCCCCCGGGCCGGCCCCGCGCCGGCGAATCCGCAGATGAGGAGCTGAGGAAATGAAAGGTGACCCGAAAGTGATCGACGCCCTGAACGAAGTGCTGAAAGCCGAGTTGACGGCCATCAGCCAGTACTTCCTCCACGCCGAAATGATGGAGAACTGGGGTTACAAGAGGCTCTCTGCGCTCACCAAGCGCGAGTCGATCGACGAGATGAAGCACGCCGAGGCGCTGATCGAGAGGATCCTGTTCCTCGACGGCGTCCCGAAGATGGACGAGCTGTTCCCCCTGCGGGTCGGCCAGTCCGTCAAACAGCAGATCGAGAACGACCTGGCTCTGGAGCTCGAAGCCGTCGCCCGCCTGAACCGCTGCATCAACACCGCCGTGGAAGCCGGCGACAACGGCTCGCGGGAGCTCTTCGAGGAGATCCTCGAAGACGAAGAGGAGCACGTGGACTTCCTCGAGGCCCAGCTCCACATGATCGCCGAGATGGGCTACGACAACTACCTGGCCCAGCAGGTCGAAGAGGACAAGTAAGCGCGGCCTCGGGCGCGCTGCACCGCGGCGATCTCCGCACCCTGCGCCGCCGGC
>Ga0256839_1002121_pt1 | contig 22711 bp, 37 predicted proteins | sample 354166metaG_FD_185968 | JGI IMG/M metagenome (GOLD analysis project Ga0256839, IMG submission 185968) | Hydrothermal vent microbial communities from Mid Atlantic Ridge, Atlantic Ocean - 354-166 | ecosystem: Environmental > Aquatic > Marine > Hydrothermal vents | place: Atlantic Ocean: Mid... | reverse complement strand
TCGCCCAGGTGGCCACCAAGGCCGGGGTGGAAGGGGCGCAATGGCGTATCCACACACCGCTGATCCAGCTCAGCAAGGCCGAGATCATCCGCTTGGGGCACGAGCTGGGGGTGGATTATGCTCACACAGTCTCCTGTTACCAAGCCGACGAAGCGGGGCGTGCCTGCGGGATATGTGATGCCTGCCGCCTGCGCCGGCAGGGATTTGCCGCCGCCGGCCTGCCCGACCCCACCCGCTATCGCACCTAAAACCAGTTGATCCCCGGGTCAAATATTTCGATCCCTCCCGAAGAACGGCTTGCGTATCATAGCCAGGTACTCATGTATCGGCGTCCGCTGTCGATACTCAGGCGACGACACCACAGGCATCGGGGTGAGACATGGAACTGACGTGGGAGATCTACACCTACGGCTTCGTCATCGCATTGCTCATGGGGGCGGTGGCCAACAAGACCAACTTTTGCACCATGGGCGCCATCTCCGACTGGGTCAACATGGGGGACACCGGCCGCTTCCGTGCCTGGATATTCGCCATCTCGGTGGCGGTGTTGGGGGTATTGATATTGGAATACCTCGGTATCACCGACATGAGTCTCACCACCAGTAACGACACCTCCCAGCCCCCTTACCGCACCCCCAATTTCGTCTGGCCGCGCTACATCCTCGGTGGATTGCTGTTCGGCATCGGCATGACCCTGGCCAGCGGTTGCGGAAACAAAACCATGATCCGCATCGGTGGCGGCAACCTCAAATCGCTGGTGGTCTTCCTGGTGATGGGGGCGGCGGCCTACCTGATGCTCTACACCAGTTTCGACTACTACGTCTTCCTGCAGTGGATGACCCCCATTTCTCCCAACCTGGCCGATCATGGCATCGCCAGCCAGGACCTGGGGGCCATCCTCGCCGGACTCACCGGCCTGGCCGATGCCCAAAATCTGTATTACCTCCTCGCCTTGATCCTGGGGGTGGGGTTGCTGATCTGGGCGCTGCGTGGTGGTGAGTTCCGTGGTCGGTTCGACAACGTCTTCGGCGGTGCGGTGGTGGGGCTGGCCATCGTTGCGGCCTGGTACGTCACCGCTGGCCCCCTGGGCCAGGCCTGGCTGGAGGAGATCGAATTCATGGATACCCCGCCGCGGGCCTACGGGGCGCAGTCCTACACCTTCGTCGCCCCCAGCGGGCAGACCCTCTACCTGTTGGTCACCGAGCCGGCCAATCTGAACCTGATCACCTTCGCCATGATGGCGGTGGCCGGCGTGACCTTGGGCTCCTTCCTGTACGCCCTGGTGAGCCGCAGCTTCCGGCTGGAGTGGTTCGTGGATCGGGCCGATGTGGCGCGGCATGTCATCGGCGGTGCCTTGATGGGTATCGGCGGTGTGCTGGGGATGGGGTGCACCTTCGGGCAGGGGATCACCGGTTTCTCCACCCTGGCCCTGGGATCTATCCTCGCCTTTCTCTCCATCTGTCTGGGTAGTGCCCTGACCATGAAGATCCAGTACTACAAACTGGTCTATGAGGACGAAGCCACCTTCGGGAAGGCGCTGATCACCGCGCTGGTGGATCTCCGGCTGCTGCCAGGCTCGCTGCGCAAGTTGGAAGCGGTTTGAGGGTGCGGGCTTGTCATTTGGCCGCGGATCGGTATCATACGCGCTCTTCGGGCCGTTAGCTCAGTTGGTAGAGCACCGGACTTTTAATCCGAGGGTCCTAGGTTCGAGTCCTAGACGGCCCACCAACCAGCAAGCCGGCTTTGACACCCCGCGAAAGGGTGGTTGACAAGGCCTGTTTGTGCGCACAAAATACGCTGCTATTTTTTGGGAGGGGTTCCCGAGTGGCCAAAGGGGGCAGACTGTAAATCTGCTGGCTCCGCCTTCGGAGGTTCGAATCCTCCCCCCTCCACCAAGTTTCAGGTGAAATTTTTGGGAATTTGGGTCCCGCGGGTGTAGTTCAATGGTAGAACCTCAGCCTTCCAAGCTGATGACGTGGGTTCGATTCCCATCACCCGCTCCAGGTGTGGACGGTTGACGACGTTTTCTGCCCATATAGCTCAGTCGGTAGAGCACTTCCTTGGTAAGGAAGAGGTCACCGGTTCAAGTCCGGTTATGGGCTCCAATTCCTGTTCTGCTCTCTTAGGTCATTCCAATCAAGGGGAACCCTAATGTCCAAGGAAAAATTTGAGCGTACGAAGCCGCATGTGAATGTGGGTACGATTGGTCATGTGGACCATGGTAAGACGACGTTGACGGCGGCGTTGACGAAGGTGTCGGCGGAGAAGTTTGGTGGGGCTGAGGTGAAGGGTTATGACCAGATTGATTCGGCGCCGGAGGAGCGTGCGCGAGGTATTACGATAGCGACGGCGCATGTGGAGTATGAGACGGATGCTCGTCATTATGCGCATGTGGACTGTCCGGGTCATGCGGATTATGTGAAGAACATGATCACGGGTGCGGCGCAGATGGATGGAGCGATTTTGGTGGTATCGGCGGCGGATGGTCCGATGCCGCAGACGCGGGAGCATATTTTGTTGGCGCGTCAGGTGGGTGTGCCGTATATCGTGGTGTTTATGAACAAGGCGGACATGGTGGACGACGAGGAGCTTCTGGAGCTGGTGGAGATGGAGGTTCGGGAGCTGTTGTCCAGTTATGAGTTTCCTGGGGATGATGTTCCGGTGGTGGTTGGATCGGCGCTGAAGGCGTTGGAGGGGGATGAGTCGGAGATTGGAGTTCCGGCGGTGTTGAAGCTGATGGAGGCGATGGATGAGTATATTCCGTTGCCGGAGCGTCCGATTGACCAGCCGTTTTTGATGCCGATTGAGGATGTGTTTTCGATTTCGGGCCGAGGGACGGTGGTGACGGGCCGGATTGAGCGTGGTGTTGTGAAGGTTGGAGACGAAGTGGAGATAGTGGGTATTCGTCCGACGAGCAAGACCACGGTGACGGGAGTGGAGATGTTCCGCAAGCTGCTTGACGAGGGTCAGGCGGGGGACAACGTGGGTGTGTTGTTGCGAGGTACGAAGCGGGACGAGGTGGAGCGTGGTCAGGTGTTGGCGCAGCCTGGGACGATCACGCCGCATACGAAGTTTGAGGCGGAGGTGTATGTATTGTCGAAGGAGGAGGGTGGACGTCACACGCCGTTCTTCAATGGGTACCGTCCGCAGTTTTATTTTCGGACCACGGATGTGACGGGCTCGGTGGAATTGCCTGAGGGGGTGGAGATGGTGATGCCGGGCGACAATGTGGCGATGACGGTGAGTTTGATTGCGCCGATTGCGATGGAAGAGGGTTTGCGTTTTGCGATCCGCGAGGGCGGGCGCACCGTGGGCGCCGGCGTGGTCAGCAAAATCATCGAGTGATCGAGGCATAAGAGATGAACCAGCAGATGATTCGTATCCGTCTCCGGGGCTTCGACCACCGGCTCATCGACCAGTCCGCGCGTGACATCGTGGAGACGGCCAAGCGGACGGGGGCGCAAGTGCGCGGCCCCATCCCCCTGCCCACCAAGATCGAGCGCTGGACGGTGCTCATCTCCCCGCACGTCAACAAGGATGCGCGGGATCAATACGAGATCCGCACGCACAAACGTTTGCTGGACATCATCGATCCCACCGACAAGACCGTCGATGCGCTCATGAAGCTGGATCTCGCCGCCGGTGTCGATGTGCAGATCAAGCTGGGTTGAGCCAGGCGCAACAAGATTCAAGAGGTTGACTGATGAGCATCGGAGTTGTAGGCCGCAAGATCGGCATGACCCGCATTTTCACCGAGGAGGGGGAATCCATCCCGGTGACGGTGATCGAGGTCGAGCCCAACCGGATCACCCAGCTACGTGATCCCGAGCGTGACGGTTATCGGGCGGTGCAGGTGACGGTGGGCAGTCGCAAGCCTTCCCGGGTCACCAAGCCCATGGCCGGTCATTTCGCCAAGGCCGGTGTGCCGGCGGGCCGCAAGGTGAAGGAGTTCCGCCTGGGGGATGGCGAGGGCGAGGGCCTGGAGGTGGGTGGCGAGATCACCGTGAGCCTGTTCGAGGGCGTCTCCAAGGTCGATGTCACCGGCATCTCCAAGGGGCGCGGCTTTGCCGGTGTGGTCAAGCGCCACAACTTCCGTACTCAAGATGCCACCCACGGTAATTCTCTGTCCCACCGTGCTCCCGGCTCCATCGGGCAAAACCAGACCCCGGGGCGGGTGTTCAAGGGCAAGCGTATGGCGGGTCACATGGGCAATGCCAAGACCACGGTGCAGTCGTTGGAACTGGTGCGTGTCGATACCGAGCGCAACCTGCTGTTGGTCAAGGGCGCCGTGCCGGGTCCTGCCGGCGGAGACGTGATCGTCAAGCCGGCCGTGAAGGCGTGAATGAAGGGTTGAGTCCGACAATGGAAATCAAAGTACACAGTTTCGGTGGCGGAGAGGGCGCGCTCGAAGTGAGCGACGCGGTGTTCTCCCGCGAGTTCAACGAACCCTTGGTGCATCAGATCGTCACCGCCTACATGGCCCGTGGCCGCCAGGCCACCAAGGGCTGGAAGAGCCGCTCCGACGTGAGTGGTGGCGGTGCCAAACCCTGGCGTCAGAAAGGGACCGGCCGCGCCCGCGTGGGCAGTATCCGCAGTCCCTTGTGGCGCTCGGGGGGCAAAGGGCTGCCCCATCCGCGCACCAACTACGATCAGAAAATCAACAAGAAGATGTGGCGTGCGGGGATCCGTTCCATCCTCTCCGAGCTGCTGCGCCAGGAGCGCCTGGTGGTGGTCGAGGGACTGGCGGTGGATGAGCCCAAGACCAAACAGGTGGTGGCGTTGTTCAAGACCCTGGAGCTGCCGTTGGATGCCCTGTTGGTGTTGGAGGCCTACGACGAGAAGCTGGCCCTGGCGGCGCGCAACCTGCCCTATGTCCATGTCACCGATGCCGATCATGTCGATCCGGTGAGTCTGATCGACTTCGAGAAGGTGGTGATGACCCCGGGGGCGATCAAGAAGTTGGAGGAGCGTCTGGCATGAGCAGCGAACGTTTGTTGACCGTCTTGATCAGCCCGGTGTTCACCGAAAAGGCGGCCCGGGTGGCCGATCGTCACAATCAATACACCTTCAAGGTGCGCAAAGACGCCTCCAAGCACGAAATCAAGAAGGCGGTGGAGAAGGTCTTCGACGTGCAGGTGGAGAAGGTGCGGGTGCTCAACGTCAAAGGCAAGGTGAAGTTCCGTCCCGGCCAGCCCAAGGGCAAGCGTCCGGATTGGAAGAAGGCCTATGTGACTCTGGCCGCGGGCCAAGAGATCGACTTCACCAGCGAATAAGGACGAGGAATCAGACATGCCCATCGTCAAATGTAAACCGACTTCGCCCGGGCGGCGCTTCGTCGTCAAGGTGGTCAATCCCGACCTCCACAAGGGCCGCCCTTATGCCCCGCTGGTGGAGAAGAAGATCCAGAAGGCCGGGCGCAACAACATGGGGCGGATCACCACCCGCCATCGTGGTGGTGGCCACAAGAAACTCTATCGGATCATCGATTTCAAGCGCTGCAAAGACGGCGTGCCGGCTCGCGTGGAGCGTCTGGAGTACGACCCCAATCGTACCGCTCACATCGCCCTGGTCCTCTACGCCGACGGTGAGCGGCGTTATATCCTGGCGCCGAAGGGGCTCAAGGTGGGCGACGTGATCCAGTCGGGCAACGATGCCCCCATCAAGCCGGGCAATGCCCTGCCGTTGCGCAACATTCCGGTGGGGACCTTGGTGCACAACGTGGAGATGCGCCCCGGGAAAGGCGGACAGATCGCCCGCAGTGCCGGCACCTCGGTGCAGCTGATCGCCAAAGAAGGGGCATTGGCGATGCTGCGTCTGCGTTCGGGAGAAATCCGCAAAGTCCCGGCCGAATGCCGTGCCACCATCGGCGAGGTGGGCAACGCCGAGCACAACCTGCGCTCTCTGGGCAAGGCCGGTGCCAGTCGTTGGCGCGGTCGCCGGCCCACGGTGCGCGGTGTGGCCATGAACCCGGTGGATCACCCCCATGGTGGCGGTGAGGGTCGTACCTCGGGCGGGCGTCATCCGGTGAGTCCCTGGGGTATGCCCACCAAGGGTCACAAGACCCGCAAGAACAAGCGCACGGACAAGATGATCGTGCGTCGTCGCAAGTAATTCACGAACGACTGTAGAGAGGAAAGCAACGTGCCTCGTTCGATCAAGAAAGGTCCATTCGTAGACGAGCACCTGATGAAGAAGGTGCGCGAGGCGGTGGCGACCAATAACCGTCGTCCCATCAAGACTTGGTCGCGGCGTTCCATGATCGTGCCGGAAATGGTGGGCCTGACCATCGCCGTCCACAATGGGCGTCAGCACGTTCCCATTCTCATCAACGAGAACATGGTCGGGCACAAGCTGGGTGAGTTCGCCCTCACTCGCACCTTCCGCGGTCATGCCGCGGACAAGAAGGCCCGTTGAGAGGAGTCGCCGAGATGGAAGTTCTTGCCAAGACGAGGTATGCGCGGATTTCTCCGCAAAAGGCGCGCTTGGTGGCCGACCAGATTCGCGGCCTGCCGGTGGAGAAAGCGCTCAACCTGCTCAAGTTCAGTAACAAGAAAGCGGCCTTGTTGGTGCGCAAGACCCTGGAGTCCGCCATTTCCAACGCGGAACACAATGAGGGTGCCGATGTGGACGAGCTCAAGGTCAAGGCTGTGTGGGTGGACGAGGGGCCGACCCTGAAGCGTATCCGTCCCCGTGCCAAAGGGCGTGCCAACCGGATTTTCAAGCGGACCAGTCACATCGTCGTGACGGTCTCCGACGACTGAGGACGAGCGAGAATGGGTCAGAAGGTACATCCGATCGGTATCCGCCTGGGTATCGTCAAAGACTGGAACTCTAAGTGGTTCGCGGAAAAGGCCGGGTTCGCCGACAGCCTGCACACCGATCTGCAGATCCGTGATTTCCTCAAGAAACGCCTGAGCCATGCCTCGGTGAGCCGGATTCAGATCGAGCGTCCGGCCAAGAATGCCCGTATCACCATCCATTCGGCGCGCCCGGGGATCGTCATCGGCAAGAAGGGTGAGGATATCGAGCGGCTGCGCCAGGAGGTTTCCAAGATGATGGGCATCCCGGTGCACATCAACATCGAGGAGATCCGTAAGCCCGAACTGGATGCCCAACTGGTGAGCGAGAGCGTCGCCCAGCAGCTGGAGAAGCGCATCATGTTCCGCCGCGCGATGAAGCGGGCGGTGCAGAATGCCATGCGCCTGGGGGCCCAAGGCATCAAGATCATGGTGGCCGGGCGTTTGAACGGGGCCGAGATCGCCCGTACCGAGTGGTACCGGGAAGGCCGGGTGCCGTTGCATACCCTGCGGGCCGACATCGACTACGGTTTTGCCGAGGCGCGGACCACCTATGGGGTCATCGGGGTGAAAGTCTGGATCTTCAAAGGCGAGATCATCAAGGGGCAGGACGAATCCGCCTCCGAGAAGGCCGCCACTGCGTAAGGAACCGGAACAATGCTTCAGCCCAAGAGAACCAAATATCGCAAGCAGCACAAGGGGCGTAACCGTGGGGTCGCCCAGCGGGGAGACAAGGTCAGCTTCGGGGATTACGGCCTGAAGGCGACCGGGCATGCGCGCATCACCGCACGTCAGATCGAGGCCGCACGTCGCGCTATGGTGCGCCACATCAAGCGTGGCGGGAAGATCTGGATCCGCATTTTCCCCGACAAGCCCATCACCCGCAAGCCTTTGGAGGTGCGTATGGGCTCGGGTAAGGGCAACGTGGAGTACTGGGTGGCCGAGGTGCAGCCCGGACGGGTGCTCTATGAGATGCAAGGGGTGCCCGAAGAGCTGGCGCGGGAGGCCTTCCGCCTGGCTGCGGCCAAGCTGCCGGTGGGTACCAAGTTCGTGACGCGGACGGTGATTTGACATGAAAGCCTCTGAACTTCGCACGAAAGACGTCAAGGAATTGCAGGAACAACTGTTGGCGCTGCGCCAGGAGCAGGTGAATCTGCGTATCCAAAAGGCCCTGGGGCAGCTGTCCCGTCCCCATCGTTTCCAGGAAATTCGGCGCGACATCGCCCGGATCAAGACCGTACTGAACGAGAAGGCACGAGCGGGTGAGTGAGAAAATGACCGAGCAGCAAGAACAAAAGACCCAGAAGACCCTCGTCGGACGCGTCTTGAGTAACAAGATGGACAAGACCATCACCGTGCTCATCGAGCGGCGAGTGAAACATCCCCTCTATGGGAAGTACATCACCCGGTCTACCAAGCTCCATGCCCACGACGAAAACAACGAGTGTGGCGAGGGGGATCTGGTGGCCATCGCTCAGACCCGGCCCCTTTCCAAGACCAAGGCCTGGCGTCTGGTGGAAGTGCTGGAAAAGGCCAAATAAAACGCCTTTCAACGCCTGAGGCAATGGGATATAATCCGCGCCCTTGTCCAGAAGGGCGCTTGTCTTTGTATTTGGGAGAATCACGATGATTCAGATGCAGACCATGCTGGACGTCGCCGACAACAGCGGAGCGCGGAAAGTCCAGTGCATCAAGGTGTTGGGTGGCTCGCGCAGAAGATACGCCGGTATCGGCGACATCATCAAGGTCAGCGTCAAAGAGGCCATTCCGCGCGGCCGGGTAAAGAAAGGCGACGTCTACAACGCCGTGGTGGTGCGTACTCGCCAGGGGGTGCGTCGAGCGGATGGTTCCAAGATCCGTTTCGACACCAATGCCGCGGTGCTGCTGAACAATCAGCTCCAGCCCATCGGTACCCGTATCTTCGGGCCGGTGACTCGCGAGCTGCGTACCGAGAATTTCATGAAGATCATTTCCCTGGCACCTGAAGTGCTGTGAGTCGGGAGAGCGAGATGCGCAAGATCAAGAAAGGCGACGACGTCATCGTCCTCGCCGGCAAAGACAAGGGTAAGCGCGGCACCGTTCTTTCCGTCACCCGCGACAATCGCGCCTATGTGGAAGGCGTCAACATGGTGAAGAAGCACGTCAAGCCGAACCCCATGTTGGGCACGCCGGGCGGCATCATCGAGAAAGAAGCGCCCATCCACATCTCCAATCTGGCGCTGTTCAACGCGGAGACGGGGAAGGGTGATCGGGTTGGATTCCGCATCTTGGAGAACGGCAAGAAGGTCCGTTACTTCAAGTCGACGGGCAAAGAGATCGACGTCTGAGGTATCGAGTCATGGCGCGTTTGAAAGAGTTCTACAAAGAGCAGGTGATACCTCAGCTCAAGGAGCAGTTCGGTTATTCCTCGGTGATGGCCGTGCCGCGTATCGAAAAGATCACCCTCAACATGGGGGTGGGTGAGGCAGTGAGTGACAAGCGCGTCCTGGAGCATGCCACCCAGGACCTGGCGCTGATCGCCGGGCAGAAGCCGGTGATCACCGTGGCCCGCAAGTCCATCGCCGGTTTCAAGATCCGCGAGGGCTGGCCCATCGGCTGTAAGGTGACCCTGCGTCGCGAACGGATGTATGAATTCCTCGATCGACTGATCAACATCGCCATTCCGCGTATCCGCGATTTCCGCGGCTTGAGCCCCAAGGCCTTCGATGGTCGTGGCAACTACAGCATGGGGATCCGCGAGCAGATCGTCTTTCCGGAGATCGATTTCGACAAGATCGATGCCCTGCGCGGTCTGGACGTCACCATCACCACGTCGGCCAATACCGACGAAGAAGCTCGCGCCCTGCTGAGCGCGTTCAATTTTCCTTTTAGGTCCTGAAAGGGCGAGGCAGAGGATTATGGCCAAGAAATCGATTATCAGTCGGGAGCGCAAGCGCCAGAAGCTGGTGCAGAAATATGCCGAGAAGCGGGCGGAGCTCAAGCGCATCATGCTGGACCCCAATGCCTCCGAGGAGGAGCGCGAAGCGGCCCGGCGCAAGTTTCACTCTCTGCCCCGTGATTCCTCTCCGGTGCGCCTGCGCAACCGCTGCCGGTTGACGGGACGTCCGCATGGCTACTATCGCAAGTTCGGTCTGGGGCGCAACAAGCTGCGTGAGGCGGCGATGCGCGGTGATATCCCCGGCCTGGTCAAGTCGAGTTGGTGAGGGAGGCGGCCATGTCCATGTCAGATCCCATTGCCGACATGCTCACCCGCATTCGCAATGCCCAGCACACTCGCAAGGCCAGCGTGCGGATGCCGGCCTCCAAGCTCAAGGCTGAGATCGCCCGGGTGATGAAAGAGGAAGGATATATCCGGGACTTCCGGGCGGATCCCTGTGACGGAAAGCCTCAGCTGGTGATCGAGCTGAAGTATTTCGAGGGTGAGCCGGTCATCGAACAGATCGAGCGGGTGAGTCGTCCGGGGCTGCGCATCTACAAGGGGGCCGAGGAGCTGCCCAAGGTGCGTGCTGGTCTGGGGGTTGCCATCGTTTCCACCTCCAAGGGGGTGATGACCGACCGGGCCGCCCGCAAGGCCGGTATCGGCGGCGAGATCATTTGTAACATCGCCTGATCCGGGGAGCATCGAAAAATGTCCAGAATCGCCAAGAATCCGGTTGTTCTCCCCCAAGGGGTGGAGGCCCAGGTCAGTGGCCAGGTGGTGACCGTGAAGGGTCCCAAAGGGCAGGCCTCGTATGCCGTTCACGATGCGGTGGAGGTACGCTTGGAGGAAGGGGCGCTGCATTTCGCGCCGCGTGACGGCTCCCGCCAGGCCAACGCCCTGGCCGGCACCATGCGTTCCATCGTCAACAATATGGTCCATGGGGTCCATCAGGGTTATGAGAAGAAGCTGGTGCTGGTGGGCGTGGGCTACCGTGCCCAGGCTCAAGGGAAGGTGCTGAATCTCACCCTGGGTTTTTCCCATCCAGTGGAGTTCCCGGTTCCCGACGGGGTGACCATCGAGACGCCGTCTCAGACCGAGATCGTCATCAAGGGGACCGACAAGCAAGTGGTCGGTCAGGTGGCTGCCAACATCCGTCGCTTCCGGCCGCCCGAGCCCTACAAGGGCAAGGGGGTGCGCTATGCGGATGAGCAGATCAGCCTGAAAGAGGCTAAGAAGAAATAGTCTCGGGGGACGTTGACAAATGAGTGACAAGAAAAAGGCGCGCCTGCGCCGCGCACGCAAGACTCGGGCGAAGATCCGCCGGGTCGGGAGTTATCGGTTGACCGTTTTCCGCTCGCCGAGACACATCTATGCGCAGATCTTCACCCCGGATGGTTCCAGTGTCGTGGCTGCGGCCTCGACGGTGGAGAAGGCCGTTCGGGAGTCGTTGGAGAGTACCGGTAACGTCGAGGCCGCGGCCAAGGTGGGTGAGCTCATCGCCCAGCGGGCCAAGGAGAAGGGCATCACCAAGGTGGCCTTCGATCGCGCGGGGTTTCTCTATCATGGCCGGGTGAAGCGCCTCGCGGAGGCGGCCCGGGAAAATGGACTCGAGTTCTAAATCTGGTTGGGTGATTTATGTCTGACAAAGACGCGCTCATGCAAGAAGACGGCCTGCTGGAGAAGCTCGTGGCCGTGCGCCGGGTGGCCAAGGTGGTGAAGGGCGGCCGCCAGTTCGGGTTCTCCGCCCTCACTGTGGTTGGTGACGGCAACGGTCGGGTGGGTTTCGGCAATGGCAAGGCCCGTGAGGTGCCGGTGGCCATTCAGAAGGCCATGGAGCAGGCGCGCAAGAACATGGTCAGCGTCCCTCTCAATGGCACGACCCTGCAATATCCCATCGTCGCGACCCATGGGGCCGCCAAGGTGTTCATGCAGCCGGCTTCCGAGGGTACCGGGATCATCGCCGGTGGGGCCATGCGTGCGGTATTCGAGGTGCTGGGGGTCCAGGACGTGTTGGCCAAGTGTATCGGTTCCACCAATCCGGTGAACGTGGTGCGGGCCACCATCGCGGGCCTGGCGGCGATGAAATCCCCGGAGCAGATCGCTGCCAAGCGCGGTCTCTCCGTCGAAGACATTTTGGGTTGATCATGGCTGATAAGATCAAAGTGACGCTGGTGAAGAGCCCCATCGGGCGGCTGGCCTCCCATCGTGCCTGCGTGCGCGGCCTGGGGCTGCGTCGCCTGCATCAGACGGTGGAGGTGGAGGACACCCCGCAGAACCGCGGGATGATCAACAAGGTCTCCTACATGCTCAATGTGGAGGAAGGCTGAGATGCGCCTGAACAGCATTCGCCCGGGAGAGGGCAGCCGTCGCCCGGCCAAACGGGTCGGTCGAGGTATTGGTAGCACCCTGGGCAAGACCGGCGGTCGTGGTCACAAGGGGCAGAAGTCCCGTGCCGGTGGCGGGGTGAAGCCGGGCTTCGAGGGTGGGCAGATGCCGTTGCAGCGGCGCCTGCCGAAGGTGGGTTTCCGTTCGCGTCGTCAGCGTTTCGTGGACGAGGTGCGCCTTGGTGAGTTGAACAAGCTCGAGGCCGATACCATCGACCTGGCGGTGCTGAAGCAGGCCGGCGTGGTGGCCCAGCACATCAAGGTGGCCAAAGTGATCCTCTCGGGGGAGATCAACCGGCCGGTGACCATCCAGGGGCTTCCGGTGACCAAAGGAGCCAAGGCCGCCATCGAGGCCGCCGGCGGTAAGGTGATCTGACCGTGGCGAAGGCGCCCAGTGCCAGCGTGGCGGGGGCCTTGGCCTCCGGTAAGCTCACCGAGCTGAAACAGCGTTTGCTGTTCGTCCTCGGGGCCTTGATCGTTTTCCGTATCGGTACCCATGTGCCGGTTCCGGGGATTGATCCCGAGGCGCTGGCGGCCCTGTTCGAGCAGCAGCGTGGCACCATCCTGGACATGTTCAACATGTTCTCCGGGGGGGCGCTGGGGCGTTTGTCGGTCTTTGCACTGGGAGTGATGCCGTATATTTCCGCCTCCATCATCGTCCAGCTGCTGGCGGCGGTATGGCCCAAGCTCGAGGCCCTGAAGAAGGAGGGCGAGGCGGGACGCCGTAAGCTTTCGCAGTACACCCGTTATCTCACCTTGGGCCTGGCCACCTTCCAGGCCACCGGTATCGCCATCGCGGTGCAGCAGCAGTCGGTGGCCGGTATCCCCGTGGTGATCGAGCCGGGCCCGCTGTTCATCCTCACTGCGGTGGTGACCCTGGTCACCGGCACCATGTTCCTCATGTGGCTGGGGGAGCAGGTGACCGAGCGGGGCATCGGCAATGGTATCTCCCTGATCATCTTCGCCGGTATCGTCGCCGGTCTTCCCGCTGCCCTCGGCGGCACTTTCGAGCTGGCGCGGACCGGGGAGCTGGGTCCAGGCACTTTGCTGTTCCTGTTGCTGCTCATCCTGGCGGTGACTGCCTTCGTGGTGTTCGTGGAGCGGGGACAGCGGCGGATCACGGTCAATTACGCCAAGCGTCAGCAGGGCAACAAGATGTATGCCGGTGGAGTGAGCCATCTGCCGTTGAAGGTCAACATGGCCGGTGTGATCCCGCCGATATTCGCTTCCAGCATCATCCTCTTTCCCGCCACCATTGCTGGATGGTTCGGCTCCAATCAGAGCATGGAGTGGCTCAAGGATCTGGCCGGGGCCATCTCCCCGGGGCAGCCGCTGTATGTCATTCTCTACGCGGTGGCGATCATCTTTTTCTGCTTCTTCTATACCGCCTTGGTGTTCAATCCCAAGGAGACGGCGGACAATCTCAAGCGTTCCGGGGCCTTCATTCCTGGAATCCGCCCAGGCGAGCAGACGGCGCGTTTCATCGACCAGGTGATGTCTCGCCTGACCCTGGTGGGGGCGATCTACATCACCGCGGTGTGTCTGTTGCCGGAGTTTTTGATTCTCTATTGGAACGTGCCGTTTTATTTCGGTGGGACCTCGCTGCTCATCATCGTGGTGGTGGTGATGGACTTCATGGCTCAGGTCCAGGCCCATCTGATGTCTCACCAATATGATTCTTTGCTGAAGAAGGCCAATTTGAAGACCCATGGCCGTGGGACGGGGATGATCCGTTGATCCGCTGGTCCCCGGCGTCGTTGCGAGGAAAAAGTCATGAAAGTGCGTGCTTCGGTGAAAAAGATTTGTCGTCATTGCAAGATCATCCGCCGCAAGGGTGTGGTTCGGGTGATCTGTAAGGAGCCTCGTCACAAGCAGCGCCAGGGCTGAGGGGCTCGCTTGCGGTGTCGGTGCCGGCGGCGTATAATCGCCGGCTTTTCTTGTTGAGAAATCAGAATTTAGCCCGGAGGAGAATAGGGGCATGGCCCGTATTGCCGGAATCAATATCCCAGGCCACAAGCATTGTCGTATCGCCTTGACCGCGATCTACGGCATCGGCCGCACTCGAGCGCTGGAGATCTGTCAGGCCGCGGCCGTGGATCCCAGCGCGAAGATCAATGAGTTGAGCGACGCCGATATCGATCGGATCCGCGCCGAGGTGGCCAAGTACACCGTGGAAGGCGATCTGCGTCGCGAGATTTCCATGAACATCAAGCGGCTGAAGGACTTGGGCGCTTATCGCGGCATTCGTCACCGTCGTGGCCTGCCCGTGCGCGGTCAGCGTACCCGAACCAATGCGCGCACCCGCAAGGGTCCGCGTCGTATGATCAAGAGGTAAGGCGAGTCATGGCCAAGAACATCAAGGCTAAGAAGAAGGTCAAGAAGAGCGTCGCCGACGGGGTGGCGCACATTCATGCCTCCTTCAATAACACCATCATCACCATCACCGACCGTCAGGGGAATACCTTGACGTGGGCGACGGCCGGTGGCAGCGGCTTCCGTGGTTCCCGCAAGAGCACACCCTTCGCGGCCCAGGTGGCGGCGGAGCGCGCCGGGCGGGCGGCCCAGGAATTCGGGGTGAAGAACCTGGAGGTGATGGTGAAGGGGCCGGGGCCGGGGCGTGAGTCGGCTATCCGGGCGCTGAATGCAGTGGGTTTCAAGATCACCAGCATCAGTGATGTGACGCCTATTCCGCACAATGGTTGTCGTCCGCCCAAGAAGCGGCGTGTCTGATTTGGGGGTTTGTCTTGGCTAGGTATATCGGTGCTAAATGTCGTCTTTGCCGCCGTGAGGGGGCGAAGCTCTTTCTGAAGGGCGAGAAATGTTATTCGCCCAAGTGCCCCATGGAGAATCGAGCCTTCCCTCCCGGGCAGCATGGTCGTCGGCGTTCCCGCTTGTCGGATTACGCCTTGCAGTTGCGCGAGAAGCAGAAGGTGCGCCGCATCTACGGTGTGCTGGAAAAACAGTTCCGCCTGTATTACCAGGAGGCGGACCGGCGCAAGGGGTCCACCGGCGAGAATCTGTTGCAGATCCTCGAGTGCCGTCTCGACAACGTCGTCTATCGTATGGGCTTCGCTGCTTCCCGTACCGAGGCCCGCCAGTTGGTGCGTCACAACGCCATCCTGGTCAATGGCAAGCGGGTGAACATCCCCTCTTATCAGCTGCGACCGGATGATGTGGTTTCGGTGGCAGAGAAGGCCAAGGGGCAGGCGCGCATCAAGCAGGCCCTGGAGAATGCCCAGCAACGTGGTTTCGACGACTGGGTGCAGGTGGACGTCGCCAAGATGGAGGGGGTCTTCAAGCAGGTGCCCGATCGCAGTTCGTTGCCGGCGGACATCAACGAGCACCTCATCGTCGAGCTCTATTCCAAGTAAGCCGCCCATAGCTTTGGCCGCACGGAGAACCTGAAATGCAGGCTGTCATCCCCAATCTTCTCAAGCCCCGTCTGGTGGAGGTGGAGAAACTCTCGCCCACCCGGGCCCGTGTCACTCTCGAGCCCCTGGAGCGGGGCTTTGGTCATACCTTGGGCAATGCCCTGCGTCGGATCTTGTTGTCCTCGATGGTGGGTAGTGCGGTGACCGAGGTGCAGATCGATGGGGTGCTGCACGAATACAGCGCCATCGAAGGGGTACAGGAGGATGTGATCGAGATCATCCTCAATCTCAAGCAGTTGGCCATCTGCATGCACAGCCGTGACGAGGCTACCTTGACCCTCAACAAAAAGGGTCCGGGGCCGGTGACGGCCGCTGACATCGCCCTGGATCATGATGTGGAGATCATGAATCCGGATTTGGTGATCGCCAATCTGACCAAGTCCGGCGAGTTGAACATGACCATGAAGGTGGAGCGGGGTCGGGGGTATGTGCCCGCCACGCTGCGTGAGAGCCGCGACAGTGAAGAAGGGCGCCAGATCGGCCAGTTGGTATTGGATGCCTCGTTCAGTCCGGTGCGCAAGGTGGCTTATCAGGTGGAGAGCGCCCGTGTCGATCAGCGCACCGACCTGGACAAGCTGGTGATCGATATCGAGACCAACGGTACGCTGGATCCCGAGCAGGCGATTCGGGCGGCGGCGACCATCCTCCAGGATCAGTTGTCTTCGTTCGTGGATCTGCAGAGCCGTAAGGCGGAGGAGTCTGCGCAGACGGAGCACAACATCGATCCGATCCTGTTGCGGCCGGTGGACGATCTGGAGCTCACGGTGCGTTCCGCCAATTGCCTCAAGGCCGAGAACATCTATTACATCGGCGATCTGGTGCAGAAGACCGAGGTGGAGTTGCTCAAGACCCCCAATCTGGGCAAGAAGTCACTCACCGAGATCAAGGATGTGTTGGCTTCCCGCGGTTTGTCGCTGGGGATGAAGTTGGAGAGTTGGCCGCCTCCGGGATTGCGGGATCGGAAAGAGACCGCCTGATTCCGTCATTGGGATTCGTTTGCCGGGGCGGGTGGGGTTCCACCGGCCCCGGGGTCTTTCCTGAACACTGAGAACTCATCTAAGGTAGACGACCATGCGTCATCGCAAAGCAGGCAGAAAACTGGGGCGTAACAGCAGTCATCGCAAGGCGCTGATGCGCAATTTGTGTAACGCCTTGTTCACCCATGAGACCATCAAGACGACGCTCCCCAAGGCCAAAGAGCTGCGTCGGGTGGCCGAGCCGTTGATCACACGTGCCAAACGGGATTCGGTGGCCAATCGCCGCTTGGTGTTCAGCCGCCTGCGTGATCGTGAGGTGGTGACCAAATTGTTCACTGACATCGGCCCCCGGTTTGCCGAGCGTCCGGGTGGCTATATCCGGATTTTGAAGTGTGGTTTTCGTGATGGTGATGCCGCGCCGATGGCCTATGTGCAGTTGGTGGAGGGCCCGGCGGCGGGCGCCGGGGCCGCGGCGGATCAGCCGGCGTCCGAGTCGGTTGCTGGGGAGAAGCCGGCAGCGGAGTGATCCGGGAGCCGCTGGCGATCGCGTGTGCGCCGTTTTCGGGCCGGTGGGGTGACTCACCGGCCTTTTTCGTTTTTGGCTCAGGAACGGGGCTTCGTTGTGCTGGTGTGGCCAGGGGTGGGGCATGTTGATTCGTTTGTTCACCGATTTCGGCTGGTCCGGGCCGTATGTGGGGCAGTTGAAGACGCGTCTGGCTGCGGCGGGGGGCGTGGTGGTGGATCTGATGCATGATGCGCCTTGTTTCGATCCGCGGGCGTCGGCGTATTTGCTCGCGGCCTTGCGTCGTCATGAGCCGTCTTCGGGGCTGTGGTTGACGGTGGTGGATCCGGGGGTGGGGAGTGAGCGACGGGCGGTGGCGTTGCAGGCAGACGGTCATTGGTGGTTGGGACCAGACAATGGCTTGTTGTCCCAGGTGGTGCGTCACAGTGGGGAGGTAGCGGCTTGGGAGTTGCCTGTGCCGGAGGGGAGCAGTGCCACCTTTCATGGTCGGGATGTGTTTGTGCCGGCGGCGTTGCAGCTGCTGTCGGAGGGGCCCTCCGGGTGGCGCGAGATCGAGCCGCGGACGCTGGATCGCCCTGAGTGGCCGGATGACTGGGCGGCGGTGATTTACGTGGATGGTTATGGGAATGCCATGACGGGGCTGCGGGCCGAGGCTGTCTCTTCCGCGGCCCGGCTCGAGGTGGGGGGACGTGTGTTGCCTCGAGGGCGTATTTTCGCCGAACGTCCGCGGGGGGAGGCGTTTTGTTATGTGAACAGTCTGGGGTTGTGGGAGGTGGCGGTGAATGGGGACAACGCCGCCCGTTGTTTGGGGCTGGCTCCGGGGACGCCGGTGCGGGTGGTTACCATTTGAGGCTGAGGTCGATTTGGGCGTACCAGGCGGTGAGGCGGGGGAACAGCTCGTCGCGGTCGCGTTGGACAAGGCGCCCGGCGCGGGTGCGGAGTTCGCCGTCGAGCCACCAGATGCTGGGAAGGGTGCGGCGGTAGCCGATGTCGATGAGCAGGTCTTGGAGGTTGCCCAGGCGCCAGTCGGCCGAGGCGGCGGGAAGGCGTGTGGGATCTCGGGTGATGTCCTGGGGGCGTACCCCGGGGAGGTCGCTGGGGCCGTCCACCAGTCGGTAGCGGTAGAACCAAGCGGCGCTTTGACGGTAGAGGCGGGCGTGGAGGGTGAGGCCGTGGGGGGTGGGGCCGGGCAGGGGCAGGTCCAGGCGGCTGTCGATGGCGGCGGCACGGATTTGCCAGTCGTCACGGAACAGGCGGATGCGGTTGCGCCATACCGGGTCGTGGGGCAGGTAGGCGAGCAGGGTCAGGCTGAGACCGTGGAAGGTGCGCCGTTGTGGGCGGCGTTCGGTCCAGGTGCCTTGGCCGGGGAGGGGCTCGCCGCTGAGGGCGGAGACGTAGCTGATGCGTTTGTAGGGGTCGGTGAGGTAGCCGTTCAGGTGGCCGCCGAAGTATTGCCCTTGCAGTAGCAGGCGTCGGCTGAGGATTTGGCTGAGCCCGAGTTGCCATTCGAGACTGAGGCGGCGTTTGCCGGGGACGTCGTCGGCCTCTTCCCCACTTTGGAGGGTGAAGCTGCCTTCTCGGGCCAGCGGGGGCGGGGTGCCGCCCAGGGGGCGGATGTCGTCCAGTTCCATGGCCAGGCCGGCTTCCCAGGTGGTGAGGGCGTGGCGCAGCCCGTGGCTGAAAGTCTGGGCGAGACCGATGGAGCTGAAGTCGCGTTCCACGGCGAAGCTGGCTCCGCTGGTGGCGCGCAGGCTCTCGTTGAGGGGGTAGCGGTATTGTCCTGCCACCGCCAGGCGCCGGTCGGAGACGGAGAACAGGGGAAGCTCGCCGGGGGCGATGGTGGTGCTTTGTCCGGAGGCGCTGGTGATGATCTGGGGGGTCTGGCTGGGGACGGTACCGATGGGGGAGGCGCCGGTGATGAGATCGCTGGTGGCGCTGAGGCTGAGACTGCGGTCGCTGTCGAGGGTGTGGCGGATGTCGAGGGTGTTTTCCCATACCAGGATGCGGCCGTCGCCCTCGCGATAGAGCAGGCTGGAGCCGCTGGCCCGGGTGTCGTCGAGCCATCGGGGGTAGCGCGGTTGGGGGGCGAGGGCCGGGGGGGCGGCATCCTCTTCCAGTAGGGCGCCGCCACCGAGGGGGACGGCTTGCAGGGTGGTGGCGAGGACGCTGGCGCAGGCGCCGGCCAGGGTGGGAGGGATGATGGGGGAGCGGCGGGGGGATTTCAGTTGCATCCGCAGCCGCCTCCTCCCAGGGCATGGCCGCCGCGGGCGGCTTCGCGGGCGAAGGTGATCTTGGCCTCGGCGGCCAGTTGCCGGGCCGGTTCGGTGGGATCCATCCGTGGGTCGGCGAGCAGGTCGCGGTCCCAGGGTTTGACCACGGGGGGCCAGCAACCGCTCAAGGCGGTGACGACGAGGAGGGCGGCGAGGGAGCGCCAGGGGGTCATGGTGTCATCCCGGGGGGCGGGGTGGGGGCGTTGGGGAGCCGGGCGGGGAAGCGGGCGATCAGTTCCAGGCGCTGGTCACCGCGGCGGATGGTGAGGGGGAGCCAGGTGCCGGGTTGGGTGGCTTGGACGCGTTCTACCACGTCTTTGACTTCTTCGACCGCTCGCCCGGCCATGTCGATGATGAGGTCGTCGGGACGCAGGCCGATCTTTTCCGCGATGGAGCCTTGGGTCACTTTGGTGATGCGTACGCCCTGGGCATCTTGGGCCAGGTAGACGCCCAGGCGGGGGCGGGGGACGCGGGGGCGTTCGGGTGGGGTGAGGCCGAAGACGGCATCGGCCAGGTGGGGCAGCTCCAGGGCATCGCAGGGGAGGCTGCCGTCCCAGGGGAGGAGGACGGCGACGTCGTCGATCCCCAGGTCGGCCAGTTGATGGGGAATGCCGTGGCCGCCCATGAGGTGACCGGCACCGGCGATGGCGACGATGCGGGGGGCACCCCGGCGCAGGGCCTCGGCGATGGCTTCGGCCATGGCGCGATCCCACACCAGCTGACCTTCGACGAAGTGGCGGAACCGGGGGTCGTCGAGGTGGCGCTTGGGGTCGTCGTCAGTGGGGGTGCCGTCATCGCCGCGGTGGGGGGTGGTGTGGCGGCCGTAGATGCGGGCGAGGAGGTCGAGGTATTCCGCTGCGGCGGGGGCGGGGTCGCCGATGCCTTGGCGTTGTTCTGGGGGGATGCTGGCCCAGCCGTTGGCGCCGACGCGGCTGATGAGACTGCGTTCGACGTTGAGGGCGAGCATGGGGATGCGGTAGTCGCGGGCGAAGCGGAACAGCGGCAGGTAGAGGCGGGCGTCGTAACGCCAGACTTCGTTCCAGCGGCTTTCTTCGAGGAATCGGGCCTCGTCGAGTTCGCCGGCTACCCAGCGGTCGAGCACGGGTTGGACGCTGCGGGGGAAACTTTCGAAGCCGAGCTGCAGCCCTTCGTCGAGGGCATGGAGTTGGGCGGCGACGATGAGTTGCCAGCGGTGGTGCTGGGCGTTGTCGTGGTCTTCGCCGAGCAGGATGACGCGTTTGTTTTTCAGGCGTTGCAGGAGTTCGCCGTTGGGCAGTGTCTTGCCGGCTCCGGGGAGGAGCCAGCGCCCGAGGGGGACGCAGTGTTGCGGTTGTGGATGATCGGGGGCGTGGGCGCCGGTCGGGCGTGCCAGGGCCGGGAGGGGGAGCAGGAGACCGATGAGGAGCAGGGTGGCAATCGTGCGGGGCATGGGCGAGGCCCTCGTGGCGGTGTCAGCGGATTCGTTCTCCCGCGGCCTGGAGGTCGGCATGGTAGGAGGAGCGGACCATGGGGCCGCTGGCGACGTTGCCGAAGCCGAGATCGCGGGCGATTTCGGCCAGTCGGTCGAATTCCTCGGGGTGCACGAAGCGTTCCACGGGGAGGTGGTCACGGCTGGGTTGGAGGTATTGCCCCAGGGTGAGCATGTCGCAGCCGGCCGCGCGCAGGTCGTTGAGGACGGCGATGATTTCGTCTTCGCGCTCGCCCAGCCCGAGCATGAGGCCGGATTTGGTGGGGACGTGAGGGTGGGCGGCCTTGAAGCGGCGCAGAAGTTCCAGGGAGTGGTGGTAGTCGGCCCCGGGGCGGGCGCGGCGGTAGAGCCGCGGGACGGTCTCCAGGTTGTGGTTGAGGACGTCGGGCGGGGTCTGGCCAAGGATCTCCAGGGCGCGTTCGAGGCGTCCGCGGAAGTCGGGGACCAGGATCTCGATGCGGGTCTGCGGGCTTTCCCGGCGTACGGCTTCGATGCAGCGGACGAAGTGTCCGGCGCCGCCGTCGCGCAGGTCGTCGCGGTCCACGGAGGTGATGACGACGTAGTGGAGCCCCATGGCCTGGATGGTTTCGGCCAGTTGCCGGGGTTCGTCGGGGTCGGGTGGCTGGGGGCGGCCGTGGGCCACGTCACAGAAGGGGCAGCGGCGGGTGCAGATGTCACCGAGGATCATGAAGGTGGCGGTGCCGTGGGCGAAGCATTCACCGATGTTGGGGCAGGAGGCCTCTTCGCAGACGGTGTGCAGCCCACGCTGGCGCAGGATGTGTTTGAGCCGACCGACGGCGGGATGGGTGGGGGCCTTGGCGCGGATCCAGGCGGGTTTGCGGGCGGGGCGTTCGGTGCGCTCCACCTTGACCGGGATGCGGGCCACTTTGGCGGCCCCGCGTTGGCGGTGTCCGGCGCTCATGGGTTTGCCTCGGGGGTGTTCTGCGGGAGCATAGTCTATCAGATGTGCCGGGGGGGCACAGTTGCCGGGGGAAGACGACGGGTGAGTCTTGGCAGCAGCAGGCGGGCGGCGCCGGGGAGGTCGGTGTCGATGCCGAGGTCGCGCAGTTGGGTGACGGGGAGGCCGGCGTGGCCGCAGGGGTTGATGCGGGAGAAGGGTTCCAGGTCCATGTCGACGTTGAGGGCCAGGCCGTGGTAGCTGCGACCGCGGCGGATGCGCAAACCCAGGGAGGCGATCTTGGCGCCGTCCACGTAGACACCGGGGGCGTCGGGGCGGGCGTGGGCGGTGATGTCCCAGTGGGCGAGGGTGTCGATGAGGGCCTGTTCCATGAGGGTGACCAGTTCACGTACTCCCAGCCCGCGACGGCGCAGGTCGAGGAGGAGGTAGACGATCAATTGCCCGGGACCGTGGTAGGTGACTTGGCCGCCGCGGTCGCTGGCGATCACGGGGATGTCGCCGGGGGCGAGGAGGTGTTCGGGGCGGGCGTTGCGCCCGAGGGTGAACACCGGGGGATGTTCGGTGACCCAGATCTCATCAGCAGCTCCGGGGGGGGCGTTTTCGGTGTGGTCGCGCATGGCAGCCCAGGTGGCGTGGTAGTCGCTGCGCCCCAGGTGACGGATGGTCACAGTGCCCACAGGACCCATTCTTGGGCGGTGAGTTCGCGGTAGATGGCGTCCAGTTGGTCTTTGGAGGTGGCGCGGATGGTGACGGTGACCGCCAGGTAGTTGCCCTTGCGCGATGGGCGGGTGGTGATGGCGCTCTGGGGGGTGTCGGGGGCGTGGCGGCGGACCAGCTCGTGGACGCGGTTGGGGAGGTCGGAGTCGCCCCGCCCCATGACTTTGATGGGGAAGTCGCAGGGGAATTCCAGCAGGGTGTCGGGTTCGTCTCGTGTTGCCATGGGTGTTTATCTGCGGGTTTGGGACGGGTTTTTCAAGCGGCGAGTCGGGCCTTGAAGTCTTGATAGAGGGTGTGCATCCGCC
>Ga0256839_1002120_pt1 | contig 22716 bp, 21 predicted proteins | sample 354166metaG_FD_185968 | JGI IMG/M metagenome (GOLD analysis project Ga0256839, IMG submission 185968) | Hydrothermal vent microbial communities from Mid Atlantic Ridge, Atlantic Ocean - 354-166 | ecosystem: Environmental > Aquatic > Marine > Hydrothermal vents | place: Atlantic Ocean: Mid... | reverse complement strand
TACGACAGCCTGGGACGACCGCTGCAGGTCATTGGTCGGCCAGGCTTTGACGAGCCGGGCACGCTGCGTCGGCCATCGCATGTACTGGTGCATGGCAATCGGCTCTACATTGATGAGGCACAGGGTCGTTTTGCACTCTTCAGGCGGGATGGTCGGTTTATCCGATGGCTGTATTTGCCGGAGGGGTATGGGGCCACGGGGCGAGGTGCGCTTTATGCGCTGGATGCCTCGCATCTGATCGTCAGCTCGGTTGCGTATGCGGAGCCGTGCGCGTCGTGGTTTGAGCCGGCCTGTGAGGGGACGCGGGTGTTTTCGGTGGTGGACACGGCGCTGGGTCGGGTGACGGGTCGGTTTGGGGTGTATCCGGCGCTGTATCAGGAGAAGGTGGTTCCCGGCCGCTGGGCGATGCTGGACGTGTTGTCGAGGAAGCAGTTGGCAGCCGTTGTTTATGAGCTTAGCCCGGAGGTTCATTTTTACCGGGTTTATCGGGAGGGGGGCGAGTTGCTTGGGCGTGTGCCGTTGTTTCATGCTCAGTGGCGGCCGCTCACGGAGGCTATAGCGCCGACGTTGTCGCGGGAGGCGATGCGGGCGATGGCGTTGCAGGTGTCGCATATGCGAGGGGTGTATTTTGTGGGGGACACATTGGTGCTGGCGCATTTTCAGAATTTGCGGCCGGAGTATTATGTAGGTACGGGGATTGATCCGATGGCGGTGGAGGCGTACGGGGTGTTGGTGTCGTTGTCGGGCGTGTGGCAGCAGGCGTTGGCGCTTCCGGGTCCGGTGCTGGGACGGGACGAGGCGTTTCATCTTTACATACGGTTGTCGGACGAGCCGGGTCGTCGGTTGATCGGACGCTACCGGGTAGAAGTGCGGCGGTAAGGAGGGGCACGCAGCTCAGGAGGAAGCGGGCATTATAGCACAGGACGGATTATCTGCCTGCCCTCACCCATTAGCATCACAGGTCTTTTTCCAGCCGCAGGCGATAATCGCGGTAGAACGTGTTGTAGTCGGCGCGGGTGACCCGGAATCCCTCGGTCAGTCCCAGCACGGCCATACCAGGGTGCCGGTTCGGGAACGTATCGTAGGCGAAGCGCCGGTAGCCTTTCTGGCGCGCCCGTTCCATCATCACGTACAGTAGCTGACGCGCAATGCCCTGACGCCGGTATGCGGGCAGCACGCCACCTTTGGCGCTGTAAAACGTGCGGCGGTTTTCTCGATAGCCAATTTTGAAACCGACCGGTACCCCGTTCACCCGGGCCAGCAAAATCATAAGGTCATCCCGATCAAACGTGTTGATGATGCGCTCTTCCTCAAAGATGGCCCGGTTCAGTTCACGAATTATCTCCAGTTGTTCCAGCCCGACCTCTTCGATGGTCAGGATGGTGCCATGCTGCACCGCTTCGCGATAGAGTTCCATCGTCAATCTCCTGACGATAGCGCAGAAGAGCCGGGGGCAGAAAGTTCATGAACCGAAGGGGCATCCGGTTCCTCTACCAGCACCCAGGGTTCCAGGATTTCCTCCGGCAGGTTTTCCAGGAAACGGCTGGGGCTGGTCAGATACGATCCGGTCCCTGCCTGATAACGCACCATTGGGTAGGAGATGAACAGATATTCGCGCGCACGGGTAACGGCTACGTACAGCAGCCGTAGCTCTTCATCCAGTGCCTCCGGATCGTTCAGCGCATAGGCTGAGGGCAGGATGCCTTCCAGCGCGTGAATGATAAACACCGTATGAAACTCCAGCCCTTTGGCCGAATGGATCGTTGAGAGCACCAGCGGCGGTTCGTCCTCGACGAGGGGATCCACTTCCAGCGCGGTCAGCTCCAGCGGATCCAGCACCAGGGCTTCCAGAAAGGCCGCCCGGCTCTGGAAACGTGCGCTCAGGCTGACCAGATGCTCCAGATCCTGCAATCGCCGTGGATAGTCTTCATAGTACCGCTGTTCGCACAGTGGCCGGTAGTAGTTCATTAGTTCCGTTAGCTGCGCCTCCAGGGGCAGTTCGGCTTCCCAGAGCTGGCGCAACAGCGTAAACAGTCGGATCAGCGCTTCGGCATAGCGGGGTGAAAACGGCCGCTCTTCCAGCGTAAAGGGGGTGGTGTCGGCCGAGGTGATCCATTCGATCAGGCGCTGGGCCGTGCGCGGTCCGATCCCTTCGATTAGCTGCAGCACGCGATTCCAGGCCGCCGCATCCTTCGGATTTTCGAGCAACCGGAGGTAGGCCAGCAGATCCTTCACGTGCGCTGCTTCACTGAGCTTGAGTCCTCCGTACTTTACATAGGGAATGCCACGTCGGTTGAGTTCCAGTTCCAGGTCGAAGGCATTGTGGCTGCTGCGGAACAGCACGGCCATCTGATGCAGCGGCACGCCCTGCTCGCGAAGGGTTAGAATCATCTGGCAGACGAAGCGGCTTTCGGTGCGCTCATCCGGTGCTGGAATGATAGCTGGCCGCTCGCCCTGTTTTCGCTCGCTGAAGAGCACCTTATCGTAGCGGCGGTGCGCCCGCCGGATAATGCGATTGGCCAAGTCCAGGATAGGTTGCGTCGAACGATAGTTCTGCTCCAGCTTCAGGATCCGGGTGCCTGGAAACAGGCGCGGAAACTCGAAGATGTTGCGAAAATCGGCCCCGCGAAAGCGATAGATCGACTGGGCATCATCCCCCACGGCCATGACATTGCCGTGCACGGCGGCCAGATGCTGCACGATCTGGGCCTGCAGGCGGTTGGTGTCCTGGTATTCATCAACCAGCACGTGGCGGCAGCGGGCTGCCACCTGGCGCTGCACGTCAGGATGTCGGGCAAAGAGTTCGAGCGTGCAGCCCAGCAGATCGTCATAGTCCATGAGCCCGTGCTGGCGCTTGTAGCGGGCGTAGTCTTCGCGAAGGGCGCGAAGCGCCTCCAGGTGTTCCAGAAATTGCGGGTAGCGTGCCTGCAGCACTTCTTCCAGATCGGTATCGGGACGACTGGCGGCAGCCGAGAAGATAGCCTGGATCGTCTGTTTTCGGGGAAAGCGACGGCGGCTCCGGTGCAGTCCGTGGGCCGTCCGGAGCAAATCGATTACGTCGGCCGCGTCGGAGGCGTCCAGCACGGTAAAGTTCGACGGATAGCCCAGGCGACCGGCGTAGCGTCGAAGCAATCCCAGGCAGAACGCATGGAAGGTCCCCCCTTGCACACGCTCGCAGCGTCCATCGAGCAGGGCCGCTGCCCGCGCCAGCATTTCGCGCGCCGCCCGCCGCGTGAAGGTCAGCAGCACGATCTCCTCCGGCGGCGTCCCGGTCTCGACGAGATAGGCCACGCGATAGACCAGCGTCCGCGTTTTGCCCGTACCGGCCCCGGCCACCACGAGGATCGGCCCTCCGCCGGCTGTTACGACCGCATACTGCTGCGGATTGAGCTGACCGGCATAGTCAACCGTCAGACGAACGGCAGGAAGATCAGCTTCTGGTCTTAAAACGAAGCGGCGCGCCATTCCGATCGACCAAGCGGGTTTTGCCTTTTCTCAACGCTGCGGTACAGGCGGTGATCCGATCCGATCTTCAGCTTTTTTGTAGAAGGACTGGCTTACGCATGCGTTTGTTTATAGATTAGAAAAACAATCCACTGCACAGGGTTGCCTGTGCAACAAAGGTTAGCCACCGTCCGTTTCTGCTCGGTCTGTAGATCCGGTGGCTGCAAGCTTTCATAACATCCATGGGTAAAGTTATTGCAATAGCCAACCAGAAAGGGGGCGTAGGCAAAACGACCACCGCGATCAACCTGGCCGCCTCACTGGCCGCCATTGAGCATCCAACGCTGCTGATCGACATCGATCCGCAGGCCAACTGCTCCTCGGGAGTAGGTATCACTCCACGATCTATCCAGAAATCGACGTACGAGGTGCTCATTGGCGATATTTCCTTGGAAGAGGCCATTCAGGCGACGGAACTCCCCTTTCTGGAAGTAGTGCCCAGCCACATTAACCTGGTCGGTGCTGAAATTGAGATGATCGATGTGATGGAGCGCGAGCGCATTCTGGCCAACGCATTGCGCCGCGCCCGTCGCAAGTACGACTTTGTCATCATCGACTGTCCGCCATCGCTGGGACTACTGACGCTCAACGCGCTGACGGCGGCCAACTCGGTGCTGATTCCCGTCCAGGCCGAATACTTTGCCCTGGAGGGGCTGGGCCAACTGCTCAACACGATCAAGATTGTACGACAGCACCTGAATCCTGAACTGGAAATTGAAGGGGTGCTGCTTACCATGTTCGACACGCGGCTGCGCCTGTCCAATCAGGTGGCTGAAGAGGTGCGCCGCTATTTTGGTGACAAGGTCTTCCGAACCATCGTGCAACGCAACGTACGGCTTTCCGAGGCCCCGAGTTTTGGTCGTCCAGTCTTGCTCTACGACATCACAAGCATCGGTGCCCGTAACTACATGGCACTGGCGCGTGAAATCATCCAGAACAATCAGCGTTTTCTGCTGCCTGAATCGCCTTCTGAGGAAGCCTCCACAAATGGGCTGTCTATACCGGCAGGACGGCGATCCCCCTCGCCGTCCTCCAACATAACACCGCTTCGACAAGAGCCTGAGCGTGACGCCTAAGCAAGCATACATAGATTTATGGCCGCGAAAAAAGTAGCCCTGGGGCGTGGGTTAAACGCCCTGCTCCCTAACGTGAATCAGGAAGCAGCACCGCCCGAGGAGGTATCGGGCGTCGAGACGCCGAAAAGCCGCCTGTATCATTTTGAAGAACGTCGTCGGCTGCTGGGACGCGTGGCCGAAATCGAGATTGACCGCATCCGGCCCAATCCGTACCAACCCCGTAAGGACTTCGACGAAGAGGCGCTGGATGAGCTGGCCCGCTCCATTGCTCAGCTCGGTATCATTCAGCCCATTACGGTGCGGGCCATGGGCAATAATGAATTCGAGGTGATCTCGGGCGAGCGACGCCTGCGTGCAGCGCGCCGGGCCGGTCTAAAACGTGTGCCGGCCTATGTGCGCGAGGCCGACAGCGAGGAAATGCTGGAAATGGCACTGGTCGAGAACGTCCAGCGTGAAGAACTAAATCCGATTGAAGTCGCCCTGGGCTACCAGCGACTGATTGAAGAATGTGGGCTGACGCAAGAGCAGGTAGCGGAAAAAGTTGGCAAAAACCGTACAACCGTCGCTAACTTCCTGCGTCTGCTCAAGCTTCCTCCGCGCATTCAGGCCAGCTTGCGTGATGGCACCATCACCACCGGCCATGCCCGTGCTCTGATCGGCCTACCTGAGCCTGTTCAGCTCCGCCTGCTGCAGGAAATTGAAACGAAGCAGCTTTCCGTTCGTGAAGTCGAAGAACGCGTACGAGCCTGGCACCGCCGGCAGGAGCGTAAAGCCGACGCCGAAAGTGTCCCTGCCCCGACTGAACCTGACCCTGAAACGCTTCAGCTCCGCGACTATGAAGACCGTCTGCGACGCCGACTGGGGACCCAGGTGCACATCCGCCACCGATCGGGTAACCGCGGTGGCCGCATTGAGATCGCTTACTTCTCCAACGAGGAGCTGGAGCGCCTGCTGAACCTGCTGCTGGGCGAATGAACGGAACCGGGTTGCTCCTAACAGGCCTGCTGTTTGTCGTCTCATCTCCTGCGCTGCCTGCCACCGACTCGACACATTCGCCGCAAGGGGCGCTCTGGCGGGCGCTGGTCCTGCCTGGCTGGGGCCAGATCTATAATCGCCAGTACTGGAAAGTCCCGTTTGTCTATGCCGGATTGGGCGGCTTTGCGGCACTGGCGCGCTTCATGAACGAGCGCTATCTGCTCTATCGCCACGCCTATCTGTATGCCATCGCACCGGACCGTTATCCGCAATACCGCGACGAAGGCGAACGCTTTCGCGCGGTCATTGAAGCGGGACGCGCTGACCTGCTGCGTCAGTACCGCGACCGCTATCGCCGAAACCGTGACCTCTCTTACATTGCGCTCGGCTTATGGTATGGCCTGACGGTGCTGGACGCCTACGTCCATGCCCACCTGTATGACTTTGATGTAAGCGAAAACTTACAACTTACCGTACATCCCGCCCCAACCGGTGCCGGCCTCCGACTGCGCTGGTATTTTTAAAATCGATTTAAAACCGATTTTCTTTTCTGCTTAAATTTTACGATCTTCCCGCCAGATGAACGGTCCAAGCGGCCTGCAGGGAAAAACGCAGCGATTATGGCTCGAATCGTCTATGCACTAAGTGGCCAGGGGCGAGGCCATGCTTCGCGCGTACTGGCCATTGCCCAGGCGCTCCGTGAGCGCGGCCACGAACTCCGCTTCTGCTGCGGCGGTACGGCCCGCACCGTACTGGAAGCCTGTGGCGAGACAGTCTGGCCTGTCCCTCCCCTGCGCCAGGTCCTTCACGGCAACCGCATGCGCCTGCTGGCCACACTGCAGGCCAACCTTCCCGTATTTCGCCGCCTGCGCCAATTACTCGACGAACTGACCGAAAGGCTGGCTGCCTTCCGCCCGCACCTGGTAATCACCGACTTTGAAGCGCTCACGCCACGCGCCGCTGCACGCCTGGGGATTCCCGTACTCTCCTTTAATCACCAGCAAATTGTTACCGAGACGCGCTACGACCTTCCTCCGCGCTACTGGAAGGACGCGCTGCTTGCCCATCTGGCCATTCACCTGATTGCCCCCCGAAAGCCTCTCCATGTATTACTGACCTCGTTCTACTTTCCGCCTCTGCGCCACCCGGAACGCACTACACTCATTCCCCCCGTTATCCGTCCAGAAGTCCAACAGCTAACCCCTGTCGACGACGGACCTGTACTGGTTTACTTCAACCAGCCAGAAGGCATCGACCATCTGCCCGATATGCTGGCCCGTCTGCCCGCATCGTTCATCCTCTACAACGTACCCCCACCGGCCCCTATAGCCGACTATCCCAATCTGACGTTTAAGACACCTTCGATTGACGGCTTTCTGGAGGACCTCGCCCGCTGCCAGGCCGTCCTCTGCACCGCAGGCTTCACCCTGATCAGTGAGGCATTATATCTTGGCAAACCGCTGCTGGTCGTCCCCAATCAAGGAATTTTCGAACAGACGCTCAACGCCCTGTTTCTGGAGCGCGAAGGCCTGGGGAGTGCTGTCCTCGACCGCGAACTGCACGCCGAAGATGTCCAGCGCTTTCTGGCAACCTGCCCCCATTATCGGGAACGCCTGCGCTCGTATCCACTGCGCTGCGGCAACGAAAAAGCCCTGCATTGCATCGAAGGACTGCTGAGGCGCCTGGAAATCGGCAGCTACCGCGGCAAGCCTTTGCGAACCATCCGTGAAAATACCGTCCTTTCGTCCTATTAAAGCGGAGAAAAAAATGCGCCGAAGATCCTTGTTCTTCCTGTTGCGTTTTAGCGCAAGTTTAAAGATGCTGCCCCAAATGTAGAATCAACTGCAGGATATGCCCATGTCTGACGCGGCCCGTACGCCACAAGAACGGCTGGAGGCTCAGGTATCGGCTTCAGAGCCCAGCTTGTTCGCAAAATGTCATAAGTTTTTTGCCCCGGACGGCGACTACGCGCGCGTACGTGCAGCCGGCCTGTACCCGTACTTTCGTCCGATTGAGCGCAACGAAGGGACCCGTGCGATCATCAACGGCCGAGAGGTCATTATGGCCGGCTCCAATAACTATCTGGGGCTTACCTCAGACCCCCGGGTTAAAGCAGCGGCCATCGAAGCCATCCGCAAATATGGAACGGGCTGTACGGGAAGCCGCTTTCTTAACGGAACGCTGGATCTGCATCTGGAGCTTGAGGAGCGCCTGGCCCGCTTCATGGGTCGAGAAGCCTGCATTGTGTTCTCGACCGGCTACATGACCAACATGGGCGTGATCCAGGCACTGACCTCTAAAAACGACATTATCTTTTCGGACAAAGACAACCACGCCAGCATTGTTGCCGGGACACAGGTGAGCCTGGCCGACACCGTGCGCTACCGACATAACGACCTGGATCACCTGCGTCGTTTACTTGAACGGGCCCATGCCGAACGCCCTGAGGCGGGGAAGCTGATCGTCACGGACGGGGTCTTCTCGATGAGTGGCGTGATTGCCCGGGTACCCGAGCTGATGGAGCTGGCCGAGGAGTTCGGCGCCGCATTGATGCTGGACGATGCCCACGCTGTCGGTGTCATTGGGCCGGGCGGCCGCGGTTCGGCCGCCTATTTTGGCCTGGAGCAGAAGGTGCACCTGACGGTCGGCACCTTCTCGAAGAGCTTTGCCTCACTGGGAGGCTTCTGTGTGGGCGACCGCGACGTGATCGAATACATCCGCCATACCAGTTCAGCCCATATCTTTTCGGCCTCTATGCCCCCGGCCAACGTGGCCACCGTGTTGAAATGCCTGGATATCATTGAGCAGGAACCGGAACGGCTGGAACGACTCTGGAAGATCTCCGACTACATGCGCGAAGGCTTCCGTAATGCAGGCTTCAACGTCTGGACCAGCCAGACACCGATCATCCCTGTAGTGATCGGCGACATGATGACCTGCTTCCGCTTCTGGCGTGAGCTGTTGGAAGAAGGGGTATTCGTCAACGCCGTGGTTCCACCGGCGGTCCCGCAGGGACAGGCCCTGATGCGAACCTCGTTCATGGCCACGCACACCGACGAAGAACTCGACTACATCCTCGAAGCCTTCTACCGCGTCGGAAAGCGACTGGGTGTCATTCAGGCCAATGGAAGCTGTTGAGCTTGCCCCAACGGGCACCGTAACCTCCCCCATACAGGTGGTGCCTGTAGAGCGCCGGCGCCTGCTGCGTAAGTTTATCGACCTGCCCTATCAGCTTTACCGGGGCAATCCCTACTGGGTCCCCCCCTTGCGGCGCGATGTAGCTGAGACGCTCTCAGCCCGCAAAAATCCTTTCTTCGAACATGGGCAGATTCAACCGTTCCTGGCCCTCGATGGAACGGGCCGCGTAGTTGGCCGCATTGCGGCCATTGTTAATGGCATGCATCTGAAAAAGTACCATGACGGCGTCGGCTTCTTTGGCTTTTTTGAGTGCGTACCCGACTTTACCGTGGCACGCGCGCTGTTCGACGCAGCGGCCGAGTGGCTACGTCGGCAGGGATTGCAACGCATGCGCGGCCCGACCAATCCTTCACTGAACGACGTTGCCGGCCTGCTGGTTAGCGGCTTCGATCGGGCTCCTTCCATTTTGATGCCCTATAATCCCCCCTACTATGCCGAGTTTCTGGAGCGGGCAGGCTTTGAGCGCGTCATGACCATGTGGGCCTATTACGTCCACAAAAAGTATCTTCAAGCCGAAAAACTGCGCAGGGGTGCCGAGCTCATCCGGCGGCGTTACCCGTCGGTTACCCTACGCACGCTCGACATGCGCCGCTATGACGAAGAAGCTCGCACCGTGCTGGATATCTACAACGACGCCTGGTCCGAAAACTGGGGCCACGTTCCCATGACGGAAAATGAGTTCCAGCACCTGGCCCGTGCCATGAAACAGATCATTGATCCGGAACTGGTCTTTATTCTGGAAGACAGCGGACAACCCATTGGCTTTTCGATGCTACTTCCCAATCTCAACCAGGCGCTTCGCCTCGTCCGCAATGGTCGCCTGTTTCCCTTCGGACTGGTCAAAGTGTTGCTGGCCGCTCGGCTGGGCGCTATCTACGAAACCCGAATGCCGCTGATGGGCATTCGAAAGAAATACCATGGACGCGGCTTCGATGCTCTGCTCGTGCTGGAAACGATCGAGCGCGGGCAACGCCGAGGCTACGAAGCCTGTGAAATGAGCTGGGTACTCGACACCAACAAAGTGCTGCTGAACGCCCTCCATCACCTCGGAGGCGTTGTCGATAAGGAATATGCACTTTTTGAACGACCCCTCTAAACCCATCCGGTTCGTTTACTTCGACCTGGACGATACGCTGCTCGATCATCGTGCAGCCGAGCAGGCGGCTTTGGCCGATGTAAAGGCCGCCTTTCCGGACGTATTTGCCCACGTGCCCCTGTCCACACTACATCAGGCTTATCATACGATCAACATCGAACTCTGGGAGCAATACCAGCAGGGAGCGATTGACCGTCCCCGACTGATACACGCCCGATTTGCACGACTAATTAAGGCGTTAAATCTGCGCCATATCACCCCGGAAGCGCTCAACGCCTGCTATATGGAGCGCTATCGCCAGCACTGGCGCTGGATACCCGGTGCGCGCGAGGCGTTTCTGACTATCGCCCGCCATCTACCTGTAGGTATCCTGACAAACGGCTTTGCCAATGTGCAACGTGCCAAGTTGGAACGTTTTCCAGAGCTACGTCAACACACCCGAGCCCTGATCATCAGCGAAGAGATCGGGGTAGCCAAGCCGCATCCCAAACTTTTCGCTCATGCAACACGTGCAGCCGAAACTGAGCCTTCCGCCATCCTCTACATTGGCGACTCATTCACCAGCGATGTGCAGGGGGCCCGGCATGCCGGTTGGCAGGCTGCCTGGTTTGTTCCCAACGGCTCGCCCTCACTCCCTGAAGGCGTTTTTGTCTTCTCCAGCTGGCCCGAACTGCTACGTCGCCTGGACATCGACAAACAATTGCCCCAATAGTCGTCGCGCCCTGTCACTTTCCGCAGCGGGCCGATCCTCCCGGGTGGCACTCCACAACCGTTCTACCAGCTCCTGGGCCCTCTGCACCTGATCCCGCAACCCCTCCAATCGAACCTGCAGATGAGCAGCATTACGCAACAGATCCGGACGTAACACTGCTTGCACTCGCCGCAGCAGCCTGTCTCCATCCATATGGGCCTGTTCCACCTCAGCTACCAGCGCCTGCAAATCACGGCTCAGTTGCTCCAGGATGGCGACCATTTCACCATCCTTCGCCGACCACCAGCCGGGGTCGTGTTCTGCATTCGCGTCTGCCATGGCGCCTTACGTTGTTTCTTGTCTGACAGAGCTGTATTGCAGACGACGCCCCGGGCATTTAGATCCGCCCTCTTTGCATAAAATTTAGATGGACTTTAGTTGGCGCAACACCTTTTCTACCTGAAATCCTCCGAAGCATGCGCCAATAGTACTTACCAGTTCAGCGCCCTGGCTGAGATCTTCTGTAACAGAGCCTCACCGACGCAGATTCTCGTATGCCTTCCCGGGCAGTGAATGGGCAGCGCCGTTTGTTGCTGCTGCTGGATGCCGATACAACCCTGCATCCGTTCATTCAGGCTGCTTTGCGGCGGGCTCCCCACGCGCCGCTGCGTCACCTGGAGTGCCATGCGGTAGTGCACCCTGACGAGCTACGAAACCACCTGCGTCAACGCCGCTACCATGTGGCGCTGCTTTCGCTGGAATCAGCCGGACATCCAACCTGGCCCTTGCTGGAGAATGCCCACCGAGCGCTGCAGCTCGTTCAGGAGGCCTCTCGTACCCATCGGCCGTCCTTGGTAGCGATGACCTCTGTAGGCACAACAGCGCACCGCGAGGCCATCCTGCGCCTGGGATTTGCCGGTTACCTTTGCAAACCGTTTACGCTGGCTACCCTGTATCATGAAATGGCAACGGCGCTGCGGCTGACGCTTTGACTTACAGTGCAATGACGCCCCGCACCCGCGCAGCCGCCTTGTAGATGGCAATGATTTCGTCGCTGGATTGCACCTTCATCCGAGCCGTCAGGCTGATGTAGTTCCCCTTCCGCGATTCCCGAATGGTTACCGGATAGTGGCCGAAAACCGCTCGAAGCGTGTCGCGCTCACTTGAGGGTGCGATAAACTTGAAGAGGTACTCGGCCGGCCATTCGTTCTGTTCATCCAGCAGCTCCTGAAATCGATCCCACCAGCTCTGCTTCGATAAACTGTCCATCCGTAGGTCTGCTCTTTTGCTTTACTTACATGGCTCACCAGATGCAAAAAGTACGCCTTTTCCCCCTATTCGTTCGCCTACGGCCTTCTGGCATCATGCACCTCTATGTAGCCACCCTGCTTCGAAATTTCTGGGTATCCTGTAGAGGACTCCCCCTTGCTTTGAAGCAATCCGGGCGCTTCATTTTATTCAAAGCTTTAAAATAGAGCCAATTATCTTACGTGTATCTTTAAACCCACTTCGTTGTGAAAGCTATGTTGCTGGGCACCAATCTCAAGTATGCCAAAGCTTACAATTTCCGGATCGTCCTGGAAACCATCCGCCGCTTCGGTCCTATTTCCCGCGCCGAAGTCGCCCGTCGCACCGGACTTACGGCCCAGACTGTTTCGAACATCACCCGTGAATTACTGGATATGGGCCTGATCTACGAGGCCGAACGACGCCGCGGAGGCCGGGGTGCGCCCTCCATCCAGCTGGTCATCAACCCGAACGGTGCTTTTTCGATTGGTCTTGATCTGGATCGAGATCATTTAACAGCCCTTCTGGTTGACTTTGCCGGCCAGGTCCGCCATCGCATCGACCGGCCGCTCGACGGTCCGATGCCACCGGAGGAAGCCATGGCCCTTCTGGCACGCACCACTGAAATCCTGCTGGCCAAGGCCGGCATTCCCCGGGAAAAGCTCTGGGGGGTGGGCGTGGGCATTCCCGGCCCGCTGGGCGTCTCGGAAGACGGTCACGTCACCAATGTGGCCAATCCCAAAGCCTTTCCTGGATGGCATCGCGTGCCTGTTGTGAATATGCTCGAACAACACCTCCAGCTTCCCGTCTTTCTGGAAAACAACGCCACAGCCGCCGCTATTGGTGAACGCTGGTATGGGGCCGGTCAGCACATTGCCACCTTCTTCTATGTATTCTTCAGCGAAGGGCTGGGCGGCGGACTTATTATCAACGGTCAACCGTATGATGGCCACACTGGTAATGCTGGTGAGCTGGGATACAGCTATCTGCCTCCCGAGACCTTCTCTGCCGAGGATCTGACGATCTTCAAAAAGCCACACCTGGGTATTCTGTTCGACGTGCCCCGTCTGTACCGCCGTCTGCAGGCATCAGGCTACACGGTTCGGTGTCTGAAAGACCTGGAGCAACTCTTTCAGGAGAAGAACCCGATTCTGCGCGACTGGCTGCAGCTCGGACTGGAACACCTGGCTCCGATCATTCTGGCGGTCGAGTACATTCTGGACCCTGAAGCGATTTTCTTCGGCGGCCGCCTGCCCGATCCGATCATCTACTACATCATCGAATGGCTGGAGCAACGCCTGGCCGAAATGCGCATCGAAGAAAAGCCCCCGGTGCGTCTGCTACCAGGTACGGCTGGCATCGACGCAGCCGCCCTCGGCGTAGCGACCCTGCCCATGTACGTTCACCTGGCGCCGGGACTCCACGTGCTGCAAAAAACCGGCGACGGCGAAGCCCTGACCCGAGGCCGCGCTGCTACCCCTCCCCATTGAAGCTGTTTTCTGTCAGAAAAGGAACCGAAGGACCTGCCGCGCAAACACTTCCGGTTGCTCCAGCACCAGCAAATGGCCGGCCTCGGGAATCAGGAAGCCCTGTGCTTCAGGCAGCCGCTCCAGCGCTACCTGAAGGATGTCGGCCGGCGTCTCGGTGGGCCGGAAAAACCGGTTGGGAATGAGCTGATCATCTTCCCCAAATACCACCAGGGTGGGGTGCGGCACCTCGGGCAGGCGCGCAAACACCGGCTCGTCCAGCATGCCGGCTACCGCCCGTGCATTGGCTTCGGCATAGGCTCGAAAATCTGCGCGTTGCTGCATTTGCGCGCGCTGCTCCAGGAGCCACCCGAACCGATCCGGATCCCAACGCGCAAAGTTACGCTGCACGTTCTGCGCGTAAAGCGCTGGCGACATGGCCGCAATGGTCTCGGCCGTGAACAGGGCTTTCAGCTGCGCGGCGGCTTCGGGCGTGAAGGTTTCGATGCCGGCTGGCGCGGCCAGCACCAGCCGACGGATGCGGTCCGGATGCTGCAAGGCCATCATCAGGGCGATCTGTCCGCCCATTGAGAGCCCTACAACGTCCACCTGCGCCAGCTTCAGGGTATCCAGCCAGGCCGCCAGCACCTCCGCATAGAACGAAGGCGTGGCGGGCACCTCCTGTTTGTCCGACAGCCCGAAGCCCGGCAGGTCCGGCGCCAGCACCCGGGCTTTCTGGCGCAACAGCGGCCACACCGCACGCCAGATCGACAGGTTGGTACCGAGCCCGTGCACCAGCACGACCGGCGGCCCGGGCGTCTGGCTGTCGTAGTACACCAATCGGTAGTTCTGGACCTGAACCGTGTCGAGTGCAGATGGATACCCCACCAGCGGCTGGGCTGCCGCATCGGTAACTGCAAGGAGGACCATCAGCAGGAATCCGATTGTCTTCATAGGGAAAGCCTGTGCAGCGCCTGCTGCCGAAGCGCCTGTTTGTCGCACTTACCGGTAGGACCGAGCGGCAACGCCTTTAAGAAAAAGACATGGCGGGGCACCTTGTAGCCGGCCAGTTGTGTCCGGCAATAGGCCTGCACGGCCTTGGCCGTCAGCGTTCGTCCGGGCTTCAACACCAGAAAGGCCGCGCCGCTCTCGCCCCATTTTGGATCGGGCACGCCTACGACGGCGGCCTCGGCTACGTCTGGATGCGCCCGAAGCACAGCCTCAACCTCCGCAGGATAGACGTTCTCTCCACCGCTGATGTACATATCCTTTTTGCGACCTACGACGTAGAAATAGCCGTCTGCATCCTGCCGCACCAGATCGCCCGTATGGAACCAGCCGTCCGCGTCGATGGCCTCGGCTGTCGCCTCAGGCCGTCGCCAGTAACCCGGCGTTACCACCGGTCCCCGCATCAGCAATTCGCCCACAGCATTCACTCCTACCTCGCGTCCCTGCTCATCGACCACGCGCACTTCCACATAGAAATTGGGAAAGCCAATGGAGCCAATTTTCCGGAGAGCATCGGCCTCCGGTAGCGAAAAGCAGTTGACCCCCACTTCGGTCATGCCAAATCCCTGGCGAATCGGGACCCCCTTCGCATGCCACCGACGAATCAACGGCTCTGGCATCGCTTCGCCCCCTACCACGGCATAGCGAACCGTTTTGAACGAAGTTTGCTCGAAGCGGGGATGATCGGCCAGCATCCGAAGCATGGTGGGCACGCCCCACAGGATCGTGATGCCGACCTCATCACAGAGTTGGAGGATCTGCCCCGGATCGAAGCGCTCAAGCAGGTACGTGTGCCCCCCCTTGAATAAGAACGGGGTCAGCAGCACGTTCCAGCCCCCCGTATGGTAAAACGGCGCCGCATTAAAGGAGACGTCCTGGCTGGTCAGATCCAGGCGGTGGATGGTATTGAAGGCATTCCAGGCGATCATGCCATGCGTAATGATGGCGCCTTTCGGGCGGCCGGTCGTACCCGAAGTGTAAAGGATCATGAGGGGATCGTCCAGATGCACCGCAGGTCGCGTCTTTCGCTGCACATCGGCGCGGGCAAAGGAACGAATGGTCTCCAAGGGAAGCAGCATGTCTGCACCCAACGTCTGCGCCACGTCGGCATAAAGCGCATCATAGAGGAGCAACGCAGGTGCACAGTCGGCTACCTGATAGGCCAGCTCGGGCGCGGCCAGTCGATAATTCAGCGGCACCAGGATCCATCCGGCCTTCTGACAGGCCACAAACAGCAGCACATGCTCGGGCCGGTTTTCGGCCAGCACGGCGATGCGATCTCCCTTTTGCAAACCGAAATGCGTGGTGAGGGCGGCCGCCAGCGCCTCGCCTTCCGCATGCAGTTGGGCAAACGTCCAGCGCTCACCGGTCGGCACCCAGGTAAGCGCCGGACGGTCTGGCCAGTACTGCGCGTTTCGCTCCAGCCAGTCCGTGCGAATAAAAGACAACTGCTGCAGGCTCATGACGCGATCGGATTTGTTTTTTGTTGCCCCCAATGCGCCAGCAGCGCGACCGCCGTGCTGCTCAGCACGGCCCAGGTCGCCGGAACCGCCGGATTATTCCAGTAGGGGCCAAGCTGTCCGTAGTAGATACCGAAATGCACAACCAGGGCTGTTACGGCCGCCATCGCTACCACCCGGGGCCGGAGCGAAAGGCCCAGTACACCCAGCAATACCGGCGCAAAGGTAGCGGCAAACAGCGCATAGACGCCATTCTGCGCCAGAATCGCTACGGAAAGGGCCGGCGTGAGCTGGTCGTAGCCGAGCACAAACAGCACGGGAGCCAGCACCGCCAGCGTGCCCTTGCCCCATCGGAGCGCGCGCCGCTCGGCCACGTCTGGTGCAACCCCGCGAAGCAACGCCCACGATCGGTACAGATCATTGGCGACAATGGCCGCCAGCGCCACCATCAGCCCTTCCAGCGTCGAATAACCGGCCGCCAGCAATCCAATGGTAATCAGGCCCCGCACAACCGGCCCGAAGCGCTCCACCAGATAGGTCGGGATAACGGCGTCGGCCATCAGCCCGGCCTCGGGCATCAGGAGCCGGGCATACAACCCGGTCAATAGTACGGAGAAAAACACGAAAGCCACGCCAAAACCAACCAGCAGGTAGCGTCCCACCTCGGCCTCCGAGCGCAGGTAAAGCGCCTTGGAGAGCAGATGGGGTTGCGTGATGACGGCCACCCCGACCACAAAATTGGCCACAAAGACCTCGAACGGACTTCGAAACAGCAAACTTTCAGAATTGACGGGACGTGCCAGATTCGGATCGATAGCCGCCAGCCGGCCAAGCAGGCCCGAGAGCCCCCCTTCCCAGTAGGCCAGGCCCGACCCGATCAGCAGCACGGCCACGATAAGCATGATCAGCGCCTGGGCCGTGTTTGTCAGCGTATGCGCACCGGCTCCTCCCAGCAACAGATACCCCAGCGGAATGGCGATGGTCAGCCCCAGCGCAGCGACCAGCCCGATACCCAGCACGCTGGAGAGCACCCGGGCCAGCCCGACCACAATCAGCACCATGAACGTGATGAGCAGCAGACTCAGCAACGCATAGAGCACCCCGAGCCGCCGGTCGCCAAAGCGGGCTGCAATCCACTGCGGCAGGGTTAACGCTGCGTAGCGATCGCCCAACTGACGAAAACGCCGACTTAACACCACCAACCCCACCAGGATGCCCAGGGGCGTAGCCACCCCGTACCCCAGGTAACCTGCCCACCCGTAGAGATAAACCAATCCCGGGTTGATGACAAAAGTCGCGGCACTGGTCAGATTCGCCGCCAGCGAAAGCCCCACCAGTACCGGACTGACGGCACGACTTCCGACCGAAAACCCTGCCAGTCCACGCACCCCGCGCAGCCCGAGCAGGGCTGCCCCGCCGACCAGCAGCAGGTAGGCCAGAAAGAATCCCCAGCCGATCGCATGGTCCGATAGCATGGCGTACCCTTCAGGTGTCGTAGGCCCAGCGGAGGGCCATAGCTGCCAGCGCTGCGCCCCCGCCCGAAGCAATCAGGTACACCAGATCACCACGTCGCAGCCGATGCTGACAGGCTGCATCTGCCAGCACCATCGGTATGCAGGCGCTCCCTGTGTACCCGTACCGATCCATCACATAGTGCGTGCGGGATTCCGGAAGCCCCAGCACTGCCAGCGTCTCCCGAATGCTGAGCACATTGATCTGCGTAAAAAACAGGTGATCTACCTCCTCCAGCGTCACTCCCAGGGCTTCGGAAAGCCAGCGTACCAGGCGCGTCCAGTGATTGACGTTGTAGGTCTTCGGAAACTTCTTGCGGAATTCCAGGACCTGCGGGCCTGCCGGACAGCAGGCGCCTCCGGCGTAAATGCCCATGTAATCGTAGTACTGGCCTTCTGCCTCCAGCCGGGTCAGCAAAATGCCCGGCTCCTTCTCATCGGCCGGGGCCAGCACCACGGCCCCGGCTCCATCCGCAAACAACGTAGCGATGTTACGCTGGGAAAAGTCCAGAAATCGGCTCATCAGATACCCCCCGGCCACCAGCACGGGCCCGTTTCCCCGCTCGACAAACTGCCGTCCGATTTCCAGAGCAGTTACAAAGCCAGCGCAGGCCGCGTTGACGTCGAACGTGCCCGCTTGCGAGGCCCCCAGCTTGTGCTGTACAACGGTAGCCGTAGCCGGCGAGAGATAGTCGGGCGTGTCGGTCGCCACAATGATCAGCGTTAGATCGGCCGGCGTCAGTCCTGCTTCCTGCAACGCAGCACGGGCTGCCTCTACGACCAGATCCGACGTCGTCTGTCCGTCTTCAGCATACCGCCGCTCCCGAATGTTGCGCTGCGTGCGCAGGAAGCGGTCCACATCTTCGCCGTAGTATGCGTTGAAATAAGCATTGGTCACCACGCGGGGCGGGGCGTAGAGTCCGGTTCCAATAATCTGTGCCCGTGCCATAGACCTACAGGGTTAATCCTCCATCCACGTTGAGCACCGCGCCGGTGATGAACGAAGCCTCGTCGGAGGCCAGAAACAGGTAGGCACGGGCCACTTCTTCGGGGCGCCCCAGGCGCTGCAACGGCGTGCGCGCGCGCACCATGTCCAGCACCTTCGCCGGCACCTGCCGCGTCATGTCGGTTTCGATGAATCCGGGCGCTACCGCATTGACCCGGATGCCGTAGCGCCCCAGCTCACGCGCCCAGGTTTTCGTCATGCCAATGACACCGGTTTTGGTCGCTACGTAGTTTGTCTGTCCAAAATTGCCGGCATGTGCCACCACAGACGAAGCGTTCAGAATGCACCCACTTCCCTGCGCTTCCATGTACGGCAACACGGCCTTTGTGCACAGAAAAACACCGGTCAGATTGACATCGACGACCATCTGAAACTGCTCCAGCGTCATCTTGCGGAGCGTGGCGTCCTGCGTGATGCCGGCATTATTGACCAGGATGTCGATGCGCCCGAAACGGGTCGCTGTTTCCTGCGCCATGCGCTCAACCTCCTCGGGGCGGGTGACGTCCACTGCAAGCGCCAGCATGCGTGTCCCTTCCGGCTGCATTTCCTGCACCAGCGCCGCGGCGGCTGCGCGGTCTCGGTCGGCCACCACCACCGCCGCCCCCTCGCGAGCAAACAGGATGGCCGTGACCCGACCGATACCGCGCGCACCGCCGGTTACAATCGCGACCTTTCCATCCAGCCTGCCCATAACTCAATACCTCCATCCAGAAAAGTGGTAGGTAAGGCCCAACCAGGCAAACCGACCGCGCACCGGCGCACCCAGCACATCGTACCCTTTATTGTTCAGCAGATTCGAGATGCTTACCGTCAGGTCGAGTCCGATGCGCGGCACCCGATACCCCACCGTCAGATCGACTACCGTACGCGCCGGGACTTTGCCCCCCTGCTCGGGTAGCATGGTCTCGCTGTTCCAGTAACCGGATACGAAGCGATAAGCACTCTGGTAGCGAGCGCTCAGGCTGGCGAAATACCCTTCCAGGCCCAGATTACGTACCGTTATGTTGCCTTTCAGCTTGGTTTCGGGCACGTTCAGCGGCAGCTCACGCTGCCCGGCCGTCTCCGTAAAGCGGCGAAGCGAAATCAGCGAAATGCTTCCTGAAAGGATGACGTACGGAGATGGATACACCGTCAGCCCCATGTCCAGCCCCGCCACCTGCGCCCGACCGAAGTTCAGATAGGTGAGCAGCCCGTTGAACGCGGCGTCCGAAGCCGGCGCGCGTACCGGCGTAGTGCCATCGGCCTCATAGGCCACCGTGGTAAAGCCATCAGCCACCAGCGTCAGTGGACTGATGAAGTTGCGGTACCAGGCGTAGTAGCCCACAACGTCCACGAACGCCTGCGTGCCGAAGGCCCCCTTGTACCCCAGCTCCAGCGCGTCAACCTGCTCCGGCTCCAGCCCTGCGATCCGGTTCACAACCTGCCCAGCCGCATCCTTGATCACGTAGCCCTCCCGATTGCCAAAGGCATTGATATAATAGCCGGGCACAATGTCGAAACGCGGAATGGGGATGAACAGGTAATTCTCCAGAATGGTCGGACTTTTGAAGGCGCGATTGTATCCGACACGGACGTTGTGACCAGGATAAACGGTGTAGACCAACGCTACCTTGGGACTGAACTGGGTACTGTAGTTCGTATGCCGGTCGATGCGGGCTGCCGTTACCAGACGCAGCCGATCCGGTACCAGCCGGAGATCCAACTGCGCATAGCCCCCCACTTCGGTCGCGCTGAGATCCTCACCACCCGCATCGGCCAAGAACGTCCCGTCCGAATCCGGCAGATAACGCCGCACCTGCAATCCAGCCACCACGCGTCCCTGCAGGAACGGCAGAGTCTGCCGATACTGGATCTCCCCATCCAGCAGCGCCCCGCGATCCACAAACATCGTGGCCTCCCGCAGCGCCTCCAGGTCCACTTGCGCCAGCGGCACCCCCGCCGCTACCTGAGCAGCCGCCGCCTGCACCACAGCATTGAGCTGATAGGTTTTGCCCGCATCGTTCTTCGTGCGCGTGAACTGCACGTACCAGTTCGGATGGCTCAGCTCCACCGTCTGGTACTGCACCACCCAGCCCCGGACGTGATTGCGGCCGTTGTTGGTCAGCCCGAAGTTGTCATTGGTTGAGTAGCCCAGGCCGGCTTTGGCCTTCCACGCTCCCAGGCGGTAGTACAGAAACCCCTCTAACTTGGCCGAGCGAATGCGATAGCCCCCCAGGTCTCGCAATACGTCCCCTTCGTAGATCGATGTGCCGTAGTTATGAAGTCTTTCCTCCCGGCTCGGCGCAAAGTCGTCGGCCTTCAGGTACTGGCCGGTAACCTTCCAGCCCCAGGCGCCGATGGTCCCGGCGGCGCGTCCCGTTATATCGATCAGCGACCGCTCGCCGGTCCGGGCCATCAGGGAAAGCCCGGACGCATCCCAGGGATCTTTGGTGATGACGTTCACCACACCCGTGTGGGCGTTCGGACCGTACAGCGCCGAAGCAGGCCCCACGACTACCTCGATGGCTTTGATGTCCAGCGGCGCGGTGGGCAGGAAATTCCCCTGCGGAAGCCCGGTCCCGGGAAGCTGCGCCACGCGGCCATCCACCATGGCCAGCATACGGGTGTTGAACTGACTGTTGAAGCCGCGGGCCGAGATGCCCTGGGCATTGATGCCCGCATCCACGAAGTCGATGCCTTTCAGCCCGGCAAGTGCCGACAGAAAGGTGCCGCCACCGGTGCGCGCCAGGTCGGCCGCTGTGATCGTCTCGATGGTAACCGGTGCTTCCAGCAGTTTTTCCGTCTGCCGCGTACCGGTTACCACCACGGCCTCGGCTTCAAACAGGACGGGCTCCAACGTCAGCGTGAGCTGCACCGACGCCGCGCTTACCTCTACCGACTGCTGCAGCGTTTGATACCCCACAAACGAAACCTGCAAGGTGTAGCGTCCCGGGGCGACGGGCCCCAGGCGAAACGCCCCGTTCACGTCGGTGGTCGTTCCCTGGCCGGTCTCCAGAAGCACCACGTTGGCGCCGGGTAAGGCCGCGCCACTGGTTGCCTCTCGCACCCATCCTTCAATCCAAGCGGATTGGGCCAGAGCGAAAGGGCTCACCAACCAGCCCAGCCAGCATAGCCAGAGCAGCCGTTTCATGACCGCCTCCTATGTTTGTGAGTGTATGGTAAAGAAAATCATTTGTAGGCAACGTTTGAAATTTTTCAAACAATCGGTCCAAAAAAAAGAATCGTTCAGCCTGAAGTCGCGCCGGCGGCCTCCAGCTGCGCCCGAACCCGCTCCCATTCCTCCGTAAAGTTCTCGTAGAACTGTTCCATCAGTCGATAGAAGGCCTGCATGTGCCGCAACCGTTCGATTGCAGCCTGGTGCGCAGGATCCCCCGACGCCTCCATCTCCCGTAGAAATTGCTCGGCCGTACGCCGGTTTTTGCGAACCGTGGCCAGATTGAACTTGAAGTTGTTCAGGAAAAGATCGGGATGCGCCACGTAGTAGTCCCGCCGATTCTCCGGCCCGTTCACCTTCCGCACCAGCCCGATACTGGCCAGCTCCCGGATCGTGCTCGAAATCGGTCCTTTCGAACGATTGAGCAGCGTAGCAATGTCGTCCAATGAAAGCGGCTCCGCCTGCGTCAGCAACAATCCGACGATCAATCCCTTCAACCGCGACAGGCCATACCCCTCGTAAATATTGCCAAACTCCTCCACCAGATCGCGTTGCAATGCCGTCAGTCCCTGCTTCATTTCTTCTTTTGACTTATTTGAAATTTTTCAAATAGAAGATAAGACGCATTTATCCATCTGTCAAGGACTCATGAATAAAACAGGAGCGACCAACCGTTTCTGAAACCCTGTAGTTGACTACAGGGCGTAAGGAGCCGCGTTCATTCTGGAGTGGATCCATGATGACCCGTGGTGAACTGGCCCGGCGGACCGGCGTGCATGCCGAAACGATCCGCTACTATGAGCAGCGCGGATTGCTGCCACCGCCGCAGCGGACAGCCGCTGGATACCGCGCCTATACCGAGACAGACGTCGAGCGGCTGCGCTTTATCAAGCGGGCCCAGGAACTGGGCTTTTCGCTGCGGGAAATCGAAGAACTGCTCACGCTGGAAGCCACGCCGGGGGCCAGCAGCGGGCTGGTTCGCCAGCGGGCGCTGGCCAAGATCGCCGAGATCGAAGCGCGGATTCGGGATCTGACCCGCATCCGCGATACGCTGCGCCGCCTGGTAGCGGCCTGCGACGGTCAGGCTCCGATTGAGCACTGCCCCATCCTGCACGCCTTGCACGATCATCACCGAGCGAACCCCGATGGCGGAACCGCTGACAGAAAATCCCACGCCTGAGCCCGGCGCGGCGCTGCGCCTGCCCGTTGAGGGCATGGAATGCGCCGCCTGCGCCGTTCGCATCGAACGGCGCCTGCGCAACGTACCGGGCGTGCGCGAAGCGG
>Ga0256839_1002119_pt1 | contig 22724 bp, 17 predicted proteins | sample 354166metaG_FD_185968 | JGI IMG/M metagenome (GOLD analysis project Ga0256839, IMG submission 185968) | Hydrothermal vent microbial communities from Mid Atlantic Ridge, Atlantic Ocean - 354-166 | ecosystem: Environmental > Aquatic > Marine > Hydrothermal vents | place: Atlantic Ocean: Mid... | reverse complement strand
GTATTTGGAGCGTTTCATGGGTATGGACGACAGCGAGACCAATGTCAGGAATGACATCGTTGCCCTGATTCCGCGACTGCGCCGCTTTGGCCGGACGTTGACGGGCAATGCGCATGACAGTGACGACCTGGTGCAAAGCGCCATTGAGCGGGCGCTGAAGAGTCTGGGCCAATGGGAACGTGGCACACGCCTGGATAGCTGGATGTTCCGCATTACGCAAAACTTGTGGATCGACCACTGTCGCGCCAACACGCGTCGCGGTATCAGCACTTCCATCGACGAGTTGCACAGTCTGAGCAGTGAAGACGGCCGCAAGACCACGGAGAACCAGATCATGGTGCGCCAGGCGGAGCAGGCCATCGCCGCGCTGCCCGAAGAGCAACGCAGCCTGGTGGCGCTGGTGCTGGTGGATGGTCTCTCATATCGCGAGGCGTCGCAGATTCTGGGTGTTCCTATGGGCACGGTGATGAGCCGTCTGGCCCGGGCTCGCAAGACATTGGCAATGCAACTGCTGCCAGGAGGTGAATAGTGGCTCCAACACAACACGAACACATCGATGACGAAATGCTCATCGCCTTTCTGGACGGTGAATTACCGGCCGAGCAAAGCCGGCGTGTGGAACAGGCCATCAATGACGATGCCGGACTGGCCGAGCGGGCCGAACGTCTGGCGCGGGTCGCTGAGCTGGCGGCGCAGGCCCACCGGCATGTCCTGGACGAGCCCATGCCCCAGCGTCTGCTCGGTGCGGTGTGGCAGGATAGCGGCGCCGAACCAGCGAATGCCGAGGTGGTGACGCTGCCCAGCCGGCGGCGCTTCGCGGACACGTTTCCCCTGGCGGCGGCCGCTTCGGTGGCGCTGGTGGTGGGGGCCCTGCTGGGGCAGCAGTTTGGCGATGGTGGCACCGACTCCCACCGCCTGATGCAGGCGGATGCGGGCGTCATCGTTGCGCAAAACCCCCTCTATACCGCCCTGGAGCAGACGCCCAGCCAGCAGCGTTTCGAGGCGGGGAACGGCGACGTCATTCTGCCCGTCATGAGTTTTCAGGCCACCGATGGCCGCTATTGCCGTGAATTCCAGATCAATGCCGACCGCAAGGTGTCGATCGGCGTGGCCTGCAAGCGGGATGGCTACTGGAACACGGAGATTCTGCTGGCCGCCGGCAGTCGCCCGGCGGACAGCCAAAGCTACCAGCCCGCCTCGGGCTACAGCCAGGCTGCACTGGATGTGGTGCTCGATAGTTTGTGGGCCGGTGTGGCCTACGGCCCGGCCGAGGAAAAGGCGCTGATCCAGCGTGCCTGGCGCGATTAGCCGGCCATTATTTTCCAAATACCTTGTAGGATGCCGGTGAGCCTGCAAACCGCATCGGTCGGGAGCGGGGCCGCCCGCCTCTGACCAGCATTCAACACCCAGCCTCACGCGAGCGATACGGTTCGCTACCGCTTACCGGTATTCTGCACGGATGACCGGGATAGTTTTCCATCACAGCCCGCATCCAACAACTTCACGGAGAGGCTTGATGACGGCGGAGCCGCCAGGCGGCCACCCTGCGCGGTGACTTGCACGCCCTGATCCCCCGCCGCCAACCGCCACACCACGTCGGGCTCAAAAACAGCCACGCATTGCTCATCGGGCGCGGCAATCACCAGCGTCACTATACCTTCCGCCTGTACCGCCCGCAGCGCCTGCTGGGCCAGGGGGTCGTAAAGAAACGCCGCGTCATCCACCAACAACACGCCAGGTCGGGCGGCCAGGGCGCGCGCCAGTCTGATTCTTGCCGCCAGGGATGAGGGTAGACCCGTACCCGCCTGGTCGAGGCGTTGTGCGCGAGCGGCCTGTGTGTCGGCGATGTTCAGCCGGCACAGGGCGCCGAGGCGCTGCAGCCGCTGACGCTTGATGGGAGCCGCATAGCGCAGGTTGCGCAGCAGGGAGCCGCGCATCAGGGCAAATGCCGGCGTCACCCACTGCACTCGTTTGCGCAACGAGGCGGGGGCGATGTCGGCCAGCGGCAGACCGGCGATACGGATATCACTGGCGTTGTCGCGGGCCTGCAGCAGGTGCCGCAACAGTTGTGACTTGCCCAGGCCGGAGGCCCCGACCAGGGCCACGGTGCTGCCCGCCGGGGCATGCAGTGGCGAGTCGAGGTCCATGTCCAGGTCTGCCAGGGCGTGAATATGGAGCGACAGGGGCTGGCCCCGGGGCAGGACTTGACGGCCCTGTCGAGGCGGGCGGGCCTTGCGGGCGGTCTGCATCAGCTGCAACAGACGGCGACGGGCGACGATGAAATTAATCCATTGATCCAGGCTGCGCACCAGGCCGGTGAGCGAGACCGACAACAGCGAAACGGTAAACAACAAGGTGGTCCAGGCACCCGGTTGCTGCATGGGCAGAGGGTGCCCCTTGGCCAGCAACAGGCTCACCCAAGCCACTGTGGCGGGTACCATGACCACCGTCAACGCGGTGAGCAGGCCCAAGGTACGGGTGCGGGCAACGCTGGCGCGCAGCAGTGCCTGATTGTGTCTGTCCACGCGGCGCGCTTCGCTGCGGTAGCGGCCCAGGTGGGCGACGGTGGCGGCGGCCAGCACCAAATCCCCCAGCCGCGAGGACAATCTGCCGCGCAGACGACGTAATTCACGCGCCAGTCGGTAAAGCCGCAGGGCGGACAGCGGTGCCAGCACCAGGATCAATATCAGACTGGCCGCGGCCAGATGCAGGGCCAGTTGCGGATCGATGGCGGCCAAGCCGGCAAAGGCGGCCGCCAGAGTGGCGGAGGCGATCATCGATGTCGCCAGCCCCTGGGATATCCAGTCACGCACCGCCGCCAGGTCGCCAATCATGCGCGCCATGCTGGTGCCCAGGCGCTGTGGCTGGGCTCCCTGGCTGGCCGTTACACAGCTGCGTAACAGCACCAGACGCAGGGCATTGCTGTAATCCATGCCCAGGCGCTCGGCGGTGCTGTTGGCGCCCCAGTGCGTAAGGGCGATCAGCACTGCACTCAGTGCCAGAGCCACCGGCAGATGGGCCGGCAGGCCGGTTGGCCCAAGGGTATGCAGGGCGATGAGCAGTTCGCGGAACAGTATGGCGACCGCGAACAGTGTCAGGGCCTCGATGATGGAGAGGCCGAGCAGGCGAAGAAACCACCACCTTCTTCGCCCGCTGAGGATCCTGGGCAGGTTCATAGCGCTTCGCGCATCGTGTCGCTTTCAAGCGATACCAGCCACTGCTCGGCGACGTCGCCCTGGGACAATTCTGCCGGGGTATAACACGCCAGTCCCGTCACCTGTTCCGCCTCGCGCGATGCCAGGGGCGAGGCCGTTACCTTGCCGCTGATGCCCAGCACCCGGCCGAAGCACTGCATCCATTCCACCCCGGCGGCGGCGCCGGTAGAACTGTCGGCAGCAAACAGGTATGCACCGATGAGGTTCTGCATGGACGGGCTTTGAATCAATCCCGCGCTTTCCTGCTGATAAATACCATCGGCGATTTCCATCACGATCACGTCGCACGGCGTCGCCGCCAGGTGTGCGACCAGATGTGTGGCGGCATCGTGCAACTGTGGCAGCGGCATTTTGTAGGTGGAGGACATGCCGGCATCGGTAAAATCCACCGCCGCCACGGCGCCGGCGTCGTGCATTTTCCACAAATCGCCGCCTGCGCCGGTGCCGGTGATTTTTACCGCTCCCACGCGATACCCCTTTTGTGTCAGGCCGCGCACCAGGCTTACCGCCGTGGTGGTCTTGCCGGCATTCATGCTGCTGCCCACCACGGCAATGACCGTGGGTAAACGATTGATTGCCTGCTCGGGCACGGTGTAACGGGAGAGGTTGATCACGGCACCTTCGGCGTCACAGACCAGGCCGATGGGTTGAATGCGGGTTGGTGCCTTTATGCAGGTGTTCCAGCTCAATGCGATGGAGGCAATGCCGCCGGCGGCGACCAGGTCGCAAGGGCCCATTTCTTCGGGTAGGATGGCCTCGTATTGATCTGGGGCATAACGGTTGCCGTAGGCCACAAGTATTTCGTCATCTTCATGTAGCATCGAACGACGCCCGCTGGTGAGTTCCAGCGCTTTGTGATTACCGATTTCCTTCACCCGCGCCAGCAGCAGGTCACCGCTGTTGATTTGCCCGGGTTCGCGTTGCAATAAACGCAGTTGATCCAGCGCCACATTGCGTGTGACAAAGGCACGTTTTGCGTGGTGAATACGGTTGTTGTCGATGATGGTCATCATGATTATGCTCCTTGTTGTGTTATAAAAAACGAGAGGGTCTTCGTTTTAAATAACGAGGCGTCTTGATGATTATTCCGACATTTGTGAAATTTATTCTTCTTGTCTAACTTTAAAAGGAATGCGTTGCGCGGGGCGGAGGGCCGATGGGCGGATTGAATAAATCAACGGCGGAGTTCGGGAGGTGTGCCCGCGTCGCAAAGATCAACGCAAAGAATGCAAGGTCGCAGGGGGTGTAGAAAAAGCCTTTCAAAAAACTTTGTAACTATTCAGCTCACCACAGAGACACGGAGGCACAGAGAAAGGCGCTTCAGGTTCATGCCGGGAATGGAATGGAACGCAGAGGCCGCAAAGGCGCAGAGGGCGCAAAGGAAATCCTTGCAGAAAACCTTTGCGCCCTTTGCGTTGGATATCGTGGTTCGGCCTCCGGTGCCAACGTCCCCTGATTCACCCCAGAGACACGGCGTTCACGGAGAAATGAAATGCCAGGTCGTCGGGGCAGGCCGCATCGCCACCCCGGGGCATTGCCTCTCACTGATGCATTCTCTGTGTTCTCTGTGCCTCTGTGGTGAATAAATACAAAACTTTTTGCGTCCTTTGCGTTCCTTGTCTTTTGTTTCATCCTCGGGGCAATCTCGGATTCCGCTTCGTCTCACTGCGTGGACGGATCGCGCTGTCCCGTTTCTAGATTCGCAACTCCAGCTCGGTGAGAAGCACTGTGGCTTGCTGCGCGCCATTGCCGGGCGTGGACTCATCGTAACGAACGAGGTCGCTACGCCAGTTGATCCAGGGTTTCAGCTTCATGGAAAATCCGATGCCCAGCAAATTATAGTTACGGCTGGATGAGGTAGTGCGTGAGATGGACAAGGCGGCACGCCATTTTTTGTCGCGCCAGGAAATGCCGACGTTAGTCTCTTTCTGGTTATAGTTTTGCGCGCGTAGATTACTGTCGCCACGCCATACATATGCCGTGCCGAAGGTGAAGCGGCCGCGACGCAACTCGCCACCGATACTCCAGGAGTTGATATCGGCACGTTCGGTCAAGGGGGCGGCGCTGGCGGCCACGTAACCGCCACTCACTCCGCCCACCCAGTCACCCAGGTCCTGCTGGTATTGTGCGCCGATCTCGATGGCATTGCGCTGTTGGGTGCGGTCACGGGCGCGTTCGGCGTCGAGATTTTTCGTCTGCTCAGGCGCATAGGAAGCACCAAAGCGCCAGCCGCGGGTGGGCGGGGATAAGTAAATCAGCTTTGCCGCATCACCGGTATCGTAGGCGGACAGCAGGGCCTGCCTGCCCACATAGCGCGAGAAATCGCCGCGTATCTGTCCCAGTCCGGTAATCGGCGCGTGGAAGGCGAGCCTGTCCGCCGGCCCGTCCTGTTCGCCGATTTCCACGCGCCCGAAGTCGCTGACGAAATAGGCGTAGATTTCGTCACGCTGTAATTCCTCGGCGGCGTGGGTGTCGGAATCATATTCGATGCGCAGGCCGTAGGTGAGTGCATCCTTGCTGATCCACTGGGCGTTGAGGCGCAGTGAGGCATCGCTGCGCCAGCTGCCGTTGTCGCGGGTGGTCATGTCGGTATTCAGCATCGCGACTTGCGAGGACAGCGCTAGGCGCGCCCAGACTTCGACGCCGTCATTCTGATATTTGAGCCGCTGCGCCTCGACGGGCATGGCCATGGCCAGGGCGGCAAGCGCGCCCCAGGGAATGAGGGTGTGTTTGGGTGCAATGGTGGGGGTCGGGGTGTTCATCGCTTTGCCTTTCTGTGAAATCATGCCGTAACAACGCTGGCCGGGCCGGCTTATTCCCTGCCGCTGAAAGGCGAACCTGACGCCGGCCGGGATAGCTATAATCGCCCGGTTATATATCATGGGCATGCCGTTCGCGCTCCCGTGGAACTTCCTCATCAATGGTCCGATAAAATGATAAAACGATTAATTGCCGCCTCACTGCTGCCATTGCTGGTGGCCTGTGAAAACAATACCGCATCGTCGCCGCTGGTCGGCAACTGGATCACCGAGTCGTGTGAGCGGCTGGAAGACGCCAATGGCCAGCCGCTGGATTACTGGATGCGGGGGCTCTATGAATTTTCCTCGGAGGGGAAGATCCGCCGGGGCATGAGGAGCTATGAGGACGCCAATTGTCAGTCGCAGGTGTTGTACGAAGCGCCGGGCTCGCTGGGTGTCGCCATGACCTTCGAGGATCTGGGCGAGGCCTTTCTGCAGGAGGGTCTCGATGGCCGGCGGCTGCGCGTCAGCCTGGGTTCCCCGCCGCTGGCGCTTGAGGTGGAGGGCTATTACTTCATCGACGACAAGCGGGTGTGCTTTTCCGAGGCGTTCCGGTTTCACGCCACGGGCGCCGGGATATCGGGGCCGAGCGCGGATGCCATCGATTTTGGCAATTGCCTGCGGCGGGGTTCCTGATCCGGCTTTGTCGTGAGCCGGATTGGGGGGCGCCGTGATCTCCTCAGCGAAGTCTGTGCTGGGTGGCGTCCTCCCTACGGCTGAGGGCGCTGTTTCGCCGAGGCGAGCAATAATTGCAGCTGTTCGTCGCTGAAGCTGGATTCGATCAACGGAAACAGTTCTCTTTCTTCCTTGCGGGTGTGCGTTTGCAGCAGTTCGCCGAAGGCATTGAGCCCACTGCAGTCCCCTGCTTTCATTGCCCGGTAAAGCTCCCTGAGTCGTTCGTGTTCTTGCCTCAGCTGTCGGCATAGGCCGGCCATTTCTCCGCCGTGGGCCGCGGCGAGGCTGAAGATGCCATTTTCTTCGCAGCGGAAATGCGGTTCCCACTTGTCGGCAAATGTGCGGGTTATCTGCCGGCAGAGTTGCGCGATGTCGTCGCGGTCGCCGGCCGCCGCGGTGCGTTGGCATTTCTTGGCCAGCACCAGGGATTCGTGGTGTTCCTTCGACAGGGGAATGAGCTCGGGGCTGCGTTTCATGTTGTGGGCCAACTCGAAGGTTGCTGGAGAGTCTTCGCGGCCAAAGCCGCTCCTGCAGGTGATTGGGTTGGTGGAAATATAGACGCTGCCTGACTGACGGGCTCAGGCGATCAGCAGGGCGATGATGCCGCCGACGGTCATCATGATGCCGAGGGCGAGGATCATCCAGTCCCCCTGGCTGCCGGGTTCCAGGGTGGCGTTTTCCGGCTGCCCGGGTTGGTAGTAGACCTCTACCGCTTTGCCAACGGGGTAGCGCTCCATGTAGGTGCGGGTGAATTCGGGCAACGGGTGCGTGCCTTCCGGGAATTCGAAGCTGCGGCGGTAGTCGCGGCCGTCGACGCGGTAGCTGAAGACGATGTTCGGCAGCAGGTCGCTGGCTTCGGAGGTGGGTTCGCAGGCCTCGATGACGCCGCCGACCGTGGGCCATTCCCGCACCCGGCGCGCCTGTCGCAGGGTGCGCCAGCCCCACAGGCTGACGCCGATGCCGCCAAGGGCGACCAGGGCAAGGATGATGGGGTAGAGATTCATGGGCGTTGCTCGCTGTTGTCAGTGCCGGGTTGTCGCGGTCATGGCCCGCTGCGACAGATGTTGCCGGACTGGGGATTTGATGGCACGGATCATTGCATGTCCGGCGGTATGTCTTTCGCGGCTAACTGGCGCGGCTCCAGGGTGAGGCAGGATGCGACGTCCTGATGGCCGCGCAGCGAAGCGGGGCGGATGTGGATCTTGATCTTGCCCACCTTGGTCTGTATCTCGAATTGCAGCGGGATGCGCCGCTCGTCGTCGCTCAGCCACATGATGAGCAGTTCCCTGTCGCGGGCGCCGTCGATCCGGGTGCGCTTGATCTGCAGTTTGTGCGCCGGCAGGCGGGCGCCGGCAACCTCGATGACATCGTGGCCCAGGGAGTGGGCGCGGTAGTAACGGATTTCGTCTTCAAAGGTGACGGGGAAAGTCAGCTCCTGCGCGGCATCGCCGGCGTGCCAGCGGGCGGCGAAGATGAGCGACAGGGGGTCGAGCAGGCTGTCCAGTTCGGGGATGTCGATGGACTTGTCGTAGATCAGTGGGGTGTACTTGCCCTCCAGCAGGGGGGCGGTGTCGAGAAAGGCCGGTAGGGGCTTGGCGCCGTCTTCCTCCCAGGTCTTTTCGGCGGGATAGGGGGCGTCGTCATCGAAGAAGAAGCCGGCGCCGTCGTCGTCGACCTGGCGGCGCTGCCGGAACAGCTCGATGCGCTTTTCGGTCCAGTTTATCCAGGTGGCGTTCTGCTCGTCCTCGGTGCTGTCCTCGATTTCCTCGACCAGCAGGGCCCGCCGCAGGCTGGGGTCGACGATGCTGTGCCGCCGATAGCGGGTGGGGCGCAGCGCCTCGGCCAGGGCGTAGTTTTCCGTGGAGAGTTTCAGCTCCAGGGAGCAGCCGGGTTGCTGTTGAAAATTCACCGGCTGGCGCTTGGCGATCAGGGCGAGATCCGCCAGCTCCTTCCACACGAAGGCGGTGAAGATGCCGCGATAGGAAAGCCGGTAGACGAGATATTCGCCGCCATCGGCGGTGCTTTCCGTCAGCCGCCAGCGCTCCATCTCCGTGGCGCTGGCTTCGAGGCCGGCGCTCAGGACCAGGATGGCGCCCATTGAAAGAAGACTGTTGCGCAGGTGCATTTTTCCGTCCGGTTTGTTCCTGTGACTCTGCACCCGGGGCTTGGTTCATCCGTGGGCTGGTGGTGCGGTGGGCCGCTGAGGGGGGAGGGGTTGGAGCGGGCGATGGGAGTCGAACCCACGTCATCAGCTTGGGAAGCTGAGGTAATAGCCGTTATACGACGCCCGCGCCGCCTACTACGCTACGCATTCTATGGCGCGCCAGGGCCGCTTGGCAAGAACCATGGGACGCTCGGAAAACGCTGTGCTATCCTGCTTTTCGTATGGGAAATCAGTCGGGAATCTGACCTTGTCTTACGACCTCTCTCCGCTGGATGCCGCCGTGGAACTGACCGCGCAGCGCGACCTGGACACCCTGGCCGCGGCCATGGTGCGCACGGTATCCACCCTGCAGCGGGGTTTCCGTGTCTGTGTCTATGCCCTGCAGGGTGACCTCGGCAACCTGTCCGCCAAGGTGGTTGCCTGCACGGATATCGAGCGCGTGGGCACCTATCTCACGGCGCTGGAGAATCGCCCCCTGCTGCGCCGCTGCATCGATCGGCAGGCGATGGTCGAGGAGCGCGGCGACGGCGTCTGCAAGTGGGTCTATCCGGTGATCGAGCAGGGTCAGGTCAGCGGCCTGGTGAGCTGCGAATCGAGCACGCAAGCGGCCGACGCCTGCCAGATGATCGAGAAGCTGGTGGCCATCTACGCCAACCAGCACTCCCTGCTCAATCATCAGCAGCGCGACGGCCTCACCGGCCTGTTCAACCGCGCCGCTCTCGACAGCTGGCTGGCCAAGGCACTGGCGCCGAGCGAGATTCCCGGCCGGCGCGCCATCGATGCCAGCACCCTCGGCTGCTTCGCCATCTTCGACATCGACCATTTCAAGCGCATCAACGACTCGCTGGGCCACCTCTACGGTGACGAGGTGCTGCTGATCCTTGCCGAGCTGATGCGTGAGTCCTTCCGCTTCAACGACATGCTGTTCCGCTACGGCGGCGAGGAGTTCATCGCCGTGCTGACGGACACGGACCTGGATACCGCCATGGCCGTGCTGGAGCGTTTTCGTGCCCGCGTGGCGTCGCACCACTTCCCGCAGATCAACCAGGTGACGCTGACCATCGGCGTGGTGGAGATCGAGCCGCGGGTGCTGCCCTCGACGCTTATCGACTGCGCCGACAAGGCCCTCTATTACGGCAAGAACCACGGCCGCAACCAGGTCAATGCCTATGAATGGCTCAATGACGGCCGGGTCGTGCACGAGGCCAGCGGCGGGCTGCAGACCATCGAGCTGTTCTGAGCGAGGCGCCCTCAAGGTTGCCTGAATCGCCCGTGGCCTCCGTGGCAGTGATCGGCGGCGGCGCACTTAACTTCCCTGCAAAGCGTGAAAACGCTACTATAGACGGCTGTATTGCGCGCTCAGCTCGGCGCCGCGCCCGCCCGATACGGCCTTTACCCCGGGCGCAGACAACGAATTCAGCATCATTAAGGAGAGTAAAATGTCGGTAAAACATCCCGTCATCGCTGTTACCGGTTCTTCCGGCGCCGGCACCACCACGGTCAAGAACGCCTTCGAGCACATCTTCCGCCGTGAGCAGATCAATCCGCTGGTGGTGGAAGGCGACAGCTACCACAAGTATGACCGTGCCGCGATGAAGGAAGCGATCGCCGAGTTCGCCAAGCAGGGCAAGCAGCTCAGCCACTTCGGTCCCGAGTCCAACCACTTCGACCTCATCGCCGACACCTTCAAGACCTATGGCGAGACCGGCAAGTGCCGCCGCCGCTACTACCTGCACAGCGAGGAAGAGGCCGCCGAGCACAACGCGCGTCTCGGCACCGACCTCAAGCCCGGCCAGTTCACCCCCTGGGAAGACATCACCGAGGAATCCGACGTGCTGTTCTATGAAGGCCTGCACGGCGGCGCCGTGGACGGCGACGTGGACGTCTCCAAGTATGTCGACCTGCTGGTCGGCGTGGTGCCCATCGTCAACCTGGAGTGGATCCAGAAGATCCACCGCGACAACGCCCAGCGCGGCTACAGCGCCGAGGCCATCGTCGACACCATTCTGCGCCGCATGGACGACTACGTGCACTACATCACGCCGCAGTTCTCGCGCACCGACATCAACTTCCAGCGCGTGCCCACGGTGGACACCTCCAACCCCTTCATCGCCCGCGACATCCCCACCCCGGACGAGAGCTTCATCGTGATCCGCTTCCGCGACCACAGCAGCGCGGACTTCCCCTACCTGCTGAGCATGATCGATGGCTCCTTCATGTCCCGTCCCAACACCATCGTGGTGCCGGGCGGCAAGATGGGCTTTGCCATGGAGCTGATCCTGGCGCCGCGCATCCATCAGCTGGTCGAGGCGAAGAAGAACGCCTGATCCCGCGCGAGGCGCGAACGAAAAAGGCGTGGCCGGTGACGGTCACGCCTTTTTTCGTGGGCCAATGGCGGGATCTACTCCAGCTCCGGCGACTCCACCAGGATCGCGCCGGTCAGGATCACCAGGCCGCGTGCCAGCAGGATGCCCTTGCCCTGTGCGCGGTGGTCCTTGCGCGCCTTGGCGGTGTCCTCGCCGGGCGAGCGTCGCAGTACCAGGGCGGTCTGGATCTGTACCGCGTACAGCACATACAGGGCGATGATGAGGCCGAAGTGCATCCAGATGCCGAAGGACATGATGTCGCCCTGCTCGATGAGGCGCTTGTTCCAGTCGCGGTTCATCACCAGATAAATGGGCATGCCGATGTCGAACAGGATCACCGACAGCATCACCGGCCCGTGAAAGGCCCGCAGGCGGTGCAGATAAAAGGCGGCCAGCATCAGCACATACGTGCCGAGGGCGGCGATGACGGTGACTTCCAGCATCATTTTCTCCACACGAACGGAAACAGTGACGCAGGTTAGCACGCCTTCGACGACAGGCAACGGTTTTGCGCGGAAGGAATATGGGGGGAGGGAAAAATGGTGCCCGGGGACAGAATCGAACTGCCGACACGAGGATTTTCAATCCTCTGCTCTACCGACTGAGCTACCCGGGCAAACGGGAACGCGTATTAAACAGACATGTGGGTTTAGAGTCAAGAATCGGCGGCCAATCCGCCGGCAATCGCCCCCTGCAGGAGCGGACCCGTGGGCCGCGATAGCCCGAGCGGGGATACAGATCGCGGCCCACGGGTCCGCTCCTACGCGTACTCGTCGCGATGGTGCAGATACCAGCGCAGCGTCGTCTCCAGGGCGCTGTCGAAATCATGCCGTGGCAGCCAGCCCAGCTCACGCCGGATCTTGCCGCAGTCGATGGCGTAGCGGCGGTCGTGACCGGGGCGGTCCGGCACCAGGGTGATCAGTTCGTGATAGGGGCGCGGCCCCGGCGCCAGCCGGTCGAGGCGCTCGCAGATGCGCCGCACGATGTCGATGTTGCGCCATGCGTTGCCGGCGCCGATGTTGTAGGTCTCGCCCGGCCGGCCGCCCTGCAGCACCGCCTCGATGGCGTGGCAGTGGTCCTCGACGTACAGCCAGTCGCGCACGTTCAGGCCGTCGCCGTAGACGGGCAGCGGCCGGCCGGCCAGGGCGTTGAGGATCATCCGCGGGATGAGCTTTTCGGCGAACTGGGAGGGGCCGTAGTTGTTGGCGCCGCGGGTGATCAGCAGCGGCAGGCCCCAGGTCTCGAACCAGGCGCGCAGCAGGTGATCGGCGGCGGCCTTGCTGGCCGCGTAGGGGCTGTTGGGGCGGCAGGCGTGCGTCTCGTCGGCGGGCGCGGCATCGGTGTCGAGGGAGCCGTAGACCTCGTCGGTGGAGACATGCAGGAAACGCCGCCCGGTGTCGCCGTCCCAGTGCGCCCGCACGCTCTCCAGCAGCGCCAGGGTGCCCTCGACATTGGTGCGGATGAAGGCCGCCGGGCCGTGGATGGAGCGGTCGACATGGGACTCGGCGGCGAAGTGCACCACACGGTCGATGTCCTCCTCGGCGAACAGCCGTTCGAGCAGCGCCCGGTCGCAGATGTCGCCGTGCACGAAGCGATAGCGCGGATTATCGGCCACATCGCGCAGGTTTTGCAGATTGCCGGCGTAGGTCAGGGCGTCGAGGTTGATCAGCCGGTCGCGCGGATGCCGCGCCAGCCAGTGGCGCACGAAATGGCTGCCGATGAAACCGGCGCCGCCGGTGACGAGCAGGGTGTGGGTTGCGTTGTCCATGGTGTCGGGGAGATGGTACTGGAATTTTCCCCGTCCACCCATGTCGCCCCCGCCGGGACACGCCAGATACGGGTACAATGACGCCCAGCCGGGGCCAAGGCCCCATCCGCGACCGACCGACAGGCAACACCCCGTGGCGCTACAGCTCATCAGTTCCAACCGCATCGAGTCCCTGCTGGCCGAGCTGGCGCGGCGCCTGGCCGCGCGGCCGCTGGCCTCGCCCTTCGACGCCGAGATCATCGTCGTGCCCAGCCCGGCCATGGCGCGCTGGATCAACCTGCGGCTGGCGCAGGCCCACGGCGTCGCCGCCAACCTGGACTACCCCCTGCCCGCCTCCTGGCTGTGGACCCTGACCGGCCAGCTGCTGGACGACGCCCCGGACAGCGACCCGCTGGAGCGCCAGCGCCTGGCCTGGCGGATCTTCGCCCTGCTGCCGGCGCTGCTGGCGCAGCCGGCCTTCGCGCCCCTGCAGCACTACCTGCGCGACGACAGCGGCGACCTCAAGCGCTGGCAGCTGTCGGCGCGCATCGCCGACGTGCTGGACCGCTACCAGTTCTACCGCCCGGCGCTGATTCGCCAATGGAGCCGTGGCGAGGGCGACGACTGGCAGGCGCAGCTGTGGCGCGCGCTGATCGCGGACCTCGGCGACCGCCACCGGGTGGCGGTGCTGGACCGCCTGCTGCAACGCCTGCAGCGGGGCGACAGCGCCGCGCCGCTGCCCGAGCGCATCAGTCTGTTCGCCCACTCCAGCCTGCCGCCGCTGTTCGTGGAGGTGCTGCACGCCCTCGGCGCGCACGGCGAAGTGAGTCTTTACCTGCACAGCCCCACGGACCAGTACTGGGCGGACCTGAAAAGCAAGAAGGCGCTGTCACGGATGCGCATCGAGGCCCCGGACGAGGCGGCCTATTTCGACACCGGCAACGAGCTGCTGGCCTCCTGGGGCCGCCAGGGCCAGGCCCTGCAGGACCTGCTGCTGAATCACGATGGCCTGCAGGCCGCCGAGTGGGAGGACTACCACCCGCCCGCCGCCGACAGCCTGCTGCACCATGTCCAGCAGGATATCTTCAACCTCGGCCAGCCGCCGGCCGCGCCCGAGGCGGACGGCACACTGCAACTGCACATCTGCCACAGCCCCCTGCGCGAATGCCAGGTGCTGCACGACCAGCTGCTGCGCGCGCTGGACGCCGACGACAGCCTGAAGCCCGAAGACATCCTCGTCATGGTGCCGGAGATCAGCCGCTACGCCCCCTTCATCGAGGCCGTGTTCCGCAGGGACGACGCGGCCGCGCGGCCCTTCATCCCCTGGAACCTGTCGGACATCGCCATCGCCGACGAGCACCCCCTTATCCGCATCTTTTTCCAGTTGCTCGCCCTGCCGGAAAGCCGCTTCAGCCACGCCGAGATCCTCTCCTACCTGGACGTGCCGGAACTGAGCGCACGCTTCGGTCTGGACGCCACCGCCGGCGAGGCCATCCGCGAAATGCTCGATGAAACCCGGGTGCGCTGGGGCCTGGATGGCGAACACAAGCGCGAGCTGGGCCTGCCGGGCTTCGAGCAGAACACCTGGCGGCAGGCCGCGCAGCGCCTGTTCGCCGGCTACGCCCTCGGCGAGGTGGACGACTGGGACGGCATCGCCCCGCTGGCCGCCGCCGAGGGCGACAAGGCCGTCGCCCTGGGACGCTTCTGGCAACTGTTCGAGCGCCTGCGCGACTACCGCCGCGCCCTGTCGCGCACGCGCGGCGCCGGCGACTGGCAGCGGCTGCTCAATCGCCTGCTGGACGATTTCTTCATCGAGCGCGACGACGACGGCAAGCTGCAACAGATCCGCGACAGCCTCGACGAGCTGCACCAGCAGGCGGCAGAACAGCCACTGTCGCCCGAACTGCTGCGCCACTGGCTGCAGCGCGCCCTCGGCCAGCAGACCCTGCACGGGCGCTACTTTAGCGGCGGTGTCACCTTCTGCGGCATGCGCCCCATGCGCAGCCTGCCGTTCCGCGTCATCTGCCTGCTGGGCATGAACGACGCGGCCTTCCCGCGCCGCGAACAGACCGCGGAGTTCGACCGCATGGCCGACCACTGGCAGCCCGGCGACCCACGCAAGGGTGACGAGGACCGCTACCTGATGCTGGAGACCCTGCTCTGCGCGCGGCAAACGCTCTACATCAGCTACAGCGGCCGCGACATGAAGGACAACAGCGAACGCCAGCCCTCGGTGCTGGTGCGCGAGCTGCTCGACTTCATGGACAGCCGCTACCCGCCCGCCGCCGGTGAGCCGCCGATCAGCGAGCGCATCACCCGGCTGCACCCCCTGCAGCCCTTCAGTCCGCGCAATTATGCGCAAAATGATGCCAGCTATGATCGCTACTGGTGCCAGGTGGCCGTGGCCATTCAAGGTGATGTGGGGGCAGCCGAACCCCGGGACTGGCCCGGAATATTGCTGCCGCTGGCAGAAGACGAGCGGCACGACATCGAGCTGAAAAGCCTGCGCCGCTTTCTTGCCCACCCGGTGAAATATTTCTTCAACCAACGCCTGCGTATCTACCTGCAGGAGGCCGTGCAGCGTGAGGACGAAGAGCCGTTTGTCCTCGACGGCCTGCAGCGCTGGACAATCAAGTCGCGCCTGCTCGACGATTTCTTGCAGGGACGCGTGACCCGCAGCGAGCAATTGCGCGCCCAAGGCCTGTTGCCGCACGGGGTGTTTTCCGAACTCAGCCTGGCGCGTGAGCAACAGGAAGTAGCGCCCCTTGTGGAGAGGCTGGAGGACTTCGTCGGCGGCGAGTTCCATCCCCGCCAGGTGGATATCGCCTGTGCCGGCGGCATTCGTCTCGGCGGCCAGGTCGAACACTACCTGCCAGGCCGGGGCGTGCTGCACGTCAGCGCCTCGAGACTGAAAGGCAAGGCGCTGCTGGGCCTGTGGCTGGATCACCTGGCCCTGTGCGCCAGCGGGCAACTGACAGCGGCGGAAAGCAGCACCCTGGTTTGTCGTGACGCCATGTGGCGCTTCGCGCCTGTGTCTGAGGCGGTTGCGCTGGCCGAATTGCAGCAGTACATGGATATCTATTGGCAGGGGCTGCAGCGCCCCTTGCCGATATTCCCCAGAGCGAGTTTTTCATGGGCGATGCAACTGGGCGACGATGCGAAGGCCATGAGGGAGGCAAGGAAACAATGGGGGAAGGAGGAGAATAACTACAACAAGGCGCCCGTCGACAAGGACGACATCTATATCCAGTTGGCGCTGCGTGGCCTGCATGGCGACCCGCTGGCCTGCGCGGAATTCACCGAGCTGGCCACAGCCCTGTACGCTACGGCGCTGAACCACGGAGAGGCGCTGTGAGTCCCATCGTCCTTGATCCGCAGACCACCCTCGCCCTGCCACTGACCGGCATCAAATTGATCGAGGCCAGCGCCGGCACCGGCAAGACCTGGACCATCGGCAACCTCTACCTGCGCCACGTGCTGGCCGCTTACGGCGTCGGCGAGATTCTCGTCGTCACCTTCACCAATGCCGCCACCGAGGAATTGCGCGGGCGCATCCGCGCGCGCCTGTATCAGACCCTGCAGCTGCTGCAAGACCCGCGTCCAAGCGGTGACCCGTTTCTCGATGCACTGCTGCAACAGCTTGCCGAAGAAGACCAACGGCAGGCCGCCATCGACCGCCTCAAGCTGGCCGTGCGCAGCATGGACGAGGCGGCCATCTACACCATTCACGGCTTCTGCCAGCGCGCCCTCACCGATCACGCCTTCAACAGCGGCCAGCCCTTCGACGTGGAGCTGAGCAACGACGACAGCGAGTTGTGGATCACGGCCCTCAAGGACTGGTGGCGGCGCAACGCCTACGACCTCGATCCGCGGGACGTGACCCTGCTCACGGATGCCGTGGGCACCCTGGATGCCTTCATCAGGCTGCAACAGCCGCTGCGGCAGGCCTTTGAAAAGACCCTGCTGCCGCAGGTCGAAGGCGGTATGACGGCCTGCTTTGCGGCCTGGCGCGAGCTCGAAGAAAGGCTGTGCGGCATCGCCGACGAATGGCAGCGGCGCGCCAGCGAATTGCTGGCTATCCTGCACACGTCAAAGGCCTTGAGTCGTGGCCCGTACAAAGGTCCCAGTGTCGATGCCATGGCCGATGCGCTGGCGGCATGGGCGGCCTCCGATGACCTGCTTTCCCTGCCTGCCGAGTTCCGCATGATCACGGCAGGCCATCTGTACGAGAAATCCACAGCGAAGAAGCGTGGCACGGACCCTGCTCTCGATGACGCCTTCTTCACCACCTGCCAGCAGGTGCTGGACGACCGCCAGGCCATACTCGAACGCCTGCGCGGCGCCGCCCTCGCCGAGGCCACGGCCTTTGCCGAAAGACAGGTGCGCCAGGCCAAGCAGCAGAACCAGAGCATGGCCTTCAACGACCTGCTCACCCTGCTGCGCGAGGCCCTCGACGGCCCGCAGGGCCCGGCGCTGGCGGAGAGCCTGCGCCGGCGCTTCCCCGCCGCCATGATCGATGAATTCCAGGACACGGACGCCTTGCAGTACGGCATCTTTCGCCGCCTCTATGCCGGCCAGCCGCAGACCGGGCTAACCATGATTGGTGACCCCAAGCAGGCCATCTACAGTTTTCGCGGCGGTGACATCTTCACCTATATGTGCGCCAAGGCCGATGCCGCCGACAGCCGTTACAGCCTCGACACCAACTGGCGTTCGGTGCCGGGTCTCATCGAGGCGGTGAACGCCGTGTTCACCTTCCGTGCCGATCCCTTCGTCTACAGTGAGGCCATCGACTACCAGCCGGTGCGCGCGGCCAGCGAGGCAGAGAAGGGTGCGCCGCACCGGCTGCTGGCCGAGGGTGGGCAGGCCGTTGCGCCGCTCACCCTGTGGCGCATCCCGCCTGACGAAAGAGGCAAGCGACCGAGCAAGACGCAGGCGCAGTCCAAGCTGGTGGCGGCCACCGCGGCGGAGATCGCCCGCCTGCTGAGTCTGGCCGCGCACGGGGAGGTGACGCTGGGCGAGCGCCCGCTGCGGCCGGGTGATATCGCCGTGCTGGTGCGCAACAATTACGAAGCCAGCGATGTGCGCAAGGCACTGCGGGCGCACGGCATCGCCGCCGTCAGCGTGGGCCGTGACAAGGTCTTTGAAAGCACCGAGGCGGCAGGGCTTGAGCTGTTGCTGCAGGCGGTGATCCAGTGCAACGACCGTGGCCATGCGCGCAACGCCCTGGCCAGCGACCTGCTCGGCCTGAGCTACAGTGACATGGCGCAGACCGCCTTCGACGAGGCATGCTGGCTGGCCTGGGTGGACGACCTGCGCGAACTCAATCGCCAGTGGCGGCAGCGCGGCTTCATGAGCATGTTCCAGGCCCTGCTGCAGAATTTGAACACTGGCCACAACATCGCCGCACGGGACAACGCCGAACGCCGCCTCACCAACCTGCTGCACCTGGGCGAGCTGTTGCAGGCGGCCTCCAAGACCCATCCGGGCATGGACGCCCTGCTCAGCTGGTACCGGCGGCAGATGCGCGACAACGCCGACGAGGAGGCCGAACTGCGCCTGGAGAGCGACGAGGCCTTGGTCAACATCGTCACCATTCACAAGAGCAAGGGGCTGGAATATCCGCTGGTGTTCCTGCCCTTTCTGTGGACCTGTTTCGAAACCAGGGTCAAGGGCCAATTGGTGGCCTTTCACGATGAAGACAAGCGGGCCTTCCTGCATGCCGCCGTGCAGGCAGACTCGAAGGAACTGCGCCTGGCCGAAAAGGAGCGCCTCGCCGAAGACATCCGCCTCGCCTACGTGGCGCTCACCCGCGCCCAGGCCAAGGTCTATCTGGCCTGGGGAGACATCGCTGCAAGAGGCGGCCGTGGTTCCGGCGCGAGCGCGCTCGGCTATCTGCTGCACCCCGCGCAGACCCCCGACGACCTCGGCCACAGCCTGCCCGATGCCTTCGGCGCCGGCGCGGATCTCGACGCCGACCTGGCACGCCTGGCCAAGGCCACGCCCTGTATCGCGCTGTGCGACCTGCCGCGCCCCCCGGCGGATGGCGGCGCGGTGCTGCCGCAGACACCGCCTTCGCCACTGGTCCCGGCCAGCTTCGAGGGCGCCATCGCCCGCGACTGGCGGGTGGCCAGCTTCACCGCCCTGACCCGCGACATCCACCAGGTGCACCGCGGCGGCAGCCCGCGCGGCGACGACCCGGTGCTGAATTTTCCCGCCGGCAGCCACGTCGGCTCCTTCCTCCACCTGTTGCTGGAGCGGCTGGATTTCCAGACCGATGTGGAGGCACAGGTGGCAAGCCTGGCGGAACGGCTGGCGCCGCGCTTCGGCCTCGACCCCGAGCGTCACAGCGATACCCTGCAGCACTGGCTGCGCGAGGTGGTGGACACGCCGCTGGACGAGTCGGGCCTGCGCCTGGGCGAGATCGCGGCGGCAAGGCGCCTCAACGAGCTGGCCTTCGATTTCGCCATCGGCGGCGTGAACGTCGCGGCGCTCGACGCGCGCCTGCAACAGGCCGCCGGCCAGCCGCTTGCGCCCATCGGCATCGACGACTTCCGCGGCATGATCACCGGCATCATCGATCTCGTCTTTGAGCACCATGGCCGATTTTATATTGCCGACTACAAGAGCAACTTCCTCGGTGGCGCCCTGGCCGACTATGCGCCGGACAAGCTGCGCCAGGCGATGCTGGACCGCCGCTACGACCTGCAATACCTGCTGTATGCGCTGGCCCTGCACCGCTACCTGCGCCAGCGCCTCGCCGGTTACGACTACGACGCGCACGTCGGCGGCGTCTATTACCTATTCCTGCGCGGCATGCGGCCCGCCTGCGGGCCGCGCTTCGGAGTCCATTTCGAGCGGCCGCAGCGGGCCCTCATCGACTGGCTGGACCGGCAGCTGTTTGCGCCGCCCGCCACCCCAGAGGCTAACCATGAATAGTTATCTCGACGCCGCATTGCAGGCCGGCGCCCTGACACCGCTGGCCCGTTTCTTCGCCCGCTTCCTGGCCGACAAGTACCGGCGCGACGAGGACGACATCCTGGTGCTGAGCGCCGCGCTGGTGAGCGAGCGCAACCAGCAGGGCGACGTCTGCGTGGACCTGCGCCGCCATGCCGGCGCGCCGTGGTTTGGCAACGATGCAGGCGCGGAAACACCGCGCGCGCCCGAACTGTCGCAGTGGCTGCGGGAACTGGCGGCGGATGCCGCGGTGGGCCGGCCCGGTGAAGTCGCGCCGCTGATCCTCGAAGGCGAGCGGCTCTACCTGCACCGCCTGTGGCAGTTTGAGCAGCAGGTGTCGGCGGCCATCCAGGCCCGCCTCGAATCGCCGCCGGCGCTGGACGAGGCGCGCCTGAGCAGCGCGCTGGCGCGCCTGTTCCCCGCCGGCGACAGCGGCCTCGATTGGCAGAAGATCGCCTCGGCGCTGGCCGTATCGCAACGCTTCGCGGTGATCTCCGGCGGCCCCGGCACCGGCAAGACCACCACCGTGGTCAAGGTGTTGGCGCTGCTGCTGGAACAGCACCCGGGGATGCACATCCGCCTCGCCGCGCCCACCGGCAAGGCCGCCACGCGCATGGAGGAGGCCATCCGCCAGCGCAAGGCCGGCATCGACATCGCCGGCGAACTGCGTGCGCGCATCCCCGAGCAGGCCAGCACCCTGCACCGCCTGCTCGGCTTCAACGGCCGCCGCTTCACCCATCATCGGCGCAACCCGCTGCCGCTGGACTGCCTGGTGGTGGACGAGGCGTCGATGATCGATCTGCCGATGATGGCGCGCCTGCTCACCGCACTGCCGGACCCTGCGCGCATCATCCTGCTCGGCGACCGCGACCAGCTGGCCTCGGTGGAGGCGGGCAACGTGCTCGGCGATATCACTGGCCACGGCCGGCCCATCCGCTATTCCGCGGCGCAGGCCCGGCGTCTCGCCACGCTCACCGGCGCGCCCCCTGAAACCCTGCCGGCAGGCGATGCGCCGCCCGTGGCCGACGCCATCGGCCTGCTGCGCACCAGTTACCGCTTCGCCGCCGGCAGCGGCATCGGCCAGTTGGCGCGCCGGGTCAACGCCGGCGAGGCCGAGGCGGCGCTGGCGCTGCTGCGCCATGACCCCTCGGCGCAGCTGGTCTGGCACGATAGCGATGAGCAGGCTATTTCCAGTGATGCCGTGGCATGGGCGGTGCGGCAATATGGCGAGTACCTGCGCTGTGACGAGGTTGGCGCGGCACTGGACGCCTTCGAGCAGATCCGCGTGCTGTGCGCCCTGCGCAGCGGCCCCTTTGGCGTCGATGAGGTGAACCGCATCGTCGGCGAGCGTCTGCGCGCGCAGGGCCTGATCGAGGGCGGCGAGGAATGCCACGGCAAGCCGCTGATGATCACCGTGAACGATTACGAGATCGGCTTGTACAACGGCGATATCGGCCTGCTGTGGCGCGACGCACACGGCGAGCTGCGCGCCTGGTTCCGCGCCGCCGACGGCCAGCTGCGCGACATCCCGCTGCGCAGCCTGCCAGGGCATGTCCCCGCCTGGGCGTTGACGGTGCACAAGTCGCAGGGTTCGGAATTCGAGCGGGTGTTGCTGGTGCTGCCCTTCGAGGCGGCCAGTCCGCTGCTCAGCCGCGAGCTGATCTACACCGGCATCACCCGCGCCCGCCGCCGGCTGCGTGTCAGCGCCAGCGCCCAGGCCCTGCTGCAAGGCTGCCGCGAGCGCGTGCGGCGCAGCTCGGGGCTGGCGCAGAAGCTGGGCTGGGCGGAAACGCCGTAAGTGCCATTTGGTGTTATGATCGCGGGATGTTTCCGGTGCCTCCCGTTGTCGCGATGAAATCGTCTGTGCAACAGAAACTCCGCCTCGTTTATCTTCTGTTTATTTGTCTCGCCTTGCTGCTGCCGGCAAGGGCCTTCGCGGCCTATTCCTTCAGCATCGACAGCGCGCGCATTCAAGGCGCCCTGCTGATGCATTTTCCGCTGCGTGAATATACCGCCGCGGCCAGGCTGTCCCTTCTCGAACCCGCGGTGATCCTGCGCCAGGGGGCTGACAACTTGCAGTTAGATATTCCAGTGGTCGCCAGCATCAGCGGCGTGGGTCGCAAGCGCGGACAGCTGGTGGTCGATGTGGGTCTGCACTACAAGCCCGCGAGCGGTGAACTGTTTCTGGGGATCCCCACTATCCGCCGTTTCGACATGGCGGAGATATCGCCACAACAGCGGCAGACATTTCGCGCCAACCTGTCCGACATAGTGCTGAAGGCGCTGCCCCTGGTACGCATTCACCGGGTGCGCGAAGAGGATCTCAACCACTCCCTGGCAATGAGCGAAATGAAGGCCGTGCAGATCGAGGATGGCCGGCTGCGGGTATCCATTGGCTTCGATTGAATATCCCGGCGATTCCGGCCATTCTCGATCACGGCCCGCTCGACATCAGGCTGTGGCCACCCTGGCACCGGCTTGCCGAAACAGCTGCAGATTTCCCGCGGCATCGGCCCGACATTGCCACCCAGGCGCCAGCCAGGTGGTGGAGACGGTTTCGGTAATCAGCGCCGGTCCTTGCAGGGTCTGATGTTGGCGCAGTGCGCCGCGCGGTACGATGTCGACGTCTTGCTCGCAGCCGTGAAGTTTGGCCCGGCTTGTCTTTTTGTCTAACCTCAATTCGCTGGCAAGCGGGATGCGCAGGCTCTCGCCCTGTACCTTGACGCGCAGGGTGACTTGTTCCACGGGCAGGTCGAGGCGGTGGCCGTAGAGGGCCTGGTGGCGTTGGTGGAAGGCGTCGCG
>Ga0256839_1002118_pt1 | contig 22727 bp, 15 predicted proteins | sample 354166metaG_FD_185968 | JGI IMG/M metagenome (GOLD analysis project Ga0256839, IMG submission 185968) | Hydrothermal vent microbial communities from Mid Atlantic Ridge, Atlantic Ocean - 354-166 | ecosystem: Environmental > Aquatic > Marine > Hydrothermal vents | place: Atlantic Ocean: Mid... | reverse complement strand
GGTGCTCGTCGGGGTCGGGGTCGCGGTGGGCACCGGGGTGAAGGTGTGGGTGGCGGTGGGGGTCCAGGTAGCCGTCCAGGTGTGGGTGGGCGTGGGGGTCCAGGTGGGCGTCGGGGTGCGGGTCGGGGTGGGCGTGGAGGTGGGCAGGATGCTCACGTCGGTGGTGGGCGTGGCCGTGGCCGTGGCGGTAGGGGTCCAGGTGGGCTGGGTCCGGCCGATCTCACAGATGGCCTCGTCCTGGGGGGCGGTCTCGGGGTCCGCGCGGTAGGTCCAGGTGACCTGGCCGAACTCGGGCGGCTCCTGGGGATCCTGGGGGAGGAGCTCCAGGCGGTAGTGGTAGGTGGTGCCGTCGGCCACGTTGGGGTCCACCAGGGTGAGGCGGAGAGAGGCATCCGCTTCTGGGTAAGGTGTGGGAGGGCCCGGGGGGATGGGCAGGGTATCCAGGGGGTAGATGGGCCCCAGTTGGCCGTCCGGCGCGAACTGGCCTCGGGAGAGACGGAAGGCCTGGATGGTCTGGGGTTCCCGCACCCGCCAGGCCAGCAGGATGCCCTGGCCAGGCCGGTTGGCGGCCGCGAAGCAGAGCAGACGCCCTGGGGTTGGGGTCGGCGGGGCGGTGGGGGAGGGCGGGGCACTGGTCTGCCGGCCTGGCCCCGAGGCCTTGCTTCCCCGTTCCACCCAGCCGACCAGGGCCACCGCGAGGAGGGTCAGCCCGATCCAGAGGGTGCGGCTCATGGTCAGCTCCTGGCCGTGGCGAGAGATCCGGACGTCCCCAGGTTAGACCTCGGGTGGCCATCTCGTCAAATCTCCCTGCTCATCCCTCGAAGTCCAGGAGTGCCTGCTGGCAGGAGTTCGCATCCACGTAGCCGTCCGTGCGCACGTAGCCCAGGGCGGAGATCCGCTGGCCCTGGTCGTCCACCACCCAGAACCACCAGTCGCCGGCCCGGGGACCACCGGCCTGGAGGATGTGGCTGTAGTACCCATCCGCCCAGCCCCAGTAGCCTTCGTGGGGGCCGCTCTGGATGCCGGCCACGATGGGGCCGTCGGGCTGGTAGCTGAAGACCACCCGGTAGCCGTTCACCGGCTGGCCGTTCAGGCGCAGGGTGCCGTGGACGTAGGTGGTGCCGCCGTTGGGGTCGCAGCGGACCAACCGGGCCTGGGAGAAGAGATAGGTGGAGGTGGGTGGGGGCGTGGCCGTGGGTGTGGGCGTGGGCGTGGTGATGGCCGGCGTGGGCGTCGACGTGGGCGTGGACCCCGGAGGCGGCGTGGGGGTGGGCGGGGAACCAGCGGAGGCCACGGTCCACTGCCAGACCAGCCTGTAGCTGGTGTGGATGGTGAAGTAGGGCTGTTCGATGGAGCCCAGGCCCATGCCCCAGACCTGGTCCGCGGGGCTGCCGTCGGCCGGGGCCGCGCCGTAGGCCGGGGCCACCGCGTACATGGCGAAGTCCACCGCGAAGGGCTCGCCGGGCTTTGCCTGGGTCGGCTGAATGTCTTCCCCACCGTTCCACCAGAAGCGGACCGGCACCCCCACCATGCGGCGGCCTTGGCTGTCCAGGACGTCCACCAGGATGTGGTGTCGCCCCCCGGACTCCTCCTCGTCCAGCCAGGCGGCCTCTACCAGGCGCCAGTAGCCCTGGCCGGGCTGGACCTGGGCCGGCTGGAGGACGGTGCCCCGCTGGTCCAGCCGGGGATCCCAGCGGCGGGGCGGCAGGCTCGGCGACGTGGGCAGGGGCGTGGGTGTGGCTGTCGGCGTGGCGGTCGCGGTCGGGGTGGGTATGGGTGTGGGGGACTCGGCGGCCTCCGGGGTGGGGGGCGCGGGCGACGATGTGGGCGTGGGCGAGGGCGGAGGCATGGGCGTCCATGTCGGCGTGGGTGTGGCCGTGGGGATGCCCGGGACCACGGTCCACTGCCAGACCAGCCGGTAGCTGGTGCGGATCGCGAAGTTGGGCTGTTCGATGGAGCCCAGACCCATGCCCCAGACCCGGTCCGCGGGATTGGCGTCGGCCGGGGCCGCGCCGTAGGCCGGGGCCACCGCGTACATGGCGAAGTCCACCGCGAAGGGCTCGCCGGGCCTCTCCTGGGTCAGTTTGGTCCTCCCGCCATCGGGCCACCAGAAGCGGACCGGCGCCCCCACCACCCGCTTCCCTCTCTCGTCCACCAGGTCCACCAGGATGTGGCCTCGCCCCTGGGACTCGGTCTCGTCCAGCCAGGCGGCCTCCACCAGGCGCCAGTAGCCCTGGCCGGGCTGGACCTGGGCCGGCTGGAGGACGGTGCCCCGCTGGTCCAGCCGAGGATCCCAGCGGCGGGGCGGCAGGCCCGGGGGCTCCGTGGAGGTGGACCTCGGGGCGGACTGGACCGCAGGCAGGTAGATCGCGTGGGGGCCTGCGGCCACCCAGCGGGGGGATCGGCCAGGCCCTGCATGGGCGAGGCCGATGCCGAGGAGCAGGATGGCCACCAGGCTCAGGGCGGCGATGCCCACAGGATGCCACGAAGTGTGCCGAGAGCGGGCGAACAAGGGGAGCATGTCAGGGTACCTCCAAGCCATCGGACGTCGCAGTGGCCGAGCCCTCCACCCACCAACGTCCACGGTGTCGACGTTCACGGTACTCGACCCGGAGCGCCCCGTCCACAGGCCTTCCGGGGGACGCCAAGACCTTTTTCGTCCGCCTGTGGGCGGGACTTCATCCTGGTTTTCATCCAGAGGTGCAATTGACAGGGGAAAAGGCCCCAGGGTATGATTCAAGGCTATGAGCAGGCGATCCACGTCCAGACCAGATGCCCGGGGCCGGCCGGAAGATCCTGTCGGCCCTTCTCATGGCCAGGCGGAGCGGCCTCTCCCCATTCCTGCGCCGATCCTGGTGCAGGCCCCTGGAGAGCTGGCCACCATGCTGGCCCATCTCCGCACCCAGCCCCTGATCGCGGTGGACACGGAGAGCGACAGCCTCTACCGTTATCGTCCCCGGATCTGTCTCATCCAGATCTCCGCCCCCGCCCCGAAGGGGAGCGAGCCGGATCCCGTCTCTCCTGTCCCGGTCCTGGACTACCTGGTGGATCCCCTGCACCTCTCGGTCCAGGAGCTCCAGCCTCTGGGGGAGATCCTGGCCGATCCCGCGGTGGAGGTCATCTTCCACGCGGCGGAGAACGACCTCATCCAGCTGGAGCGGGACTTCGGCTTCCGGACCCGTCGGATCTTCGACACCCAGTTGGCCGCGCGGATCCTGGGACGCCGGGGGGTGGGATTGGACCGGATCCTGGAGGAGGAGTTCGGGGTCATCTCCGACAAGCGGATGCGCCGTACCGACTGGGGACGGCGCCCCCTGACGCCCCAACAGATGACCTACGCCCAGTTGGACACCCATTTCCTGCCCGCCCTTCGGGAGCGCCAGATCCGGGCCCTCCAGGAGGCCGGACGCTGGGAGGAGGCCCTGGAGACCTTTCAGGCCCTGGAGCGGATCCACTACACACCACCCAAGGCACCCCGTTCCTTCTGGTCCATGAAGGGGCTGCGGGACGTGCCCCGGGACGATCTCCCGGTGCTCCAGGCCCTGTGGGAGTGGCGTGAGCGGCGGGCCCAGGAGCTCGATCGGCCTCCTTTCAAGGTGATGACCGATGGGGTGTTGCGCCTTCTGGCCACGGCCCGTCCTCGTACTCTGGAGGCGCTGCGGGGGATCCAGGGGCTCAGTGAACGCCAGCGCCAGCGCTACGGCGCCCAGATCCTGGAGGTGATCGCCCAGGGAGAGCAACGGCCCGTCCCCGAGCCGCCCAGCTCCGATGGGGAGGGGATCGAGTTGACCCGTACGGAGCGGCGCCTGTACGATGCCCTACGGCGTTGGCGTACCCAACGGGCCCAGGACCGGGGGGTGGATCCGGACATCGTGCTGAGCAATCACGAGCTGTTGGCCATTGTGCGCCAGCGCCCACGCACGGTGGCCGAGCTGATGGAGAACCCGACCATTGGGGCCTGGAAGGCCCAGACCTACGGCCCGGAGATCCTGGCGATCTTGGAACAGGGGCGGAGAAGCCGGCCCTGAGCGAACGCTCTGGTGGAACGGAGCCCCGCCCCACCCACCCCTCCTTTCCTCACCTGTCCGGCCCTGTGTCCGGTGAACCGTGTCCAGGCATCCAGAGCAGAGGAGGCCCTGAAGCAACCATGAAGCAGATGGTGTTGTTGTTGGTGACGGTTGGCCTGAACGTGACGGGACAGCTCCTGATGAAACAGGGCATGGGACAGGTTGGAGCGATAGGTGGCAGGCTCTCCATGATGGCCGAGAGCCTGTTCCGTGCCTTCTTGAACCCCTATGTGTTGGGCGGGGTGGGCGCGTACGGGCTGAGCAGCATCTTCTGGTTGGTGCTCCTCAGCCGGGTCGAGCTCAGCTACGCGTACCCGGCCCTGAGCATCGGCTACGTGCTGGTTACCCTGGTGGGTGCGTTCCTGCTGGGGGAGCAGGTCTCGGCCCTGCGCTGGTTGGCTGTGCTGGTGATCTGTGTGGGAGTGGTGTTGCTCAGCCAGAGCTGAGCGGCCAGGCCAGCGCTCGGCTCACGCGGGCAGCGGATCCGGCTGCCAATCCCGGGCAGGGGGATCCGCGCCCCGGTCCTTGCCCTCGAAGACGGCCACGAACTCCTCTGCCTCCAGGGTCTCCTTCTCCAACAGGGCCCGAGCCACCGCGTCCAGCCGATCCCGGTACTCGGTCAGGAGCCGGCGTACCCGGTCGTACTGGCTCTGGACAATCCGGCGCACCTCTTCGTCGATGGCCTCCGCGGTCTCCTCGCTGTAGTCCCGCTGTTCGGCCAGCTCCCGGCCCAGGAAGGGCAGCTCGTCTCGCCGGCCCAGTTGGACAGGGCCCACCCGCTCGCTCATGCCGAACCGGGTGACCATGTCCCGGGTCATCTGGGTGAGCTGGCGGATGTCCCGGGTCGCGCCGGTGGAGATGTCTCCGAAGACCAGTTCCTCGGCTACCCGGCCGGCCAGGGCCACGGCCACCTGGTCGAGCAGATAGGCTCGGCTGTGGAGGCTCCGATCCTCGGTCGGTGGGGTCAGGGTCACCCCCTTGGACATGCCCCGGGGCACGATGGTGACCTTGCGCACCGGGTCCGCGTGTTTGACCAGATGGGCCACCACCGCGTGGCCGGCCTCGTGGTAGGCCACCACCTCCCGCTCTCGGGGCGAGATGAGACGGCTGCGTCGGGCCGGGCCTCCCAGGGCAATGCGCTCCAGGGCCTCCTGGAACTCGGCCATGGAGACGGAGCGGCGGTTGCGCCGCGCGGCCAGGATGGCCGCCTCGTTGACCAGGTTCTCCAGGTCCGCGCCCACGAAGCCCGGCGTCTGCCGGGCGATGAGCTCCAGGTCCACGTCTGGGGCCAGGGGCTTGCCCCGGACGTGGACCTCCAGGATCTGGTGGCGCCCCTTCACGTCCGGGGCGTCCATGGTGACCCGCCGGTCGAAGCGGCCGGGCCGGAGCAGGGCCGGGTCCAGGATGTCGGGGCGGTTGGTGGCTGCGATGACGATGACGTTGGTGTCGGTGTCGAAGCCGTCCATCTCCACCAGGATCTGGTTCAGGGTCTGCTCCCGCTCGTCGTGGGAGCCCCCCAGCCCCGTGCCCCGGTAACGGCCCACCGCGTCGATCTCGTCGATGAAGACGATGCAGGGGCTGTTGCGCTTGGCCTGCTCGAAGAGGTCCCGGACCCGGCTGGCGCCCACGCCCACGAACATCTCCACGAACTCGGAGCCGGAGATGCTGAAGAAGGGGACCCCTGCCTCGCCGGAGACGGCCTTGGCCATCAGGGTCTTGCCCGTGCCCGGGGGGCCCACCAGGAGCACCCCCTTGGGGATCCGGGCCCCTAGGGCCATGAACTTCTGGGGCTCCTTGAGGAACTCCACCACCTCGGCCAGCTCCTGTTTGGCCTCCTCCGCGCCGGCCACGTCGTCGAAGGTGACGGTGGGCCGATCGCCGGTGAACATCCGGGCCCGGCTCTTGCCGAAGGAGAGGGCCTGGTTGCTGCCGGCCTGGCTCTGGCGGATCAGGTAGAGGAAGAGGCCGGCCAGGAGGATCAGGGGCAGGAAGTTGAAGAACAGGTTGACGAAGTTGCTGGCGTTGGAGGGTTCCTGATAGGTGATCTTGACCTGGCTCAGTTTCTCCCCGGAGACCCCTAGGCCGCTGAGGGTCTGGGTCAGGGGGACGTGGGACTCCTTTCGGCCCTTCAAGAGCTGATCGCTCTCTCGCCGGTAGACCTCCAGCTCGTCGCCCCGGACCTCGATCCGGGCGATCTCTCCCTGCTCGATCTGGGTGGCCAGCTCGCTGAGGGAGATGGTGGGGGCCTGCTGCCCCGCACCGGAGACGTTGAAGAAGAGGGCCGCCGCGGCCACCAGGATCAGCAGGTAGATGAACGCGTTGCGCGTCCAGTTGCTGTTCACGGACATGCCTCCTGGAACGGAAATCGAGCGCCGGCCGTGCTGGAATGCCCTCCGCCACCCAGCTAGCGCCGGTCTCGGCCTATGCCACTGAGTATACCAGGCCCTCCCCGATCCCGCCAGTAATCTGGACTCCCAGGAGATCGTCCAAGGCCCCTGATGAGGGGGAACGGACGCTCCCAGGGCCTCAGTTCGCCCGGACCTCGTGCCAGGTGACCGCGTTGTTTCGGGCCGGGACCGTGCCCACACGGCGGGGGGTTCGCCCGCTGATGGCCCGCACCACCTTCACCACGTGGTCGTGGGAGGTGCTGATGAAGTGGCGGAAACGGGTCTGGGTGCCCCCCACCACCGTGCCGGCCACGTAGAGCCCCGGGACATTGGTCTCCATGGTCTCCGGGTCGTGGACCGGGGCCCGTTCAGGGCCCTGCAGGGCCACACCCGCCCGCTCGCACAGGGACATGTCCGCCTGGAAGCCCGTGGCCAGCAGCACGAAGTCCGCCTCGTGGCGGATGGTCTGCCCGTTGGCTGGGTCCTCTGTGGGGGCCAACACCACATGGGTCGGGGTGATCTCCACCGGCACAGTGGCCGGGTAGAAGCGGATCTCCCCCTTGGCCAGCCGGGCTCGGATGTCGTCCGCCAGGTGGGGCTTCACGATGTCCCAGAGGAACTCCGGCCGTCGGTAGCTGATGGCCACCTGGGCACCCGCCCGCCAGGACCGGAGCGCGGACTCCAGCGCGGAGTTCCGGCCGCCCACCACCAGCAGTCGGGTGCGGAAGTAGACGTGGGGCCCCGGGAAGTAATGGGTCACGTGGGGCAGGTCCTCGCCGGGGATCTCCAGGCGGCGGGGACGGGCCATGCCCCCGGTGCAGAGGACCACGTGCTGGGCCCGGTAGCGCCGACGCTGGCCCCGTTTCTCCGTCTCCAGGAGAAAGCCCTGGGCGGTCCGCTGGATGGTCTGGACCGGCTCGTAGTTGCGCAGGTCCAGGTCGAAGAACTCCACCAGCGCTCGGAGATAGGCCAGGTACTCCTCGCCGCTGATGGGCCGCTGGTCCAGGGTGTGGACCGGCAGCCCGGCCAGGGCCACATGTTCCGGCGTGCTGTAGAAGTGGGTGTGGGGCGGCCATCGGCTGAACGCGTCGCCGATCTGCCGGGCCTCGAAGAGGATCGCGTCCACCCCCACCTCCTGGAGGGCGATGGCCGTCTCGATGCCGATGGGGCCGCCACCGATGACGGCCACCGTGGTCCGCTCGTGGATGGAATCTTCCTGGCCGTTGCAGGACGTCTGGGGGATCGGTCCGTCTGCCATGTGCATCTCCTCGCAGGTGTGCCGGATCTCAAACCACCAGTCTAACACAGGGGGTCGAGAATCCCGGAATCCCGGCTCTGGGCCTCTGGGCCCCGGACCTCTCTGGACCCCGAAGGGGCTCCGGGGCGCCGCGGAGCGGGCAGGACATTTCCTACATCTGGATCCATTTGCCACGGCCTCCCATCGGATCTACAATGGGGACGACGGCCCGAGAAGTGCCTTGGCTCCTTGTTCGACCCCTGCGGTGGCCGGGGGCGACCGGCCGCTCCTGGTCACCGGTGGAGGCCCGACCATGTCCCGTGCCCAGCGTTACATCGACGATCCGGCCATCCAGATCCGGGTCGGCGTGTGCCCCCACGACTGCCCGGACACCTGCGCCTGGCAGGTGGCGGTGGATGCCCGCACGGACGAGGCGGTGGACATCTGGGGCCATCCGGCCCATCCGGTGACCCAGGGGCGCCTCTGTGGGAAGGTGGATCGCTACCTGGAGCGGACCTACCATCCCCAGCGTCTCATCCAGCCCCTGCGCCGAGCCGGGCCCAAGGGCAGCGGCCGCTTCGAGCCCGTCTCCTGGGAGACGGCCATCCGGGAGATCGGGGAACGGCTCCAGGAGATCGTCGAGGTCCATGGCCCGGAGGCCGTGTTGCCCTACTCCTACTGCGGGACCATGGGCTATCTCCAGGGCGAGGGCATGGCCTCCCGGTTCTTCCACCGCATGGGTGCCAGCCGCCTGGCCCGAACCATCTGCTCCGAGGCCGGTTTCGAGGGGCTCGTGTACACCCTGGGGCATGCCCTGGGCCCGGAGCCCGAGGCCTTTGCCCGGGCCCGGTGCATCCTCATCTGGGGCAGCAACACCCTCACCAGCAACATGCACCTCTGGCCCTTCATCCAGCAGGCGAGGAAGGCCGGCGGCCGGGTGGTGGTCATCGACCCGGTTCGCACCCGGACGGCCCAGGCCGCGGACGAGTGGATCGCCATCCGCCCCGGCACGGACGCGGCCCTGGCCCTGGCCATGATGCACGTGATCGTGGGCGAGGACCTGTACGATGCCGACTATGTGGCCCGGTACACCTTGGGCTTCCAGGAGTTGACGGAGCGGGTGGCCGAGTGGCCGCCGGAACGGGCCGCGGCCATCACCGGCATCTCCCCGGAACGGATCCGCAACCTGGCCCGAGAGTACGCCACCCACCGGCCCGCGGCCATCCGCATCAACTACGGCATGCAGCGCCATCGAGGTGGGGGCATGGCCGTGCGCACCATCGCCTGTCTACCCGCCCTGGTGGGAGCCTGGCGGGAGGAGGGCGGGGGCATCCTCCTCAGCACCAGCGGTGCCTTCCGCTTCCTGGACACCTCCGGCCTCCTGCGGCCAGACCTCCTCCAGGGGCGGGAGCCCCGCACCATCAACATGATCCGCCTGGCCGACGCGCTCAGCCTGGACCCGGCACAACGGGCCCGGGCCCTCCATCGGCCCCGCCCCGTGGACCCCACTCCCTCGCCCGAGGAGGCCGGACCTCCGGTGATGGCCCTGATCGTCTACAACGCGAACCCGGCCGCGGTCGCGCCGGACCAGGCCGCGGTACGGGCCGGCCTGGCCCGGGAGGACCTCTTCACCGTGGTGTTGGAACACTTCCAGACCGACACCGCCGACCATGCGGACTATGTGCTGCCGGCCACCACCCAGTTGGAACACTGGGACCTCCACCGGGCCTACGGCCACTACTACCTCTCCCTGAACCGGCCGGCCATCCCGCCCGTGGGCCAGAGCCTGCCCAACAGCGAGATCTTTCGGCGTCTGGCCCAGGCCATGGGCTACTCCGAGCCCTGCTTCCAGGAGGACGACGTGACCATCCTGCGTCGCCTCGTGGAGGCCCAGACCCATCCCGTCCTGTCCACGGTGACATGGGAGGCCCTGTTGGCCCAGGGGTTCGTCCGGTTGAACCTGCCTCGGCCCTACCTGCCCTTCGCCCAGGGGGGCTTCGGCACCCCCAGCGGCAGGTGCGAGTTCTACAGCCAACGGATGGCCGACGACGGCTACGATCCCCTGCCCACCTACACGCCCCCTGCCTCGGCCCAGACGGTGTACGGCTCCCACGACCCCTCTCCCGGGGCCCTGGTGTGTATCTCGCCGCCGGCCCACTCCTTCCTCAACTCCACCTTCGCGAACCTGGAGCGCTTCGTGGCGCGGGAGGGCGTTCCGGAGCTCTGGATCCATCCCCAGGACGCCGCCCCCCGGGGGATCCAGGATGGACAGCCGGTGCGGGCGTGGAACGAACGGGGCGCGGTGCAGCTTCGGGCTCGGGTGACGGACGCGGTGGTCTCGGGGACAGTGGTGGCCCCCACCGTGTGGTGGCCCAAACGCAGCCCGGACGGCCGCAACATCAACCAGGTGACCTCCCAGGAGGAGACGGATATGGGCGGCACCGCGACCTTCTACGACACTCGGGTCTGGGTGGCACCGGCTGCGATGGTGCCCGAGGCAGAGGACCGCCAGCGCCATCCGGCCATCTGAGCCTCCTGGGTGCACATGGAAGAGGAGTGTCCATGGATCCTGTCATCGTCGAGCTGGGACCGTTCCAGCTTCAGTGGTATGGCGTCTTCATCGTGGGGGGCGCGGTCCTCGCGGCCTGGCTCTCCGCGCGCTACGCGGAGCGGGCCGGTGAGAACCCGGATCACATCTGGAACCTGTTGGCCTGGACCCTCATCGCGGGCATCATCGGGGCCCGGCTGTACCATGTCCTCAGCTCCCCGGCCGAAGGGCTGGGGTGGGAGTACTACCGGGAGAACCCGCTGGAGATCATCAAGTTCTGGGACGGTGGCTTCCGGGGCCTGGGCATCTACGGCGGGTTGGTGGGGGGAATGCTCGCGGTGTTGGTCTACTGCCGGCTCTACCGGCTGGACGTCCTCCGCTACATGGACTTCATCGCGCCCAATATCCCCCTGGCCCAGGCCATCGGGCGGCTGGGCAACTGGGTGAACCAGGAGCTGTACGGACCGCCCACGGATCTGCCCTGGGCCTTCTACATCGATCCCAGGTATCCATGCATGCCGCCGCCGGACAAGCCCCCCACGGTGGCGCTCTGTGGCACGCCGAACATGGATCCGGCCTCTGTGGAGTGGTACGCCACCCAGGGCTACCATCCTACCTTCTTCTACGAGGCGGGGTGGAACCTCCTCGCGTTCCTGGCGTTGACCTTCATCGTGCGGCGCTACGGCCACCGCCTCCGCCGGGGAGACGGCATGCTCCTGTACCTGATCGCCTATCCCTTGGGGCGCTTCTGGGTGGAGTTCTTCCGGCCGGACGCGTGGACCATCGGCACCCTGGCCACAGCCCAGTGGATCGCGCTGCTCAGCATCCTGGCCAGCGGGGCCCTCCTCTACCTGCGCCACCGGGGCTGGTCTCCCGAGGAGCACCCGGAGGAGACCCTGGCCCCCCTGGCCGGCAGGTGAGGTCTCGCCCCCGGGAGAGAGGAGCCACCGGTGCGCCGGGGGTCAGCCCAACATCTCGATCCAGTAGTCCACCAGCTCCGCGTCCAGGCGCCAGCGCTCCACGTGGTTGGCCACGTTCTGGAGATGTCGATGGGCCGAGGTGCCGTTGTGGCTGACGCACACCACCTGGATCACGGCTCGGGTGAGGTCGTCCTGGGCCTCGGCCTCGCACACCGAGACGTTGTACTCTCGGCGGAGACGGTGCAGGAGGGGGCGGACGATCCGACGCTTGTCCTTCAGGCTCTCCACCAGGGGAAGGTACAGCTCCAGGGTGAGCATTCCGATGGCCATGGCGGGTCAGGGGACAGCGACGCGATGGTTCTCGGTCCACCGGGGATGGGCGTACTTCTCCCGGATGAGCCGGGCGGCCTCTCGGGTCTCCTGGGGGCTGAGCTGGCCGGGAACCAGCTCCAGGTCCAGGGCCTGGGCAAAGCCCTGGGCCAGGGCCTGGGCCACGTGGAGGAACGCCACCTTGGGAGAGTCCTCGGCTTCCCCCAAGGCCTGGGCCAGGGTGCAGGCCCGCTGGGCAAGCTGGGCTCGGAGCATTCTGCGGCCTTCCTCCGGGAGGGCGAGGACATCCACCAGCCGGGCCACGTCGCCCACCAGGGGCAGGCTGCCGTGTTGGAGCACGTAGCCCTGGCGCCGGCTCTGGGCGCTGCCGATGAGCTTGCGTCCCCCCGCGGTGATCTCGTAGGCGCTGGGCACCTGGAAGCAGGCCGCGGAGGGGCTCTTCCCGGCCCGGGCGTGGCCCGGGGCCTTGTCCGCGGCCACACCCAGGAGCTGGAGACCGGCCAGCAGGCCCTGGCTCAGGCGCAGGTACGCGTCCATGACGCCTCCCTGCATCCGGGGCTCGTCCCCGGGCGCGGCCACGGAGTAGGTGAGCTCATCCACATGGAGGATGGCCCGCCCCCCTGTGGGACGACGCACCAGATCGTAGCCCCGGGCCTGGATGGCGGCTCGGTCCACGTCGGCCAGGGGTTGATGCCGGCCCAGGCTCACCGTAGGGGGATCCCAGCGGTAGAAGCGCAGGGTGGGCGGCACCGCGCCCCTGGCCACGGCCTGGGCGATGGCCTCGTCCACGGCCATGTTGGCCGCGCCGGCTCGGGGTTGGGCCTCCACGATGAGCCGCCATGTGGCCCGGGGGAACCGGAGTGCGCTCATAGGGAAAATGTAGTCCCAACCCCGGATCTTGTCAAGGTGGCCCGCGGGAGCGTGGACCGGGGACACGCCTCGGGCCATGGGGAATTCCGGCGAATCCGATGAGGAGGAGCATGCACATCGTCGTTGTCGGTGCTCGGGGACAACTGGGGCGGGCCCTCCAGGGCGCCCTGGCCGGCCATCGGCTGAGCCTGTGGACCCGGCCGGAGCACGACATCACAGATCCCGCCATCGCGGACGCGGTGGCGGCCGCGAACCCCGCGGTGGTGATCAACGCCGCGGCCTGGACCGATGTGGACGGTGCGGAATCCCATCCGGACGCGGCCTTCGCGGTGAACGCACTGGGGCCCAAGTACCTGGCCGAGGGCTGCGCCCGCTGCGGCGCGTCCCTGGTCCAGGTGAGCACCAACGAGGTCTTCCCCGGAGAGCCGGGGACCTTCTACCGGGAGTACGAGCCCCTGGGGCCTGGCAGCACCTATGCCCGCAGCAAGGCCGCGGGCGAACGGGCCGCGGCCCGGATGCTCTCTCGGCTCTACATCGTCCGGGTGGCCTGGCTCTACGGCCCGGGCGGGAACCACTTCCCGGGCAAGATCCTGGCCGCCGCGGAGCGGAAGGGACGGCTGCAGGTGGTAGCGGACGAGGTGGGCAACCCCACCTACGCGCCGGATGTGGCCGGGGCCATTGCACAGCTCATCCAGACCGGCCGTTACGGGATCTACCATCTGGTGAACCAGGGGCATGCCAGCCGCTACGACTGGGCGGTGGAACTCCTGCGCCTGGCCGGACGCTCCCAGATCCCGGTGACGCCCATCTCTCGGGCAGACTGGCCCCGACCGGCACCGCCACCGGCCCATGCGGTGTTGGTCAACCAGGCCGCCGCGGCCCTGGGCATCCGTCTGCGCCCCTGGCAGGAGGCCCTGGCCGAGTTCGTGGGCCGGATGCAACCGGAGGAGGACACCGACCCCACAGGGGAGATGCCATGAGCGACCGTTCCGATCCCCACGCCGCGGACCGCCCCTCGGAGGGCTCCCCCTCCCCTGGGCGCCACGCGGTCTCCGAGGACCCCACCTACAGCCGTCTCCGGGAGCGGGAGCGGGTGGTCATGCGCCACAACATCGCGCTCCATCTGGACGCGTTCGCGCCGGCCAGCAAGGCCTTCCGGCCCCGGTCGTCCCGACGCCATCCCCCCCTGCAGCCCCATCGCCCGCCCTTCTTCTCGGTGATCGTGCCCAACTACAACGGCGGCCGCCACCTGCCCGACCTCCTGGAGGCCCTGGCCCGCCAGCGCTTCCAGGACTTCGAGCTGGTCTTCGTGGACGACGCCAGCCAGGACGATTCCGTGGCCCAGGTGGAGGCCTTCGGAGGCCGGCCCGATGCCCCTCGAACCCGGATCCTGGTCCATCGATCCAACCGGGGCTTCGTGGCCAGCGCGAACCTGGGCGCGGACGTGGCCGAAGGACGGGTGTTGGCCCTGTTGAACAACGACACCGCGCCCGACCCCGAATGGCTGGCCGCGCTGGCCCGGGCCGTGTGTGCCCATCCGGAGGCCGGGCTGTTCGCCAGCAAGCTGGTCCTCTTCGATGAACCCCACCGTCTCCACACCACCGGTGACCTGCTGGGCCGGGACGGCCTTCCCCGGAACCGGGGCGTCTGGGAGTGGGATCGGGGCCAGTACGACCGGGAGCTGGCGGTCTTCGGTGCCTGTGGGGGGGCCATGGCCGTACGCCGGGAGGTGTGGCAGGCCCTGGGCGGGTTCGACGAGGACCTGTGGATGTACCTGGAGGATGTGGACCTCTCCTTCCGGGCCCAGCTTCTGGGCTGGTCCACCGTCTACGTGCCCGATGCCCGGGTGCGGCATCGGCTGGGCAGCAGCGGCGGCGACGAGCTGAGCAGCTACTACGTGGGCCGAAACACCATCTGGGTGTTGGCCAAGAACATGCCGGCCCGGCTCCTGGTGCGTCACCTGCCTGCCATTGTGGGGGGGCAGCTCCGCATCGCCTGGGAGGCCCTGAGGCATCTCCGCGGTCGGGCAGCCCGGGCCCGGCTCCGGGGCCAGCTCGCGGGGCTGTTGGGGGTGCCGCGCATGCTGGCCAAGCGACGGCAGATCCAGGCCCGCCGTCTCCGTCCCGATGAGGAGATCGAGCGGCTGTTGGTGGACTGAACGGGAGCCGCCCCTGGCGGAGGGCATCCCCTCGGTCCGTTCTGTGCATCCGTGGCAGGAGGAGCCTGTGGATGGTCTAACCGAGCCTGTGTCCATGTCCCCTGGATCTCCCCGGACCGGGGAGCGTCCAGGCGTTTCTCGGCCCCGTCGCCCTCTCCGTTGGCTCCCTGCAGCCCTCCTTCTCCTGTTCGCCTTTCTGGTCTCTCCCAGGGGCCAGGCCTCCCCGCCCTTCACTCTGTTCCTGCCCATGGTCTCCGGTGGGCCCGACTGGCCCACCATTGCGCTGGGAGAGGGGATCTCCGGCTTCGACGATCCGGTCTACGTGACCCATGCCGGGGATGGAAGCGGTCGCCTCCTGGTGGTGGAGCAGATCGGCCGCATCCAGGTGGTGGAGGGAGGACAGATCCGGGGAACGCCCCTGTTGGACATCCGGGGACGGGTGGTCTGCTGCGGCGAGCAAGGGCTTCTGGGGCTCGCGTTTCCCCCGGGGGATGGTCCCAAGGACCATTTCTACGTGAACTACACCGGCCGCGAGGGCACCCAACTGGTCACCCGGATCAGCCGCTTTTCCATGGATCCGAACACCTACATCGCGGATCCGGGCAGTGAGGCGATCCTCCTCACCTTCGACCAGCCCTATCCCAACCACAACGGCGGTCACCTGGCCTTCGGCCCGGACGGCTACCTCTACATCGCCAGCGGGGATGGGGGCTCGGCCGGCGATCCCCTGGACCGGGCCCAGGATCTGGGCAGCCTGTTGGGCAAGCTCCTGCGCATCGACGTGGAGGGCGCGGCGCCCGGCACCTACGCGGTGCCGCCCACCAATCCCTTTGTGGGGCAGGCGGGCGTTCGGGGGGAGATCTGGGCCTATGGCCTGCGCAACCCATGGCGCTTCAGCTTCGACCGGGAGACCGGTGACCTGTACATCGGTGACGTGGGCCAGAACCGCTGGGAGGAGATCGACTTCCAGCCTGCGAACAGCCCCGGCGGGGAGAACTACGGCTGGCCCATCCTGGAGGGGCGCCACTGTTACCGGACCGATCCCTGCGATGCCACGGGCACGGTGCTGCCCATCTGGGAGTACAGGCTGATCGATGGAAACCGCGCGGTCATCGGCGGCTACGTCTACCGGGGATCTCAGATCCCGGCCCTGCAGGGCATCTACCTCTTCGGTGACTGGGCCAGCGGGCGGATCTGGGGGCTCCGGCGCCTGGGATTCCAGTGGCAGCACACCTTGCTCCTGGAGAGCGGGAAGGTCATCTCCAGCTTCGGCGAGGATGAGTCCGGCCAGGTATGGGTGGTGGACTACGTGGGGGGGCGCATCCACCCCATTGTGTCGGGAGAGGGCGATTGACCGGCGGCAGGGGTGAGGAGCCCAGGGGGAGATACCCTGGCGTGGCACAGCGCCCGGTCCCCCGGGCTCCTTCCGAGGAGCGGCAGGACCGGGCGCCTGGGCGGCGTCGGATCCTCTGCCGGGGCCTGCCCTCCTAGGCGTCCACCACCTCTTCGGTGATGCGGCCTGTGTTCGGGTCGCACAGGATCCGCTTGAGCCGGCCGTCGGGCATCTTCTCCTCCTTGACCAGGGCCATTCCGTCCACCAGGGTGGGCTCCACCCGGATGGGGGGCGCTGGGCTCGGCGCCCGCCACTCGGCCAGCTCCACCGGCTCCCACTGTCGGCTCTCCGCGGAGCGGTAGCAGGCGTCCATCACCGCGTTGACCACGTAGCCGTCGTAGAAGGTCTCCATGGGCGCCCGGCTCTCGTCCATGGCGTTGAACATGTCCCGGAACATGTGGACGTAGCCCAGCTCGTGGACCTCGTCGCCCACGGGGAAGAGCCAGCCGGTCTCTGCCTCGGCCTTCTCGGCCACGTAGCCGCTCTGGGCCGCGGTGAACATCTCCATGCCTGTGCGGAGGAAGTGGTTCAGCCACACGGTGCCTTGGGTCCCCGCGATCTCGTCCCGCAGGTCCATGCCTCCCCGGAAGGTCCAGCTCACCTCGAATTGGCCGATCGCGCCGCTCTCGAAGCGGATCAGGGCGATGGCGCTGTCCTCCCCGGGGATGGGGTGGACCAGGGTATCCGCCCAACACATGACCTCCAGGGGGCGGTTGTTCTTGCCCACATAGGTGCGGATGACCTCGATGCAGTGGCAGCCCAGGTCCACGATGGCGCCGCCCCCGGCCAGTTCCTTGTCCCAGAACCACGCGCTGTGGGGGCCTGGATGGGTCTCCCGGGAACGGACCCAGAGGACATGGCCCAGGGCGCCGTTGCGGACGGCCTCCTGGGTCTTCAGGGCCTTGGGGGTGTAGACCAGGTCCTCCAGGTAACCGTGGAAGACCCGGGCCCGCTCCACGGCCTCCAGCATGCGCCAGGCCTCGTCCGCGTTGCGGCCCAGGGGTTTGGTGCAGAGGACGGCCTTGCCGGCCTGGGCGGCCATCTCCACGGCCTCCAGGTGTTGGTGGTTGGGCAGGCCGATGACCACCGTGTCCGTGTCTGGGTCGTGGATGGCCGCGGCCAGGTCGTCCGTGGCCCGGGGGATGCCCCATTCCTGGGCAAAGGCCTGGGCCCGCTCTCGGCGGCGGGAGTAGACCACGCCCACCCGGTCCACGCCCCGCTGTTGGTGGAGGGTCATGGTGTAGAACAGGCCGATGAGCCCGGTGCCCAGCAGGGTGACTCGGTGGGGGGATGTCATGGACGCCTCCTCCTCTCGGTTCGGCTCTGCGGTTCAGCCCATGTCCACGGTCAGGTACTGGCGCAGGTAGGCCAGGCTCTGGGTCAGGGAGGCCTTGCGGGCTTCCAGGGAGCCCTCGAAGGCCCGGTCCTCCACCTCCACACACACGGGTCCGCGGTAGCCCACGTCGGTGAGGACCGAGAAGAAGGCCCCCCAGTCCACGTCCCCCAGGCCGGGCAGCTTGGGAGTGTGCCAGTCGTTGGGGTAGGCCAGCACCCCCACCTGGTCCAGGCGATGGCGGTCGATGCGGGCGTCCTTCGCGTGGATGTGGAAGAGCCGGTCCGCGAACTCTCGCAGGGGGGCCAGATAGTCCATCTGTTGCCAGATGAAGTGGGAGGGGTCGAAGTTCAGGCCGAAGTGGTCGCTGGGGATCGCCTCGAACATGCGCCGCCAGATGGCGGGGGAGGTGGCCAGGTTCTTGCCGCCGGGCCACTCGTCCCGGGTGAAGAGCATGGGGCAGTTCTCGATGCCGATCTTCACGCCGTGGTCCTCTGCGAAGGCGATGAGCGGCCGCCATACCTGGAGGAAGCGGGACCAGTTCTCCTCCACGGTCCGGGTCCAGTCTCGGCCGACGAAGGTGTTCACCACCGGGATCTCCAGGAGCTCGGCGGCCTGGATCACCTTCCGCAGGTGGTCCACGTAGACCTGGGCCTCGGCCTGGTCCGGGGCCAGGGGGTTGGGATAGTAGCCCAGGCCGCTGATGCGGACCCCGTAACGATCCAGGAGTGCCCGGACCTGGGCCGCGTCGTCCGCGGTGAGGTCGCCCACGTCGATGTGGGTGACGCCCGCGTAGCGGCGTTCGGCCTTGCCCCTGGGCCAGCACATGATCTCCACGCACGCGTAGCCTGTCTCCGCGGCGAAGGCGAGGACCTCCTCCAGGGAGAGGTCCGGGAGGATGGCGCTGACGAATCCGAGCTGCATGGTCGCCTCCTTGGCTGGGGAGATGGGTTCCGGCTCTGATGCCCCGATCGGGCCTCTGGGGCGCACCGTCTATGCCAGCGAGATCCAGCGCTGTTCCCGGTGGCTGCGCAGGATGGCCTCGCAGAGCCGGATCTCGTGGTGGCCTTCCTCGAAGGTGGGAAAGGGGGGCGGGGCCTGGAAGTCCCCTTGGGCGATGTAGCTGTAGAAGGCCCGGAAGCACATCTTGAAGGAGTCTGGGTAGCCCTCGTTGTGGCCGCCTGGGTAGTCTGTGTAGGGGAGCACCTGGGCGTCCAGCAGGCTGGGGTCCTTCAGGAGCTGCTCGTTGGGCCGGTCCCGGTGGCCGAGCCACAGTTCGTTGGGCCGTTCGCCGTTGAAGGCCAGGGCGGCCTTCTTCCCCGCGATCTCGTAGTACAGTCGGTTCTTGCGCCCCGGGGTCATCTGGGAGACCCAGAGAAGACCCCGGGCGCCGTTCTCGAAACGCAGGAGGACGCCGCCCAGGTCCTCGGTCTCGATCTCGATGGCCTCGGTGGCCTCTTCCTGGTCCAGGGGGCCGGTGAAGGTGGCCACCTCGCCTCGGGGCCGTCGCCGCACGGGGTAGACCGTGTGCAGGTCCGCGTAGACGGACGCGATGCGTACCCCGGTGATGAACTGGACCAGGTCCATCCAGTGGGTGCCGATGTCCGCCACGGCCCGCAGCGGGCCCCCTTCCGAGACCAACAGGCGCCAGTTGTAGTCCGTGGGGTAGAGGAGCCAGTCCTGCACGTAGCCGCCCACCACGGAGATGATCTCCCCGAGCTGGCCGGCCTGCACCCGGGCCCGGGCCTCCAAGGAGATGGGGTAGAAGCGGTAGTTGTAGTTCACCCCTGCGGCCAGCCGGACCTGTCGGGCCAGGGCCACCAGTGCCGCGGACTCCGCGGAGGTCATGGTGAGGGGTTTCTCGCACATCACGTGTTTGCCCGCCTCCAGGGCCTGCCTGGCCATGGTGTAGTGCCAGCGGTTGGGCGCGGTGATGTGGACCGACTGGACGTCGGGGTCCGCCAGGAGCTCCTGGTAGCTCCCGTACGCCTTGGGGATGCCGTATTCCTGGGCGAAGCGCTGGGACTTCTCGGCAGAGGAGCCCAGTACCCCCACCACCCGGATCCCCAGACGGCGCAGGGCCTCCGTGTGGGTGGGTCCCATGAACCCTGTGCCTACGATGGCGGCTCCGATGTCGAACATGGGCACATCTCCTGAGAGTGTGGGATGGGACGGAAACCTGCGCTCCGGAGGGAGAGAGCCCCCGGACCGGGTACGGGCCCCGAGGCTTGGGCCGACAGGATCCGGCCCAAACCTACCACCGTCAATTTCTCTTGTCAAGCGATGTGGAAAATGCTACGCCCCCGCGGAGAAGATCCGGCACTGAGGGGTCCGGGAGCCGACTCAATGGCCTCCGCTTCCTGGGGGGCTCTCCGCTCTGAGAGGCGCTTCACGGGCGGGCTGTGAAGCAGTTGACAGATGCCCCGCTTCATTCCATATAATTATTTGTGTTGATATGTGATTTGTGTCGATATGTGTGTTGAGCATTGGCGGTGGAATCCGCACGCGCGTGTCGTGCGGACTCCACCCCGCTGCGGGCTCGGGTGCCCTCTGGGCGCGCTTGTTGGACCTTGCCGCGCTGTGCCTGCGGCGGCCCAACAAGCGGAGGGAGCCGTCCCCGGTTCCGTTGGGCTGCGCCCGTTCCACTGGGGCGGCTCATCCGCAGCGCGGTGGAGGTGAAGGTCAAGCAGGCTCCCCCATCTGGAACAGATCATCCAAGACCGAGCCAGGTCAGCCCTTCCCGGCCCTCGGTGCTTCCGCTTCCCTAGAGGAAGGAGATCTCCTCGGGGATGACATGGAGGCCGCCGGGAAGCCGGTGTGAGGGGCGGGTGTCCCGGGCCTTCCTATCTCTGGACGGCTGGAGATTCGGTGTGCAGGTCTATCGCTTCATGCAAGGTCTAATGCAAGGCCCCGTCCTCGGCTCTTGGGCCTGTCTTGTCCGCTGGGGAGCCGAGGCCGGGTTCTTGGGAAGCGAATGGGGGCTCTTTGGAATCGCGCCGAATCCCAGCCGCCAGGGGGACGAGTTTGCCTAGAGGGAGGGGTATCATGAAGACGGTCCAACTCCTGTTCGCTGTGGCCGCTTTGCTGTGGATGACCGTCGGCCTTGGCAGTGCTCCAGCCCGCGCGGCCTCTCGCAGCCCGATGCCTTTGCTCCCGGCTCAGCAAGGAGTCGGCAATGGGTCGCTGAACCTGGACGGGAATGGCGATTACATCGCCATTCCCCACGCGCCCGAATTCGTCCCCAGCGGCGGCATCACCATCGAGGCCTGGGTACGGCGAACCGCGGTGGACCGCTGCGAGACCGTTGTAGGCAAGAACTGGACCGCCGGGTACTGGTTGGGCTTCTGTACAATCACCGGCAAGATCCGCTTCTACACCCATGGTAAGGGCACCGCGCGCGATGGAAATGGCACCGTCCCGGCCGGGCAGTGGACCCACATCGCGGTGACGTTCGACGGCACGACCCGACGCTACTACATCAACGGCTATCTGGACTACGAGGAGGAGACGCCGGGCCCCCTGCCCTTTAACACCGATGAACTGCGTATCGGTGCAGATTTCGACATTTTCGGCAATACGGAGTTCGAATTCCAAGGGAACATCGCCGAGGTGCGCATCTGGGACTACGCCCGGGCCCAGTGGGAGATCCGGCGGGACATGCACCGCAAGATCACGGAGCCAATGGAGGGCCTGGTGGCCGTGTGGCACCTACAGGAGAACGCGGAGGAGGGCTTCGGACGCTACACCGCTGATCTCCGAGGGAACGCGGACTTCGACGGGCCGCCCGCGCCTGCGTACGACCACGATCCCATCCTCATCCCCCGGCTCTCGGCCACGCCCACGGTGGACGGCCGTTGCAGCCCCGGTGAGTACAACAGCGCCTTCTGGTTCACCGTGTGGAACGACGATCCCCGGGAGTATTACAATGGGCTCCGCCCAATCATGTACCTGGGTGCCACAGCCACGGATATCTACGCCTGCGTTGTCGATGTGCCGCGCGAAAGCACACCCCAAGGCCTCTACTTCAACCGCAACAACCAGGGTGGCGAGACCGCGGACGGGGACGACTACCGGATCCTCATCCGCACGGACACCGGCGCCGTCACCATTCAGAAGGGAGATGGGGCCGGTGGCTACGTGGATGCGCCATTGAACGCGGAGGCGAGACATGGCCGTCCTGTGGAATTCGGCCCCTGGAATGTGGAATACCGCATCCGCCGCAGCGAGGTCACCTCGCCCGATGGCCGTTTTCGCCTCCAGTTCCTGCGCCGCTTCTCCCTTCTCAACATCTGGTACGACATAGGTTGGCCCGACAACGCCCACCCCACCCGGCCGGACGCGTGGCCGGTCTTCATGGTCAACGACGCCAACATCCCGCCCTCAGACTCCCGTCCTCCTCGCGTTCGGCTCACCCTATCGCCGGGCGAGGAGATTGCACGGGGCGCATCGTTGGCCATCCAGGCCTGGGCGGACGACGATGTGGACCTGGAAAGCCTCACCATCCGATATCCCGGCGGTGAAAAGACCTGCACCTACAGCGGGACCGATGACCGCCTCGCATCATGCGAGCGCACCTTGTCCACCGGTGATCTGAGCCTGGGCTGGCACTCCGCCAGCGCAACGGCTGTGGATCATCGGGGCGCGAGGTGGACCGATTATACGACCTTTTTCGTCAGGGCCGGCACCTCCGACGGGCAGCCGCCGCGGGTCTCCGTGCGGTATCAGTATCAGAACGGCACAATGTACGACGACGAAGACGATGAACTTCCCGATCGGCACGATATCACCTTTTTCGCCACCGCCTCGGATCCAGATGGCATCCGTCGAGTCGATATAGAGGTGCGATTTGACGCCCCATTGCCGGGTTCCGGACGACAGGAACTCCGTTTGCTCTGTTATGGAAGCGGCGGGGAGGTGCGCACCGAGATCTCCTGTCAGAACAGGGAGATCATCAACATCGGGATTGTGGGTTCATCTCAGTTCGTGGTAGCCCGCTACCGGGCCATTGCCGAGGACCTGAGTGGAGAACGCAAGGAGACCCCATGGCAGTATTTGGTGCTAACCGAACGGTTACCGGACCATGACAACGACGACCTGCCAACCGCGGTGGAAAGGCAGATCGGCACCGATCCCGGGAATCCGGACACCGACCGGGACACCCTCATCGACGGCTTGGAGGTGCTGGGCATGACCCCCGCCGGCTACGTGGAGCTGCCCAGCCTGGGCGCCGATCCCTTGCGGAAGGATGTCTTTGTGCAGATCGACTACGAGACAGGACTGGGCTACTCCCAGGCCGACCTCGATTATTTCCGCAACAATTTGCGCCGGCGAGGTATCACACTCCATGTGGAGCAGAACGAGCGGCCTCCACAGACGTTCGACGGTCGAGCCAGTTGCTCAGCCGGGGATTCCACCGTGGACGCGGTCCAGGCCGCGGCGCTCCGGGACGACCGGGGCAATTACTACTTCCCGCCGGCCCGGAAC
>Ga0256839_1002117_pt1 | contig 22737 bp, 20 predicted proteins | sample 354166metaG_FD_185968 | JGI IMG/M metagenome (GOLD analysis project Ga0256839, IMG submission 185968) | Hydrothermal vent microbial communities from Mid Atlantic Ridge, Atlantic Ocean - 354-166 | ecosystem: Environmental > Aquatic > Marine > Hydrothermal vents | place: Atlantic Ocean: Mid... | reverse complement strand
CATTGGACAGGTCCGATCTGGACCTGACTATCCTGGAAGATGCATTACCCGAGTGGCGCTTTTACGGGCGCACCCGGCCGGAGGAGGTTGCAGCTCATCTGGCTGGAGCATGCGTTGTGGTCAGTAACAAGGTGGCCCTGGAGGCTGCCCACTTTGAACGGGCGCGGGATCTGCGCCTGGTCTGCGTCTCCGCTACGGGGACGGACAACATCGATATATACGCCGCCGGAAGCCGGGGCATCCATGTCTGTAATGTGCGGGGATACGCCACGCCCTCGGTGGCGCAGCATGTTTTCTCCCTGTTGCTGGCCTTGGCGACGCGCCTGCCCGATTACCTTCATGCCGTAGGAAGTGGAGGCTGGCGGCATAGCGAGGATTTCTGCCTGCTGGACTACCCCATCACCGAACTGGCGGGCAAGACCCTGGGGATCGTCGGTTATGGCGAGTTGGGCAGGGCGGTCGGGGATATCGCGCGCGCCTTTGGCATGAAAGTTCTGATTGCGGCCCGGCCCGGATCAACGGTAACGGAAGGACGTGTCATGTTGGCCGGGTTGCTGCCACAGGTAGATGCGCTGACGCTCCATTGTCCCCTGGCTGACAATACCCGCGGCATGATAGGCGAGGACGAGCTTGCCGCCATGAAGCCGGGGGCCTTGCTGATCAACACCGCGCGCGGCGGGATCGTGGATGAATATGCCCTGGCGCAAGCCCTGAGAGAGGGGCGCCTGGGTGGGGCCGGGGTGGACGTGCTGTCGGTGGAGCCGCCGCGGGAGGGCAATCCCCTGTTGGCCCGGGATATACCCAATCTCATCGTGACGCCGCATATTGCCTGGGCCAGCCGTGAAGCCCGGCAGCGGCTGGTAGACGAAGTGGCCCGGAATATCAGCGCCTGGCGCTCGGGCCGGCCACGGAATCTGGTGCAAAATGATGCCTGAACCTACGGACTCAGGTGATAGTAAGGCGTGACGGGTGAAACGTGAAACATGAACTCATCCATGAACTGCTTCACGCCTCACGCTTCACCCGTCACGTTTCACAAATGCAGCCCGCACTCCGTCTTGGGGCAGTTGTTCCAGCGGCCGCTGCGGTCCTCGCCCGGCACGGTGCAGTGTTCGCAGCCGATGGAGGAATAGCCCTTGAAGACCAGGGGGTGGAAGGGCAGATCGTGTGATTCGATATAGGCGTCCCTTTCTTCCTTGGTGACGTCGATGAGGGGATAGAACTTGATGATGCCGCCGCGCATCTCGAAGACGTCCAGGGTGGCGCGGTGGTCGCTCTGCCAGCTCATGAGTCCGGAAGCCCACACATCGTAGTTTTTCTTGATGGCGTCCAGGGGTTCCACTTTATTGATGGAACAGCAGAAGTCAGGGTCCGTTTTCCAGGTCTGGTCCTTGACGGTGAATTCGTGCTTCCAGTCTTCGGCTCTGATATCCACGACATTGAGCTGGTAGAGGCGGGTCAGCTTCTCCTTGTATTCCAGCGTCTCCTGAAAATGAAACCCGGTATCGATGAAGAAGACTTTCTGCCGGGGATGTATCTTGGAAAACAGGTGGAGAAAGAAGGCCGAAGTGGCGGCAAAAGAGGAGGTCAGCATCACCTTGTCGGGATCGAAGTCCGCATACAGTTCACGTATGCGCTCATCCACGCTCAGAGGGTGATATTTTTCATTGAGGGCCTTGATGAAGGCGGTCTCGTCCCCATGCACGGCTTCTTTATGGATCTTCTGGGCGTTGTTCAGCATCTTTTGTCAGGTCGTTTGGGTTGTCAGGTAACCCGTAAAATCTCAATGTCACATATCATATCTCTTATAACTGAAAATGTAAATTATCATTCAATTATAATATTAGGTTATATGTGGTGAAGCATAAGCCATATACCTGAACCCGGGGGCTCAGGATATACCCAGTATATTGGCTTTTTGCCCAGGATAGCGGAAAGCGGGCGCCTCGACGTGGCGCCCGCATGTCCTGGCCGTTTCGTTCTGATTTCCTCTCATTCGGGCTATACTGTGCGCCCTTTGGGGGAAGCATAAAGGCGTTTTGGATTGATTCATGTTGCAAAAAAAGGCCATAGTGGAGAAAGAACGCCGGCATTTTACGGCGACGGTAAGCGGACTGGACGACGAGGCCCGTGGCATCGTGTGCCTGGACGATCGCACGGTGTATATCGATGGCGTCCTGCCCGGTGAAGAAGTGACTTTTTACCGTCTCCGCAAGCGGCAGGGGAAAATACAGGGGCGGGCCGTTGAAATCATGGCGGCCTCTCCCCAGCGGGTAAGTCCCGCCTGCCACAAGGCGGGGATATGCGGCGGATGCCGGCTCCAACATCTCGATTATGCTTCTCAACTGGCCTTCAAAGAGGGGGTTCTGAGGCGCTGGCTCGGAGAATATCCCAAGCTGCATCCCCGGCAATGGCTCCCCGTTCTGACAGCAGAGCCCTTCGCTTACCGGCGGCGCGCGCGTCTCAGCGTACGTTACTACCAGCGGGACGATGAAATGCGCGTCGGGTTTCGTTCCCGTTATGGCGGTTACGTCCTGGCGCTCGAACACTGCCCCGTCTTGGAAGGGCGCGTGGCGCGGTTGTTGCCTTCTCTGCATGAGCTGATTCATGGCATGAGTTGCCGGGAGCGCATTCCTCAAGTCGAGGTCTCTGTGGGAGATGATGAAACCGCCCTTGTGGTGCGCCACTTGATTCCGTTGTCTGACGGTGACAGGCAGGCATTGTGCGACTATGGGCAACGGCATGGGCTCAGCATCTATGTACAGGCCAAGGGTCCAGATACCTGTTTCCGCCTGTTTCCCCATGAGGCGGGCAAGCTCGCCTACCGCTTGTCAGAACATGATATCGAAATTCACTTTTCTCCCATCGACTTCATCCAGGTCAATGCCGGCGTCAATAGCCTCATGATCGCTCAGGCCCTGGATATGCTGGCGCCGGAAAAAGACGATGTGGTACTGGACCTGTTTTGCGGCTTGGGTAATTTCTCTTTGCCTTTGGCGCGCAGCTGCGCCCGGGTGGCAGGGGTCGATTTCAGTGAGGCGCTCATACAAAGGGCGCGCCTCAATGCCCGGCACAATGGCATCGCCAACGTGGAATTCTTACAGGCCGACCTGTCCGAGGGCGCCAGCGGGGTTTTGTGGGAACAGCACCGTCCTGACAAGGTCATGCTGGATCCCGCCCGGAGTGGCGCATTCGAGATCCTTCGCCACATGCCGGACGGCGGGCCACGGCGTATCGTCTATGTCTCCTGTAATCCTGAAACCCTGGCCCGCGATGCGGCCTGTCTCGTCAATGAAAAGGGATATGACCTGACCCATGCCGGCCTCATCGATATGTTCCCCCATACCAGCCATATCGAAAGCATGCTGGTGTTCGACAAATCATGAACAGAGTGATGCACTCAACGAAGCTTCAATTCGAAAATGGCAGGGGTGCAAGGCTCTCCGCACTGCTCGACAGACCCCGTGATGGAAAAATCACCGCCTATGCGATTTTTTCCCATTGTTTCACCTGTAACAAACTCTACAAGGGCATCAGAAATATTTGCCAGGTATTGTGCGCCCATGGCATAGCCGTGTTACGATTCGACTTTACCGGGTTGGGAGAAAGCGAGGGGGATTTTACAGACACGACCTTTTCCGACAATATACAGGATATCATTATGGCGGCCCGCTTCATGGAAACCCATTTCGAAGCGCCGTCTTTGATGATCGGCCATTCTCTTGGGGGAGCGGCAACCCTGGCGGCGGCTGCGCAAGTGACATCCTGCCGGGCGGTCGTCACTATTGCCTCACCCAGCGAGCCGGCGCATGTATTGGATCATTTTCCAGAGCTGCGGGCCGTGATCGAAAGCAAGGGGGAGGCGGGGATTCGCGTGGGGGGTATCGACTATATGGTCAACAGGCGCTTCGTCGAGGATCTCGATGGCTGTGATCTGGGGGCCGCCATCGAAAAGCTGGGCAGGGCGCTGTTGATACTCCACTCGCCGCAGGACAAGACAGTGGATATAGTCAATGCCGCCAGGATATTTTCACGGGCCTGCCATCCGAAAAGCTTCGTTTCACTCGACCGGGCAGATCATCTCATGATGGACAGGAAGGATGCAGCCTATGCCGGCGAGGTCATTGCCGCTTGGTCTGCTCCCTATGTCGAGGGGGTGGAGTGACATGTGGCGCGATTTAAGCTGTTGAATTAAAATTTATTTCTCTGTCAAGGGATATCAGGGTGGATAGCAGCCGGAATAGAATCAGGCGCCCTTGGCAGAGTCTCCCAGAGTCAAATCACTTACATTAGGTGCAGAAATAGGAATGAAAATTAACAATATATAGTATAAGGTGGATATTGAGTGCTTCAGAGTCGCACCAAGTTGGGTCGCCACATTCCTTGGGTAAGTAAACTCTGATATAATGTTATATCTCACATATATCATATGTATATTTAAATTAACGTAGGAGCAACTTTCAATGTTGGTTTTAACACGGCGTGCCGGAGAATCTATACAGATTTATCCTTCTGAGAATATCAACCCTGACATGACGGTAGCAGAGCTGTTTCGTGATGGGCCATTCGAATTTCATATCAGGAAGATAAACCCGGGCCAAGTGAGAATCAGTATCCAGGCTCCCAGGGAATTGACCATCTTGCGCAACGAACTCGAGATCAATACTCCCGGAGACAGGGACTAATCGTCAGGTGATCGATAAACCCTTGTAATATTAATAGCCTTATGACAAAAAGTATGAGCCGGAACTGAGCGAATATCCCCGGGCTCCGCCAGGGGATATTTTCAGGCAATATTACTGTCAGCCGTTTTTTATTGCGCTTCGCGTATTCCATACCACACCCGCCATCATCGTTTCCCTCCCATTTTGAAGGCCACCGCAACTTCATACACGCCTGTTGCTTCCCGATTCCACGTCAGATGTCTCTTAAAGGGATAATCGGTCAATGCCGATAAGAGGCTAGGAGCCTGCCAACTGATGCTCAGCGGGGAGGGATGTGCCTGTCACCAGGGACGGGATAAATCCTGCTATGCAGGACAAAAGAGCCCAGTACATGGAGAGGAGAAGATGTTGAAAATCATTATCAGGACTCACTGGCCGGTTTTGACCCTTAGTTTGGGCGGTCTCGCCCTGCTGCTTGTCGGAGGGGCGCCGGGATTCTCAATTGTCCTGTTTGTGTTGGTGGTTGCAGGGTGGACTCTTTCATCTGTTTATGCCGCACTTTCGCCTTCAAGCAAGAAGAGAGTTGAACAAGACAAGGCCAACGTCGGTGTCTTCATGGTGGAGGGTGAGGAATTATGCGGCATCACTGAGGAAATCGACAAGACTGTGCGGGAAGGGGTGGGCTCTGTACACCAGGAACTCGACCAGGTCAATCAGCTGCTCAGTGACGCGGTCATGAGCCTGAACAGCAGTTTCAGCGGGCTCAATGAAAAGACCCAAAGCCAGATGCGCGTGGTGACAGGTCTGTTGAACAATCTGTCTACCAGCTTGGAAGACGAAGAGGATAGTCAGCACCTGGGCATCAGGCAATTTACCCGCGAGACAGAGAAAATACTGCAATATTTTATCACTCACATCGTAGAGACGAGCAAGGAAAGTATGTCCATGACACAGCGGGTCGATGACTTGGTGTCCCAAATGGATGAGGTCGTGGAACTCCTCGGGGATGTCAAGGTGATTGCGGATCAGACCAATCTGCTGGCGCTCAATGCCGCAATCGAGGCGGCCAGGGCAGGCGAGGCGGGACGTGGGTTTGCCGTGGTGGCGGATGAAGTCCGCAAGCTGTCACAGAACTCCAACCAGTTCGCCGACCAGATTACCCAGGTCGTGGGACAATCCAGACAAAACGTGGATGAAGTCAAGGATATCGTCGCCAAGATGGCGTCCAAGGATATGAGCGTCGCCATTCAATCCAAGGCGCGGGTTGACGAGATGATGAACGATATTCTCAAGATGAATGGAAATATGACCAACAGCCTGGAGGAAATCACGGGCCTTACGGGCCAGATCTCCAGCGATGTGGACCAGGCTGTCAGATCCTTGCAGTTCGAGGACATCATCAGCCAGCTCATCAATCACACCCGCAGGCGGGTGGACAGCATCGAGCAAATTATCGCCGCCTTCCACTCCCAGCTAGGGGAAATCGTCCAGGACGGAGACGGCGCCAACCCAGGGTCGGATAGCAGGCTGGAGGAAATCAGAAGCAGGCTGCGGGAGATACGCGGCAGCCTGGATCTTGAAAAAATCAAGCCCGTAGCCCAGCAGTCCATGGAGGCTGGCGAAGTCGAACTTTTTTAATCAATCAGGGGGTATTCATGTCCATCACATCACGCATTTCGGAAGATGGCAGAGAGATAACCATCTATATAAAGGGGCGTTTCGATTTCAATTCCCATCAGGATTTTCGAGAACATTATGAATCCATAAAACATCCTGGCGCCAAGTATGTCATCGATATGTCGGGCGCCGAATACATGGACAGCTCTGCCCTGGGTATGTTGTTATTGCTGCGCGAACAAGCGGGTAACGACAAGGCCAACATCGATATCGTGCAATGCCGTCCCGAGATCCGGAAGATTCTCGAAATCGCGCATTTCCACCAATTATTTAAAATCCACTGACCATCTCTTTGTCGGTACGCGCGTGAAAGCGCCTGGTGCATTCGGTGCCGTTTTTTGTCAGGAGGCCGAAGGGGAAAATAATATGCAAGATAGCACTTCAGTTTCACGGTTGGAAAAAACTATCGACAACCTGTATGACGGAAACAACCCCGTCTATACGGTATTACTCGCCAGCAGTGACAATGTCACCAGTCAGGAACTCGCATTATTGCTGACCAACGACGGGCATACCGTCTGGCAAACAGGCAATGGCGCCCAGCTCATCGAGACTTTCGACTGGCAGCAGCCGGATATCATCATAGTGGACACCGACATGCCCGTCATAGGCGGCCATGATGCAACAAGGCTGATCAAGAAACTCGCTGGTGATTCCTATATCCCGGTCATTCTCATGACCGCTGACGCAGACAAGAAAGCCAAGGTCAGGTGTCTGGAGAATGGCGGCGATGATTTCATCAATAAATCCTGTCTCACCTGCAATTATGAACTGATCATTGCGAAAATAAGGGCGCTGATGCGCACCTCCGCCTTGTACAGGAAGCTGGAACAGCAGGCAGGAGCCCTGAAACATCACCAGCAGATGATTTATGCGGAGCAGCAGACTGCGCGCCATTTGTTCGAGAAATTTATGCATTCCGATGTGCTGGAAATATCCGGCATTCGTTACCTGCAATTTTCCATGGGTATGTTCAATGGCGATCTTTTGCTTGCCGCATACAAGCCGACGGGCGGTTTGCGCGTGATGATCGGCGATATGACAGGGCACGGCCTGTCCGCCGCCGTAGGCTCCGTCCCCACGTCTGAGATCTTCTATTCCATGACGGCGAAGGGCTACACAGTCAGTGATATTCTGCTCGAGATAAACAACAAACTGCGCCGCATCCTCCCCACCGGAAATTTTTGCGCCGCCTGCTTCGTTGATTTCGAGTGCAACAGGCAGCAGATTTCCGTGTGGAATGGTGGCATGCCTGATGTATTGCTGCTCGATAGCAAGCGCGAGAACATCAAGGAGAAGATCGGTTCCTGTGCGCTGCCCTTGGGGATCATCGATGGCGAGGCCTTGAATACTTCAGTCGTTTATATAGACATTATGCCGGGGGATCATCTCTACCTCTGTTCGGACGGTGTTACCGAGGCCCGTAACAAGCGTGGGGACATGTACGGCCAGCAGCGCCTGTTGGACAGCATCATGCAGCAGGGTGGGGCCTCCGATGCCTTTGATGGCGTCAAGCGGCATTTCGAGGCCTTTACTGCCGATGCCCCTGTCAGTGATGACACCACCCTGGTGGAAATCACCTGCAGTCGCGGGCTGATCGAACATGACAGCGCAGAGCAGGAAAACCCTCAGGAAAAGGAGAGGGCGCCAACCGCATGGTCAGTGGAATTGCACTTGGATGCCGATGCCCTCAAGGAAACAGACCCCCGCCCCCTGTTGACACAGTTGGTGATGGATGTTCAGGGCATGCAGAAGCACCGTGACCGTCTGTTCACCATACTCGCGGAGCTGTTTTCCAATGCCCTGGAACACGGTGTATTGGGGCTGGATTCTGCCTTAAAATGCGATCACAAGGGGTTCATCGAATATTACGAGCAGCGGAAACAAAAGCTGGCGTCGCTGGATTCCGGGTGGGTCCGCATTACCATGGAACATCGTCCCGTGGGCTGCCGTGGTGAACTGCATATCACCATCGAAGACAGTGGTAAAGGCTTCGATGTTCGGGATGGACAAGCCGGTTTGTCAGAAAATACGACGCACAGCGGCAGGGGTATCGCCCTGGTGCGCTCTCTTTGCAAGGATCTGATTTACGAAGGTCGCGGCAACCGGGTGCATGCCGTCTATACATGGGATAGTTGCGATGCTCCCCCATAGACCTAGGCAATTTGAATCTCTGTGATAGATCGTATATCCATTACATTCTCCGTCCGGCGTAGGGTCGCGTTCCTCGGTTCAGGCTGATTTTTTCAATAGATCGGGGCTAAGTAAGACTCGATATTTGCCTGACGCTTCCACCCTCGTAACCCACTTGAGTTTGATGCATAATACGGGAAGTTACTACCTGAGTCCGTAGGCCCATGCCGGGACCATTGACTCCGCGAGCCGCAGAGGGAGAGCAATATGCGTATTATTCGAAATATACCTGCGATCTGCATTGTCATTGCAGCCACTTTCCTTTTGCTGGCCTGTGCGGGCCAGACACGGGTCGAGAGCAACATGCATATCAAGGGCGCGCCCGACTGGGTCAATGAGGGGACCGCAATCCTCAAGAACAAGAAGGGGCGCCTGTTTCACGGGGTCGGTTCAGCCCCCCCCATGGGCGACCGCTCCTTGCAGACAGATACGGCAGACAACCGGGCGCGCGCGGCCCTGGCCCGCATCCTGACTTCCTATATGGAGATCGTCTCCAGCGATTACACGCACGCAGAGGGTGATGGGGGTGCCGCTCCCGACCAGAGCATTACGCGCCAGATCGACAACATCACCCGCGTCAACCTCACCGGCAGCCGCATCATCGGACGCTGGCGGGATAAAAAGACGGGTATTGTCTATGCCATTGCGGAACTGGATATGAAACAGGTCAAGGATACCCTCAAGGGAGTAAAGGACATGAATGAAGGCTTTAGAGACTATGTTGCCACCCATGGCGACAACATTTTTGACAGAATGGCGCGAGGAGGAGAATGATGAGACGGAGGTTGTCACTGACATGGATACTGATTGCCATCGTGGCCCTGGGGGCCTGCGCAACCAAGGTGGAGCGCATTGAAACCGATGAGGTGCGGGATCTCAGCGGTCAGTGGAATGACACGGACTCGCGCCTGGTTTCCGAGGAAATGATCGCCGATGTGCTGTCCCGCCCCTGGCGCACCGAGTTCGTCAATGAACATGGGGAGATGCCCACCGTCATCGTGGGCGGTATCCGCAACCTCAGCCAGGAGCACATCAATGTCAATACTTTCGTCCGTGACATGGAGCGCGCCCTGATCAACTCCGGCCAGGTCTCCTTCGTGGCCTCCAGTGAGGAGCGTGGCGAGATACGCGGGGAGCGCCTGGATCAGGATCTGCATGCGCGGGAGGACACCCGTAAACCGATGGGGCAGGAGATCGGCGCCGATTTCATGCTCAAGGGAGAAATCAACACCATCATCGACAAGGAAGGCAAGCGACAGATACGTTACTACCAGGTGGATCTGACCCTTATCAGCCTGGCCGACAATCGCAAGGTCTGGGTAGGCCAGAAGAAGATCAAGAAGTTCGTCACCAAGCCCAGCCTCAGGCCCTGACGGCCCCCATGGAGAGGATGCGTTGCCATCTTCTCCTATGGTGTCTGATCCATGAAATGGATACTGAGACATGCCATTGCCGGCATCCTGGTGCTTGTTTCTGCCGGCTGCGCCACCTATAGCGATTGGGCCGGTCAAATGGAGCATGAGGTCGCTGTCGGGAACACGGCCGGTGCGTTGGATATCCTGGAGAAACATCTCGATGGAAAGCGTGATCAGGTGCTCTATCTGCTCAACCGGGCCATGTTGTTACGCATGGCTGGCCGGTTCGAGGCCAGTAACCGGGATTTCGAGGCAGCCAAGATTATGATTGACAAACTTTCCGCAATCAGCGTGAGCGAGCAGGGAGGCGCGTTTTCCATTAACGAGATGACGCGCAGTTACAAGGGGGAGCCCTTTGATCGTATTCTCATCCACGTATACGCCGCATTGAATTACCTGGAACTCGACCGTCCACAGGACGCCCGGGTCGAGGCGCTCCAATTGGACGGACTGTTGAATGAGCTGGCCGCGAGAGATTTCCCGGAAATGGCTGTTGCGCGCTATGTCGCGGCGCTGGTCTATGAGACCTTGCATGAATGGGATGACGCCCTGATCGATTACCGCAAGGCTTACCAGGCATACGGCCAATACCCCGGGGGATTCCACGTGAGTGTGCCTGCGCAGCTCAAATATGATCTCCTTCGCCTGACGCGCCGCGTGGGACTGCGTGATGAATACGAGCGTTACAGGGAACAGTGGGGGAAATTGGACGACCCTGAACTCGACGAGCGCATGGCGCGGGGCGAGTTGATATTTCTGCTCCACAGTGGCCTGGCGCCTCTCAAATTCTCGGAAAATGTCACTGCGGTGACGCGGGATGGTGAACTGGTCACCCTGTCGATGCCATACTATATCCCGCGTGCGGTGACTGTGACCTCCGCGCTCGTGCGAGAAAACGGGCGTAGCGTGGAGGCCGAAATGTTCGAGGATATCAATGCGGTTGCGCAATATACCCTGGACAAGCAGAAACCCGCATTGCTGGCGCGCGCCATCGCGCGCGCCGTACTCAAGCATCAGGCGACAGAGGCGGCGGGTGACCGGGACGATGCCCTGGGATTAATCGTCAATATGGCGGGCGTTCTGAGCGAGCGCGCCGACACCCGCAGCTGGTCGACCTTGCCTGGCCGCATCTATCTTGCGCGTCTGCCGCTGGCGCCCGGCAACCACAAGATCTCTGTGGATCTGAGGGACCCTACAGGCGCGCTGGTGGCGCGCAAGGATTTTTCCTTCACGCTGAAGGCCGGCGGGAAACGCTTCATAACGCTGCACTGGGTCGACGAGCGGGACCTGATGCCCACATCCGCCCATGCAGTCACAGTGGGAGAGCGACATTGAAATCCGGAATGGTTCTCGCGGCAGGCCTGGTGCTCGCTTGTTTATTGGCGGCTTGCACCACGCAACCCGGACGGCAAGACAGGCCGGAGTGGGTCGCCAGTCAGGCATCGGCGTGGCCGAACAGCCAATATCTGACCGGGCGTGGTTCCGGTCCTACGCTGGGGCAGGCCGAGAGCCGCGCACGTGCGGCACTGGCGCTCATCCTGGAAGCCCGCATCGATGCCGAGGTGCGTGACCAGACACGTTTCGAGGGTTCTGGGAAGGAGGGTGGCGCGGGTCAGGGGCGTATAGCGTCCCAGGTCACAAGAAATATTTCGGCGCGCACCAATCAGGTCGTCAGGGGCATCGAGATTGCCGATCGTTGGCAGGACCCGGCCAGTCAGGAATACCATGCGCTGGCCGTCCTCAAACGCGCATCTGCGCAGCAGATGCTGCGCAGTGATATTCTCAGGCTGGACCAGATGACGGCCTTCCTGGTCGAACGGTCGCGCGCCAGTGGGGAGCTTCTTGCCGCTATTGCCGCGGCCAGTCGGGCGGTGGAAGCCCAGGCGGAGCGGCTTGCGCTGCAGAGGATGCTGCAGGTGATCGACCGCAGTGGGCGCGGAATCCCGGCGCAATGGTCATTGGCGCGCCTGATCAGTGACAGGGACGCCCTCATTGGCAGAATTTCCATACAGGCGCGCGCGCAGAATAGTGATATGCCGGATCTCGCCAATCGCCTGGCTGCCGCCCTGGCGCATGCCGGTTTCAAGGCGCCGCAGGCGGGGGAAGCTATAGACTATGTTCTCTCTGTGCGATTGGATGTGGATGACCTGGGCCGACAGGATGGCTGGTTCTGGTTGAAAGGCACGCTGTCATTGATGTTACAGGATGGCGAAGGCAGGGAGCGCGGCGTCAGGCGCTGGGATATCAAGCAGTCGGGGCGGGACCCGAAGCTGGCGCAACGCCGGGTAAGGGATCAGGTGGACAGGATTCTCGAAGAAGACCTGCGCGCCACGATTATCGATTTTGCTTCTCCCTGACGACAGGTGAGGCGTCAGGCATATGCAGCATTCACCCGCTTTTTGGCGATGATTGGGTATACTTCTTGCCCCACGTGAAAAAAAAAGCTAGTTTATGCGGCATTGTGTAATCATGATCAATGTTTTGAAGTATTCGACCAATATCCATAAGGGCCTGCTGCTCACCGCATTGCTCTATTTGAGCGGTTGCGCAAGTCTCGCGACCCATGGCCTGACCCAGGGCATTGCCAACAGTATTCAGAACCAGAACGATATCGCCATCGTGGAGGCGGGGATGCCCGCTTACCTCCTGATGGTGGACGGTATGATTATCGATACCCCTCACGATGCCACTTTGCTGATGGCCGGAGCACGCCTCTACAGCGCCTACGCTGCGGTGTTTGCAACGGATGAAGCGCATGCGCGCATGCATGCCGGTAAGGCCTACCGCTATGCGCAGCGGGCGGTGTGCCTGGAATTGAGTGAGCTGTGTTCTGATGACGCCAAGGACTTTGAGCGCTTCACGGCGCTTGTAAACCGCGTCATGGGCAGGGAGGGGGTCGAGCTGCTCTATACCTATGCCACGGCGTGGGCATCATGGATACAGGCCAACAGTGGTGAGTGGCACTACCTGGCGGACCTGCCCAGGGTCGAGACCCTGCTGAAGCGGGTCACGGTACTCGATGATGACTATGAGCATGGCATGCCCCACGTCTACCTTGGCGTCATCAATGCTCAATTGCCTGCAACCCTGGGAGGCCGGCCGGAGGTCGGGCGCACCCATTTCGAGCGCGCCATCGAACTGAGCCATGGCGAAAACCTCATCGCCAAGGTAGAATACGCCCGCACCTATGCGCGCCTGCTATTTGAGCATGAGCTCCATGACAGATTGTTGAAGGAAGTGCTGGTCGCCGATCCCGAAGTGGAAGGGCTGACTTTAAGCAATGTGATCGCCCAGAAACAGGCGCGGATCTTGCTGGAAGAATCCGGTGAATACTTCGAGGACTGATCTGCATGACTAAATTACTTCTGGTGTTGTCGGTATTGCTTGCGAGCTTCCAGGCGCAGGCCATTACCTTGAAAATTGCCACTATCTCGCCAGATGGCACGGCGTGGATGAAGGAACTGCGCAAGGCGGCCGCGGATATCAAGCAGCAGACTTCAGGGCGTGTCAAGATCCGTTTCTACCCGGGCGGTGTCATGGGCAATGACAAGAACGTCCTGCGCAAGATGCGCATCGGCCAGTTGCACGGCGGCGCCATGATCGGTGGCGGGCTGGGGCAGATCTACCCCGATTCCCAGATCTACAGCCTGCCTTTCGCCTTTCGTAACACCGAAGAAGTGGATTTCGTGCGCGCGCGCATGGATGATGTCATAACGCAGGGGCTCTATGAGCGGGGTTATGTCAGCTTCGGTCTGGCCGAGGCGGGCTTTGCCTATCTCATGTCCAACAAACCTATCTCGGGCATCGCGGATCTCAATGACCGCAAGGTCTGGGTGCCCGAAGGGGACGTCATCAGCCAGATGGCCTTCGAAGCCGTAGGGGTGTCGCCCATCTCTCTGCCTCTGCCGGATGTGCTGACTGCCTTGCAGACGGGCCTCATCGATACCGTGGGGGCCTCTCCCATCGGTGCCATTGCGCTGCAATGGCATACCCGTGTGAAATATGTCACGGATACGCCACTGATGTATCTCTACGGTATCCTTATCGTCAGCCGTAAAGCCTTCGACCGCATCAAACCCGAGGACCAGCAGGTCGTGAGGGCCACCCTCATCGATGTGTTTCAGCGCCTCAACAAGATCAACCGCCAGGACAATGAACAGGCGCGCCATGCCCTGGCGGCTCAGGGCATCGAGTTCATACGGCCGAGTGAAGAAGAAAAAGCGCACTGGGACCGCGCCATCAAGGGCCGGCTCATCGAAAACCGGGGCAACGGTTATTTTTCCAAGGCCATTCTGGACAAGCTGCTGACCAATCTGGATGCCGCCAGAAAGCAATAAATCCTTTCATTGGCTATCCAGAATAGGGCGTTTCACGGCCCTGCTGGAGGATGCGCTGCTCGTCCTCATGTTATCGGCCATGATCATCATCGCCGTACTGCAGATCCTGTTGCGTAACTATTTCGATCTTGGGCTGGTATGGGGCGACTCCCTGTTGCGCGCCCTGGTATTGTGGGTGGGGTTGTTGGGCGCCATCGTTGCGAGCCGCAACGAGAATCATATCTCCATCGATATCCTCTCCCGTTTCATGTCTGCCCGCACTCGGGCAATAGCCAATATCGTAACGGATTTTTTTACCGTGGTGGTATGCGCTGTCGTCAGTTACTACAGCTACCGCTTCGTTGAGCTGGACTACGAGGCCGGCGTCTCCACTTTCGGCAATTTGCCCGCCTGGGTCATTGAATCCATCCTGCCCGTGGGATTTGCCGTGATCGCCCTGCGCTATGCGGGCGGGCTGCTACGCAAGGTGCAGGCGCTGCGAGGAATGAGCGGATGATTCTCGCCAGTCTGGGCCTGCTGTTGCTGGCCCTCATGGGCGCGCCCTTGTTCGCCATCATTCTGGCTTCCGCGCTGCTGGGCTTCTATGCCTCGGAAATCGAACTCACGGTGGTGGCCATGGAGTTTTATCGTTTGGCGGAGATGCCTGTCCTGCTGGCCATCCCTTTGTTCACTTTTGCAGGCTACCTTCTGAGTGAAAGCAAGGCCCCGGCGCGCCTGGTGCGCCTCACCCGGGCATTGCTGGGCTGGATGCCCGGTGGTCTGGCCATCGTGGCGCTTACGGCCTGCGCCCTGTTCACCGCCTTCACCGGCGCATCGGGGGTGACCATCGTCGCGCTTGGCGCCCTGCTGTTTCCCGCCCTTCAACAGGCCGGCTTCCGTGAAAATTTCAACCTGGGGCTGATTACCACCTCAGGCAGCCTGGGTGTGCTGTTTGCGCCATCACTGCCCCTGATCCTGTATGCCGTCATTGTCCAGCAACTGGCAGTTGGCGCGCCGGTCACGGTAGACGACATGTTCCTGGCGGGCATCCTGCCTGGCATCGTCATGCTGGTGGCCTTGTCGTCGTGGAGCATGTGGCAGAGCAGGGGGCAGCAACTGACGAAATTCTCCTGGACTGAGGCCCGGGACGCCATCCTGGAGGCGAAGTGGGAGATACCGCTGCCATTTTTCGTGTTGGGCGGTATCTACAGCGGTTATTTCGCAGTCTCCGAGGCGGCGGCGGTGACGGTCTTGTATGTCCTGGTATCCGAGGTGTTGATCTATCGCGAGATCAGTTTCAGGCGGCTCCCCGTGGTGATGCGTGAATCCATGGTCCTGGTAGGGGCCATCCTCATCATTCTGGGCGCCTCGCTGGCTTCCACCAATTATCTTATCGACGCGGAAGTTCCCACGCGCCTGTTCGAGATGATCAAGGAGAACATCTCCAATCCTCTGACCTTCCTGATCCTGCTCAACATCTTTTTGCTCATTCTCGGCACCATGCTGGATATCTTCTCCGCTCTGGTCATCATGGTGCCCTTGCTATTGCCCATCGCTCTGGGTTATGGCATCGACCCGGTGCATCTTGGCATCATCTTCCTCGCCAATATGCAAATCGGTTATTTCACCCCGCCAGTGGGCATGAACCTGTTCATCGCCAGCTACCGTTTCAAAAAGCCGGTCATGCAGCTTTATCGGGCCACTTTGCCCTTTTTCTTTATTCTGCTGCTGACGGTGCTCGTCATCACCTACTGGCCCGCGCTTTCCCTGACCCTGCCGGGGCGTTAATGCATTTCTGACTGGTGGGGTGCACACGCAGGCTGGCTCATGTCTTTACCGGCGGGCCACGGCACTGAAGAGGCAATTGACAGTCTTATGGGAGTGGCGTAAGTTTTACACCTCCGGTTTCAGTATAGGCGCCAGAAAGCGTGAATTTTATGATCTGATGGTAATGACCCATAAAAAAATCACTCGTATTCTGCTTTTCGTCTCACTTATGACCGGTGTCTTACCGTTGCATGCCCGTCAGATGAAGCAGGGTCCTGATGACTTTGAGTCCCTGCTCAGGCTATCCCTGGAAGACCTGGCCGCCCTGACCGTTACGGTTTCCTCTTATAAACCCGAGTCTATCGTTGAAACCCCGGCCATCATCTCCCGTTATGATGCGCGGAAGATGGCCGGCATCGGCTTGAGGACGTTGCAGGATATGCTGTCTTTCATTCCGGGCATCACGGTCCAGGATCATCTCTTTGGCCAGCCATTTGTTTCCATGCGCGGAATCTATGAGGGTTTTAACCAGAAAGTGCTTTTTCTTCTCGACGATACGCCTTATTTCATGCCGTCCCATTCGGATGTTCCCATACTGGGAATCCCCATCGAGTCCATCGATCATATCGAAGTCATACGCGGCCCGGGCGCTGTTTACTATGGCACGAATGCCACTGCGGGTGTCATCAAGGTTGTGACGCGCAAGGACAAGGACAACTCGCTCACCCTGCGTGTTGGAGAGAACCGCTATGCCAACGGGGGAGGCTACATGGGCAGCGGCGGGAAATCATGGGGGAAGGTCAGCGCCGCGTTTGAGCTGCAGCGTGATGATGGCTACCGCGCCACTTATCCCGCCTATAGCGACGGTAATGCAAGCTTCGATGAGGGGCTCATCGACAAGAGGCGAGAGACCAGTTCCGCCCTTTTGAATTACCACTACAAGGGGTTTAAGGCCCAGGCCCATGTCTTTGAAACCATGTACACGGGAATCGCGGAGCCGCGCCAGGTGGAGAATTTCAATGAGATCATTTACAAGGGCTATCTTTTCGGCCTGAGAAACGATTGGCAGAGTGAGCGGTCCACGGTCAGTCTTTTCATGGACTATAATAATTTCCACCCGGAATTTGAGATCGATAATTTTTTCAGCGATGGCGGGCCTGCGGCCATTACCCTCGGTAATGGCAGAAAAGGAGGGTTCCGCTTCGAAAATGGAGGAAGGAAAAACTACCGCTGGCGCAGTGGTGTGACGGCCAGCTACAAATTGCGAGAGAATCTTGGGCTGTTTCTCGGAACTGAGCATGAGCGTCGTTCTTCCGGGGATTATCAGGTGTTTGATGAAACGACTGGCGCCATAACGGGCAGTATCTATGATGATTTCGATCTGACCGAAAATTCACTATATGGTGAACTGGATTACCGTCCTGCGGAACATTGGCGTTTTCTTTTCGGCGGACGTTTTACGGACAACAGTATTACAGGTGGAGACGTCGTCCCCCGTCTCAGTTCCATCTATCAGATCAACAAAAGGCAATCCATCAAATTGCTTTACTCAGTTGGTTTCAACGCACCCAGTTTTTCACAGCTCAAGGCGGATATCCCCCCTTTTGTGGTCGGCAACGAAGACCTCAAGCCGGAGAAGGTGAAATCCCTGGACCTGGCCTATACCTATGCCAATAAGGGGCTGCTGTTTGTCGCCAATATCTGGCAGATGCATGCCAATGATTTTATTCTGAACCGCGTTGTCGACGGCACCAAGAGTTTTTTCAATGCCGGGGATTTCAGCCGTGAGGGACTCGAGCTGGATATCCAGTACAGCCCCGCACCGGAAATGAAAATGTATTCCAACGTGGCCTATTACAGAGGCGGGGATTCATACAGCGAGCGCGATATGGCGCGGAAATTCATTCCCGAATGGACGTTGAATATTGGTGGATATGGGCAGTTCCTGAGGAGAAATACAGCGGGATTTTCTCTTCGTTATATTGGCGCGCGCGCCAGAGCGGGCAGCCTGTGGCTGATGAACCTGGATTACCAGTTCCGTTGGAAATATCTGCGATTGTTTGCAACCCTGGAAAACCTTCTCGATGAGGAGGTCCTGCACCCCAATATGGGTGAACTCAGTGATCGTCTGACACCGGGTGGACAGGATAGAAATATCAAACTGGGAATCCGCTATTTTTTTTGACCGGCGCATATTTCATCATTTACCCCAATTCTCTTCGGGGGAGAGGGGATAAAGGCAATAGCGCCGCATAATGGGATGGGATTTACGGATTCCCGTATGAAACATTATTAACCAGGCAACAATATATATCGTATTCAGGACTTCAGGCATGTGCTGGAACAAGGCGCGGTACGCGGGCAATGGTGATTCCATTGGCAAGCGCCGCAACGCGGTACCGGCGCATGCCTGAAGTTCCTAACTGATTGAAATCAAAGGACAGGCCATTGCGTGCCGGCCTGCTGACTGCGTTGGCGGAATTTGCTGTAGAATGACTACAGCGGTATTCCGCCGCCTTGCAGCGAACCGGTACGCAATGGCTGAATACGATATATATTGTTGCCGGGTTAATAAACTATGTCATGGACTAGACCCACAATAGCCAATATCTGTATTTTAGCGGCATTTCTGCTGCTTCCCGTGCAATTGTGGGCTGCTGACAATGATAAGACCCCCAAAATCAAGGCGGCCTATATTCACCAGTTCAGCCATTTTGTGTCATGGTCCGATAATGGTGATGCCTCTAAAACGCCTGATGCCCTGTTGACCATCTGTGTCATGGGACATGACCGGGTCGGCGAATATCTGGAGCGGCTAGCAGGACACAGTCATGGTTCCTATTCCATTGGGGTCGAGCATCTGGCTTCGCCTTCTGCCGCGCATCATTGTGAGATTTTGTATATAGCATCCCGGTCACTCGCGGCGGTGGATGAAATTATCCAGGGGATGAGCCGGTTCCCGGTGCTCACGGTCAGTGATATTCCCGGTTTCGTCGACCGGGGCGGGATGATCGGTTTTGTCCTCAAGGAGGATCGGGTGCGCCTGGAGATCAATCTGTTCGCCGCGCAGCGGGCGAGATTGCGCATCAGCGCCAAGTTGATAGAGGTCAGCCTGCGTGTCATTCAGGTACATGCCAACGGGGGTGGGGAGTGACGCCATTCAGGAACATTTCCATCTCCAGGAAGCTCGTCATGGTCATCATGTATGTCACATTGACCATGCTTCTTCTGGCCGGCATCACGATGATTCTGTTTGACATCTATCGGGCCAAGGAGAATCTCAGCCGAGAATTGACGACCCAGGCCCGCCTGATCGGCAACCGCAGCAGTGCTGCGCTGGTCTTTGATGACAGGGGGCTGGCCCGGGAAAATCTCTGGGCTCTCAAGGAATCACCCAATGTGCTTCTGGCCTGCATCTATGATCGGGAAGGGGACCTGTTCGCCAGCTATCATGCGTCCAAAACAAAAGCAGAGCCGGGTTGCCCGGAACCTTTGTTCAACCTGGGCGCCTCCAGGCTGTTCGACGAAACTTTTATCCATCTGACCGTACCCATCGAATTAGGGGGAGAACTGGTGGGTTACATCTATATCCGCTCCGACCTGAGCCAGATCCAGGAGAGAGTCTACAACCTGATCTATGCAACCCTGGGTTTCATGCTGGTGGGGGTTCTGATCGCCTACTGGCTGTCCCGCTCCATGCAACGCCTTATTTCCGTGCCGCTAATCAAGCTCGCCAGCGTCGCCGCGACTGTCGAAAAGCGGAGCGATTTTTCACTGCGCGTGCCGGATTTCGGCGATGATGAAATCGGACGCCTCAGCCGCGCCCTGAATTCCATGCTGGAGACGATTGAAAAACAGAACCAGGAATTATTGCAGGCCCGTGACAATCTGGAGGCGATGGTGGCGGACCGCACCCGGGAACTGGAGGCAACCAACAAGGAACTGACGGCCTTCAGCTACTCGGTATCCCACGATCTGCGCGCCCCCCTGCGTGCCATCGATGGATTCAGTCATGCCTTGCTGGAAGATTATGCCGATGGGCTGGATGAGACGGGTAAGGATTATCTGCGGCGTGTGCGCGCCGCCAGTCACCGTATGTCCGACCTTATCGATGGCCTGCTGATGCTGTCCCGCATCAGCCGCGATGAAATGGTGGTAGGCGGGGTGGATCTGTCAGCTCTCGCCCGCAATACCATTGCTCACTTGAGGGCGGCCGATCCCCAGCGCCAGGTCGAGGTGAGAATCGCTGATGAGCTGATCTGCAGGGGTGACCAGAATCTTCTGGTTACGGTGCTGGAGAACCTGCTAGGTAACGCCTGGAAGTATACTTCCAAAAAAGCAGCGGCGTGCATCGAATTTGGCGTCACCGAAAAGGATGGGTCGAAGGTATACTATGTGCGTGACAATGGAGCAGGATTCAACATGAAATATGCAGGAAATCTCTTTGGGCCCTTCCAGCGTCTCCACAAGGTGGAAGAATTTCCCGGCACGGGGATAGGCCTGGCTACGGTGCAGCGCATCATCCATCGTCACGGGGGAAGAGTCTGGGCAGAGGCGGAGCCGGAACAGGGCGCCGTTTTCTATTTTACCCTGGCATCGTGAGGGGATATCACCATGCCTGACTTAAGATCGTCCAGCAATGGCGTGCTTCGGCGCCTGTCAGCCCTTCTGGGAGAGGGGGGGGCGAGCGGTTCGGGCTGGCGTCTCATCGGACAGCATGCCCAGTTGATGCGTGCGGACAGGGGAACGGAAATGTTCCGCGCTGGTGATCCCTGCCAACATTTCGTCATCGTCCTGGCAGGGTGCATCCGTGTTCAGTACCTGGATCACAATGGCAATGAGATCGTCCTCTACCGGGTGCAAAAAGGTGAAACCTGCATTCTGACCACATCCTGTCTGCTGGGGAATGCCCGTTATCCAGCCCAGGGCATCGTGGAGGAGCCTTTGGAAGCCGCCATGGTTCCCATGGCCGTCTTTAGGCAGGCGCTGGCCCACGAGCCGGTGCGCAACTACGTGTTCAATACCATGGGCAAGCGACTCGTCGATCTCATGTTGCTGGTGGAGGAAGTGGCTTTCCGCCGCCTCGATGGCCGTCTGGCCCAGCATCTTCTGAAACATGGGAATGTAGTACGGGCAACGCACCAGGAGATCGCCGTGGAACTGGGTTCGGCCCGCGAGGTCATCAGCCGCCTGCTCAAGGATTTCGAGCGCAAGGGCTGGATCGCCATGCGGCGGCGCCGTATCGATATTCTCCAGCCTCGGGCGCTGGAAAAGCTTGAATGTGACTAAGTCACGGAAGAGGGTGGAGCGGCAGCCTAGGGTAACAGGGTCAAGCAATAACAATGGAGATTTATCATGCAAGCAAATGTTGGCTCTTTGGACAAAACCCTGAGGATCGTCATAGGACTGGCGCTCATCAGCCTGGTTTTCGTGGGACCGCAGACTCCGTGGGGCTGGATAGGCGTCATTCCCTTGATTACTGCGCTCATTGGCTGGTGCCCGCTGTATAAGATACTTGGTATCAGCTCCTGCAAGGCCAAGGCCTGAGTTCAGGGCAGTATCGACTGTCCTTCGCCATACTTCTCTGGCATGAGGATCTCTCATGCCAGACCTTCCTCACTTGTATCCTCCACCCCATACCATGTATCTTATCCGGGCTATGGCAGCCGATGCATTGTGATATCTTTTTCCGCAAAGATGTCAGGAAAATAGACTATGAAAATACCCGAGATACTGGTCATAGAGGTTCACCGCGCGCCGGGGAGCCTGGCCAAGGTCCTGCAGGTGGTGGGAGAGGCCGGCCTGTCCGTTGAGTCGTTGGAATCCATTCACCGCACCCAGGACAAGACCACCTGGGAACTGACTCTGGAGATGGACGAGGATATGGACCAGTCCCTCTTCGACCGTATCAATGCCCTGCCCGTCGCCAATCTCGTCGGCATTTCCGACCGTGTCTTCAACCGCCACCTTGGCGGCAAGATCAAGACGGTTTCCAAGGTTGCCCTGAACACGCCGCAGATTCTGCGAGACATGTATACGCCGGGCGTGGCGAGGGTGTGTCTCGCCATCAGGGACAATCCGGAATTGGTGCGCGAATACACCAGCATCGGTGAAACGGTAGCCATCGTCACCAACGGCACCGCCGTGCTGGGCCTGGGTGATACGGGGCCACAGGCCAGCCTGCCCGTCATGGAGGGCAAGGCCGCCTTGTTCCATACGCTGGTGGGCATCTCCGGCGTACCCATCCTCATCGATAGCAGGGATCCCCGTGTCATTGTTGAAACCATAGTTCACATCGCCCCCTCCTTTGGGGCCATCCAACTGGAGGATATTGCCGCGCCTGTGTGTTTCGAAGTCGAACAGGCGTTGACCGGGCGCCTGGAAATACCCGTTATACACGACGACCAGCATGGCACGGCAGTGGTCGTACTGGCGGCATTGCTCAATGCCACGCGCATTGCCGGAGTGGAACTCAGAAACAGCACCATAGGCCAGGTTGGCCTGGGCGCCGCCGGTATCGGTATCTCACGACTGCTCATCAAATATGGCGTCAGACGCCTGCTGGGCGCTGACCTGGAAGAGGGGGAGCTTGTCCGCCTGGAGGCCATGGGTGGCGAGCGCGCCACCTTGATGGAATTGATGAATAAATGCGATATCGTCATTGCCACGACAGGTGAGAAGGGACTCATCAAGCCGGATATGGTC
>Ga0256839_1002116_pt1 | contig 22741 bp, 24 predicted proteins | sample 354166metaG_FD_185968 | JGI IMG/M metagenome (GOLD analysis project Ga0256839, IMG submission 185968) | Hydrothermal vent microbial communities from Mid Atlantic Ridge, Atlantic Ocean - 354-166 | ecosystem: Environmental > Aquatic > Marine > Hydrothermal vents | place: Atlantic Ocean: Mid... | reverse complement strand
GAAAATGTTGTTATCGGTCGTTTAATCCCTGTGGGAACAGGTATGATGGATAATGATGATATTCAGTTTGAAATTGCTGAGTAAAATACATTTTATGCGTATTGCCTCTATCTTTTTAGAGGCAGTTTAAATCTGCCTTTCCTTTATCCTCTATGTATGCAAGAAAAAATAAAGAACTTTTCGATATAATATGCCTCCAAAAATCTGTACTAAATTAGACTAGATAAAAGCATTTTTAGAATGTTCTTATGTGGTGTAAGAACCCAGATTTAAGAGAGTAATCTCAATTCAAACTAACCCATAAAAATGGAACATAAGAAAGGAAACAATTTGCCTACAATTAACCAATTGATTCGTAAAGAACGTAAAAAGCAAGTGAAAAAATCAAAATCACCTGCACTCGTAAAATGTCCTCAAAGAAGAGGAGTATGTACTAGAGTATATACAACAACTCCAAAGAAACCTAACTCAGCTTTAAGAAAAGTTGCAAAAGTTAGATTGACTTCAGGATTTGAAGTAATCTCATACATTGGTGGAGAAGGTCATAACCTTCAAGAGCACTCAATCGTACTTGTACGTGGAGGAAGAATTAAAGATTTACCTGGTGTAAAATATCATATTGTTCGTGGGGCATTAGATGCTTCAGGTGTTCAAGGTAGAACAGTTGCAAGATCTAAGTATGGTACTAAAAAACCAAAGAAATAATTAAACCTATTTTTTAAAGTTATAAAGTAATAGTTTAGTCTGGGAACAGACTTCAGACAGGTGTTGTCAATAAATCTTTCAAAGATTTACCTTAGGGGACAAGACTTGAGTAAATTTATATAATTGAAGGAATCTCAAATGAGAAGAAGAAAAGCTCCCGTAAGACCGGTATTGCCAGATCCTGTACACGGATCAAAAGTATTAACAAAATTTATCAATGCAATTATGCTTGGTGGTAAAAAAAGCACAGCTCAAAAAGTTATGTATTCGGCGTTAGAAAGAATTGAATCAAAATCTGGTGAAAAAGGTATTGAAGTTTTCAACAAAGCTATGGAAAATGTCAAACCTGTAATGGAAGTAAAAAGTAGACGTGTAGGTGGAGCAACCTACCAAGTGCCAATCGAAGTAAGACCTGTAAGACAACAATCTTTAGGTATTAGATGGATTGTAGATGCTGCTAGAAAAAGAAACGAAAGAACAATGATGGAGCGTCTAAGTAATGAACTTATGGAGGCTGCAACTGAGAAAGGTTCTGCTTTCAAAAAGAAAGAAGATACGTATAAAATGGCTGAAGCGAACAAAGCGTTTGCTCACTATAGATGGTAAGGAAATAAGTTATGGCAAGAACGCATAAACTGAACGACGTAAGAAACATCGGAATCGCAGCTCATATTGATGCTGGGAAAACAACAACGACTGAAAGAATTTTATTTTATACGGGTGTTGAACATAAAATCGGTGAAGTTCATGATGGTGCTGCCACTATGGACTGGATGGAACAAGAGCAAGAAAGAGGTATTACCATTACTTCTGCTGCGACTACTTGTGAGTGGAATAAAAAACAAATCAATATCATAGATACTCCGGGTCACGTTGACTTTACGATTGAAGTTGAACGTTCTATGAGAGTACTTGATGGTGCAGTATCTGTATTTTGTGCTGTTGGTGGGGTTCAACCACAGTCTGAGACAGTATGGAGACAAAGAAACCGTTATGGTGTACCTTCAATCGTATTTGTAAACAAGTATGACAGAACGGGTTCTGACTTTTATGAAGTTGAGAGACAAATTGTTGAAAGACTCAAAGGAAACCCTGTTCCTATTCAGCTTCCTATTGGGGCAGAAGAAAACTTCCAAGGTGTTGTAGATCTTGTGAAGATGAAAGCTATCGTTTGGGATAAAGATGCAGAAATGGGTTCTAACTATCATGTAGAAGAGATACCTGAAGATATGGTTGAGATATCTAATAAATATCGTGAAAACCTTATTGAGAAAATTTCTGAATCAGAAGCGAATGAACACTTAATGGAGAAATTCTTAGAGGGTGAAGAACTTACTAATGAAGAAATCATTGCTGGGATAAAATCGGCTACTATCGGAATGGATATCGTTCCTATGACTGTAGGATCTGCTTTTAAAAACAAAGGTGTTCAGACTTTACTTGACGCTGTTGTGGATTACCTCCCTTCTCCTGTTGAAGCCCCTGCTATTAAGGGTACGATGATGGAAGATGAAGAAAAAGAAGTCGTTGTACCTTCTACTGATGATGGTGCATTTGCATCATTGGCATTTAAAATTATGACCGATCCATTTGTGGGACAATTAACGTTTATACGCGTATATCGTGGTTCTTTGAAGTCAGGTTCTTATGTCCACAACTCAACGAAAGACAAAAAAGAGCGTATCGGACGTATTATGAAAATGCATGCGATTAAACGTGAAGAAATTGATGAAATTTATGCAGGTGAAATCGGTGCGGTTGTTGGTCTTAAGAACACGACAACTGGTGATACCCTTTGTGATGCTTCAGATAAAGTTGTTCTTGAAAGAATGGACTTCCCGGATCCAGTTATCTCTGTTGCGGTTGAGCCAAAAACTAAAGCCGATCAAGAAAAAATGGGTGTTGCTCTAGGTAAACTAGCTGCAGAAGATCCTTCTTTCCGTGTCTCTTCAGATGAAGAGACTGGTCAAACTATCATCTCAGGGATGGGTGAACTTCACCTAGAAATCCTTGTAGATAGAATGAAAAGAGAATTTAATGTTGAAGCAGATGTTGGAGCTCCACAAGTTTCTTACCGTGAGACTATTAAAGAAGCTGTAGATCAAGAATACAAATATGCTAAACAATCTGGTGGACGTGGACAATTTGGTCACGTTTACCTCAAAATTGAGCCACAAGAGCCTGGTTTTGGTTACGAGTTTGTTGATGCTGTTAAAGGTGGGGTTATTCCAAAAGAATTTATCAAACCTGTTGATAAAGGTATTCAAGAAGCGATGGCTAGAGGTATTCAAGCCGGTTACCCTGTTGAAGACGTTAAAGTTACAGTTTATGATGGTTCTTACCACGATGTGGATTCCTCTGAAATGGCATTTAAACTTGCTGCTTCTATGGGATTCAGAGAAGGGTGTAGAAAAGCGAAACCAATCATCTTGGAACCACTGATGAAAGTAGAAGTAGAAGTACCTGAGGATTACATGGGAGACGTTATTGGCGATGTTGCCAAGAGACGTGGGCAAGTTACAGGTATGGATGACAGAGCAGGTAACAAAATTGTTAACGCATTTGTGCCACTTTCAGAAATGTTTGGTTACTCAACTGACCTACGCTCTATGACACAAGGTCGTGCAACGTATGCGATGGAGTTTGACCATTATGAAGAAGTGCCTCAAAACGTAGCCAAAGAAATCATCGAAAAGCGAAATAGTTAATCTTTCGCACAGTACTTTACTGCAACTTCGGCCGAATGGAGCATGTTCCGTTTGGTCACTTACCAGATGTAAGCTCCCGCACTACACAAACTCCATTCAACCAAATTTACAGTAAAGTACAGCAAAACCTTTAACTATTTGTAGACTAAAGTAGTAGAATAAATAAAAGAGAATTAATGAAATACATCATAGACCTCATAGAAGATATTAGAGAACAAATAGCAAACAATGAAGATTATATAGTTACAGCAGGGCTACTCAAAGTAGATGAAAAGGACAGTACCAAACTCAAGTATTCAGGAGAAGCTCTTTTAAATCTTGCTATTTTAGATGATGAGAAGAAACAGCTTCGCTTTCAAATAGATAGTAGTGATAAAAGAGTGACCATAGGAGCGTTAATTCCACCCCTTTTGATACTTGATACAAGTACGATGATGTATGAGCTTAGGATGGATGTAAATAAGCAGTATAAGGATATGGAGATAGTAGGTTTTGGTAAAAATGATGAAGAGAAACGTTATATCTTATTTGTAAAGATATAACGTGCAACAGTTTATTATGTCTATAAATTTATTTAGGTCAGATATTGAGGTTTTTGTGCAAACAGTAACCAGTTCATGTTGAGTTTGTTTTGCTTGGAATAGTAAGCCAGTGATTCATAAGGTATTTTTTTTCGTTTTTTAATAACAGCATAGTTTTGAGGGTCAATTTTTAACGCAAGTGCTACATCTTTGTCTAGCACTTTTTCTTTACTTGTTTGGCTGGAAAGAATGATTTTCATTCTTTTCATGACTTCATAAAAGTCTATCATGGGTATCCTTTATTTTCATATGAAGGTATGATAATATACTTTTAAGCAAAGGGATAAAAATATGCCATATTGACATATTTTTATGTAAATTTTAATTTTTAAAGCTATCTATTTCTATGCTTGTATGCACATTCCCTCTAGGATTAAAATTGGCTATGAGTTTCATAGATTTTGGTTTGAGTTTAGTATAGAGTGCATCATAAATCTCATTGGTAGAGTTTTCATGTGATATATGTCTGTACATAAAGGAATTAATGTAAAGCTTGAGTGCTTTTAGTTCAATGACTTGTGCATCGGGTTCATAAGAAAGTGAAAGTGTTGCAAAATCAGGATATCCTGAGCGAGGGCATAAGCACATAAATTCAGGGAGTTCTATGTTGATAGTATAATTCTTTTTATGTTCATTTGGCCAATAATTTTCTTTGTTATTGATATCAAATTCATGAATCTCTTTTTCACCATATTTCATTTTTTACCTTAGTTGTAGTTTTGAATAAGTGTTTGTTCACTGATAGGTTTAGCGATACCAAAACCTTGAAGATAGTTAATACCTAAATGACTTAATTTATTTTTTTGCTCATCCTTATCTACCCACTTGGCGACAGTAACTATATTTAAGTCTTGTGACATTGTGATAAGGGAGGAAAGCATAGCAAGTCTTGTAGTGTCATTTAATTTTGTGACATAGTCTCTATCAAACTGGACCATGTCAAATTTAAAGTTTTTCATATATTCCATTGATGCATTGGATGAGCCAAAGTTGTCTATACAGATACGAATACCTTTGGCCCGGAAAGTAGAAAGGGTTTTAAAATATGAAGAGAGGTCATGGTGTGTTTTCCTCTCATAAAGTTGAATAATAAGTCGAGATGCTTGAATGCTATTTTCTTCTAATAGTAAGAAAAATTTTTCTTGAAATTGTTTATTTCTCAATGAAAATGGAGAAAGATTAAATGTAAATGCTATTTTTTCATCAACGAGAGGGAGAATTTTTATGATGTGTTCAACAAGAGAAAGATCATACTCAACGCCTAATCCTAGTCTATTAATAATAGGTAGATAAATTCTAGGAAGAATTTCTTTTTGGTTTTCTTCTTCTAACTTAGAAATAATTTCATACATTTCTATTTGTTTTGTTTGGGTATTTTCAAGAGGTCTAAATGACATTTTAAACTGCTTATTTTTTAGTGCCTCTATGATACTCTGTTCTGTTTTTCCTAGTTCTTCTGCAGGTTTTACTGTATTTATCTTTTCATTGTTCTCTTCTTCGGTCACAAGAATATCTTTGAGTTGCCCTAAGACTTGCTCTATGTTTTCGCTTGTATTTGTTGCTGCAGAAAAAGCATAGTCAACCTCTATCTCATTAATGGTGTGGTTTTCAGAGATAAATTTTTCAAAAATCTCTTTTACATCATGGTCTTCTTTGTTGATAGCAATGAGAAATTCTGCTCCATAACGTCTCCCTATGAGTGGAGAGTGAACACCGTATTGATTGAGGGTTGTATTGAGTTTATGAATAATAGTATAGAGTAAGAGGTCAACTTTGTCTGCACTGTAGGTATCATTAATGGTATAAAGATTATCAACAACAAGTAAGACAAGGGTTTTTGGTTTGTATAGATGTAGTTTATCAAGAAAGGCTTTTTCGTTAAAGCTTTGTGTAGTGTTGTCAATAATACTCTCTTTTACACTCATCTCAATAAGAAAGTAGTTAAAATAAATGGTGATAAAAACAATAGCAGCAATCAACGAACTATTCATTAAATTAAATGTAAATTGACCTTCTTGTGCAAAGAGTGAATAAAATACTAAAAATGTAAGTAGTAGAACAGGGATACCTGCACGAAGAGCCAGCTTAAAACGACGTTCTCTTTCGTTTAATTCTGAAAGTAACATCTAGACATCCAAGTGCTTGACATCTTTTGCATGACTTTCAATATAGTTTCTTCGTGGCTCTACTTCATCACCCATAAAGAGTACAAAAGTATCTGCAGCAGATTCATCATCACCAATTTTCACTTGCAAGAGTCTTCTGTTTTCTGGTGTCATTGTGGTTTCCCAAAGTTGTTCGGGGTTCATCTCCCCTAGACCTTTGTATCGTTGGATATACGCACCTTTTTTGGCTGATGACTCTACAAGTTCAAAGAGTGCTAGTAAATCTTGATCTTTAAACTCATCTGTGATGTGTTCTTGTATTTTTTGGTTGATATGAATGGCTTCATTGTAGTGAGGGTTACTAAAGAGTATATCGTCTACTACAAGTTCTTCAAGCCCATCTTTGGTTTGTACAAAAAGATGAATGGTATCATCGGTAATTGTTTTATTTAAGATGTTGTAGCCTAAGTCGGCAATGAATTTTTCTATGGTTTTTGCAAGAGCTTTATTGTCTGTGCCTACTACATCAGGGTTTTCAATCATGTAACGGAGTACTTCAGGCAGAGCAAAACGTTTTTCTATTTCTTTCAGTGTCATACGGTAATAAGCAACGAGTTTAAACAGATCTACTAAATCAGCTTCTCCCATAGTAGTACTTTCGATGGCAGTGATACCATTTTCTATGAGGTAATCATTGAGTGATTTTTCATCTTTTAGATAAATCTCATTTTTCCCTTTTTTGTAACGATACAGTGGTGGTTGTGCAAGGTAAAGGTAGCCTTTTTCAATAATAGGCTTTAAGAATCTAAAGAAAAAAGTTAAAAGTAGCGTTTGAATGTGGCTACCATCGACGTCAGCATCAGTCATGATGATAACTTTATGGTATCTGAGTTTATCTTCATTAAATTCTTCACCAATACCACAACCAAGTGCAGTTATCATATTTTTGATTTCATCAGATTTAAGAATTTTCTCTAAACGAGCTTTCTCAACATTTAAGATTTTACCTTTGAGCGGCAAAATGGCTTGAAATACTCTATCTCGACCTTGTTTTGCAGAACCTCCAGCTGAATCCCCTTCCACCAAATAAATTTCTGAGACTTCAGGATCTTTACTTTGGCAGTCTGCAAGTTTTCCAGGAAGTGTACCAATGCTCATAGAGTCTTTACGTTTTACTAGGTCTTTGGCACGTTTGGCAGCGTCACGCCCACGAGCAGCTAAAAGGACTTGAGCCATAATAGCTTTGGCTTCTATAGGGTTTTCTTCAAGGTACTTGTTAAAATTTTCAGAGAAAAACTTTTGAACTAATGGACGTACATAAGAAGAACCTAGTTTCCCTTTGGTTTGTCCTTCAAACTGTGGCTCAGGGACACGTACAGATACGATAGCAATGAGACCTTCTTTACAGTCATCTCCAGTGATTTTAGTGTTTTTCTCTTTGGCATTAGCATTTTTAGAGATGTAAGATGACATTGAGCGTGTAAGTCCTGCTCTAAATCCAGCTTCATGGGTACCACCATCTGCTGTTTTGATGTTGTTTACAAAAGAGAGTGCTTTTTCAGAGTCTGCATCACAATACATGAGGGCAATATCGATTTCAATATCGTCTGCTTTACCTTGGAAAAATTGTGCATTTGAAACAGGCTCTTTGGTGTTCATATCTTCTATAAATTGCTTGATACCTCCTGGAAAATTAAACAGCTCTTTTGTCCCATCACGTTCGTCTTTAAAATCTATAGTGATTTTAGGGTTAAGGTAACACAATTCCTTAAACCTTTTCATCAAGATTTCTTTTTTGAATGTCACGGTTTCGGTAAAGATACTCTCATCTGGCCAGAATTCTATTTTGGTTCCATGTTTGTTTGTTTTGTCACCAGTTTCAAGTTTGGCAGTGGGGATACCTTTTTGAAAGTTCTGTGTGTGTATCTCTTTATCTTTAAAAATAGTAAGATATAAATCTTTTGAAAGGGCATTTACTACCGAGACTCCAACCCCATGAAGACCACCAGATACTTTGTAGGTATCTTTGTCAAATTTACCACCAGCATGAAGTATGGTCATAACAACAGTTGCTGCAGACATTTTTTCAGTAGGGTGCTCAGTTACGGGAATACCACGACCATTGTCTTCGATGATGGCTGAACCGTTTTTTGTAAGGGTTACTTTGATAGTGTCACAAAAACCTGCCATCGCTTCATCGATTGAGTTATCAACAACTTCATAAACAAGGTGATGAAGACCTCTTGTAGAGGTGTCACCAATATACATTCCAGGTCTTTTTCTTACAGCTTCTAGTCCTTTTAGGACTTTAATATTACTAGCACCATATTCTGCCATGTGTAACTCCATTTATTGGGTTTATAATAGTAATTATTTTATCTAAATTTGGCTTAGGAAAGAGGGTTTAAATGAAGGTATTTTAGAATAGCTAAAGTAGCATACCTGCTTGCTGTTTTTTTGTGCTTGAAATATCGATTTCATTGGGGTCTATAAATTGTTTTTTATCGTAAGATTCGAGGGCATATCGTCCTATCATGGCGGCATTGTCTGAACAATATTCTAAAGGTGCAACATGCAATGTCTTCCCAAATTCTTGACAGAGTTTTTCGTAGGCATTTCGGATGTATTTATTCGCAGATGCTCCACCCACTATGGCAAAGTCTCTTATACTCTCTTTAGTAAAGATTTTCTTACTCTTTTGAAGTAGGTGAAGTTTGACTGCTTTTTGGAAAGAGGCAGAGAGGTCAGCTTTGTCTTGTTCAGACATTTTTTCTTTACCCCCGCAGGCCTCTACTTTAAGCCTTACTGCGTTTTTAAGCCCAGACAGAGAAAAGGCTATGAGTGGAGAGTTTCGTAAGGGTATAGGCAAGTCAAAACGGTCTTCATCCCCTTTTAGTGAAAGAGCCTCTATGAGCGGGCCACCTGGGTATCCTAGCCCCATCATTTTGGCACACTTATCAAAACTTTCGCCAACCGAGTCATCCATAGAAGTAGCCAGTATTTCCATACGCTCAAAACTTTCTACGCGTATGACTTGTGTATGTCCTCCAGAGATGAGAAGGACTAGTAAGGGTAGAGTAGACTCCTTTTCGATGAATAAGGAGTAAATGTGACCTTTTAAATGGTGTACAGGGATGAGGGGAATGTCTAGAAGTACCGCTAAAGTTTTTGCCATAGCTATGCCTTCTAGTAGAGTAACTCCAAGTCCTGGCTGGTTGGTCACAGCCACAGCCTTTAGTTTGCCAAAGTAGGGTTTGGTCTCTGCTAGTATCTTAGGCAGTGCTACAGCATGTAGGCGAGATGCAAGTTCAGGCACTACGCCACCATAACAAGAGTGCTGTTCTTCTTGTGAGATTTTTTTGTGGTAGATGAGTTTTTTTGTGGCTATTTCTGTGATAGATATAGAGCTGTCATCACAGCTTGATTCGATGCTTAAAATCATTTGTTATCCAATACAAGTTCTTCGATTAATGCCCATTTCCCATATCCACTATCTGCATTGATATGCCCCGCATTTTCTAAAGCAGTGAAAGTAGCATTGAAATGAGAGGCTATATCTTTAGCTTCTTCTATCTTTACCCATGGGTCATCATCTGAGACAATCATATGCACCTCTTTGGCATAAATATTTCTTGGCATAGGACAAGGAAAAAAAGTTTTTATAGTTTTTTCTTCTGTCTTGAGGCTAGGAGGGGAGACCATAAAGAGTCTATCTACATGAGTCATCCAGTCTTCTTCACAAAGCCACATCCAAAGGTTGTTTGCAAGTGAGTGACAAATAACGGTGTCTGGCTTAAAGTCTAAGAGTATTTGTTTCACTTGTTTGACCCATCTATTTTTAGAGGGGAAATGACAGTTATCTAACAGAGGAAAAGAAATTGTACCGTAGCCTTTGGCTATTTCGCTTGCTAGTTCTGCTTGCCAATGAGGATCATCTGACCCACCCCAACCATGAAGTATAAGCACTTTATCTTGTACTTGCATAGGCTCTTACCTCTGTGTCTATCTCGATAATTTCATTTATATTTTTTGCTCGAATATTTTTAAATTTCTCGAAGACATCCAATACCATCTCAGACATACCAAAAAAAGGACATTTTTCTTCTTGAAACGCTTTTATCGCCACTTCATTGGCAGCATTGACCACCACGCCTAAATGAGGGTTTTTCAGTAGTTGTTCCTTGATGTTCCAAATAGGGTAACGTTCGGGTTCTATAGGCAAAAACTCTAAAGTTCCTATGCTAAGTAAATCTGTAGGAGGGAGTATCTCCTCTGTTGTTTCACCATTGAGGGCAAAGGCTATGGGGAGTTTCATGTCAACCCCTGCAAAGTGTGCTGTGGTAGAGCCATCTTTAAACTCACATAAGGCATGGATGATGGACTTTTTTTCTATGACTGCATCTATGTTTAACGTACCAAAGAGCCATTTAGCTTCAAGGAGTTCGAAAAGTTTGTTGGTCATGGTGGCGGAGTCTATGGTGATTTTATTACCCATAGACCAGTTGGGATGCTTGAGTGCATCTGAAAACTTCGCATCTTTCATTTTGTCTAGTTCCCAGTCTCTAAAAGCACCACCAGACGCTGTGATGTAAAGCTTAGATATAGGACGTTCGTTGATGAGGTACCAAAGTCCAAAGTGCTCAGAGTCTATGACAGTGATGAGTGACATATCAATGAACTCACCTGCCACTACCAAAGACTCTTTGTTTGCAAGTGCTACGCGTTTGCCTAGGCTTGTGGCTTTGAGTGTGGGGGCTAGACCTGTGTAGCCTACAAGGGCATTAACTATCATAGGACTAGAAGATTCTTCGATGAGTGTGAGGATGGCAGCGTTACCAGAGCGTACATCAAGGTGGTTGACTTTGTGTTTGTCTGATTCGTTTGCTATGACAACTGTTTTTGGTTGATATATGGCTATTTGTTGGTTAAGTAAATCAATGTTAGAACCAGCCACAAGGGCTTCTATTTGTATGTTGTATCGTTTTGTTATGATAAGAGTATTGACACCTATAGAACCTGTAGAACCTAAGAGAACGATAGACTTCATAGCTTATAAAAATGCACGAAGTGCTATGATCATCATGGGTGCACCAAAAAGATAGCCGTCTATTCTGTCGAGTATGCCACCGTGACCTGGCAGTATATCTCCAGAGTCTTTGACCCCAGCTTCGCGTTTAAGGTAAGACTCAAACAAGTCGCCAAAAATAGAAGCTGTAGCTGTAAATATTGTAACAATAAGTGCTGTCCAAAATGGTGCGATATAGAGACCTATGTAGGTACCTATTATGGTAGCTAAAAATATACCTCCAAATACACCTTCAAGGGTTTTATTAGGGCTGGTGTCAGAAAACTTAGTTTTACCAATGGCTTTGCCAATAAAATACGCACCTACATCTGTGATAGCCACAGTAGCTAAGAGCCAAAACATCGCTTGGATGCCGTAGTCTGCATAGAGAACTAAGAAAAATAAAATACCAGATACAGGGTAAAGAAATGGGAGTATAAGTCTTTTGTCAAAGTTGTGAAAGTATGCTAAAGATGCAGCAAATATAATAGCGATGAGAAAAAATAAATCATCAGGATTTGGATAAAAATATGCAATAATCCATAACAATACAGCCCAAGCATAAGCACCAGAGGAAGAGAGTTTAAACAGTTTCATAGCTTCATAAAATGCGAAGATGTAAAGTGTTCCTAAAAAGACCCACATTACAAAAAAGCTGTCCATCCATCCGATGAATGCGGCAAGTGCTAAAAGTCCAGCACCTGTAAGGAAACGTTGTTGTAAAGAGCTGAGGTTATCTAGCATAGTTTTTTCCTAATTAAATAGTATAGTTTGATTATAGCATGCTTTGCGTTAAACCCTAATCTCAACGCCTTCTTTTAGTATAGAAAGTGTCTGGTATTTATCGTATTCAACGCTTGAACCTTCTTGAATTTTGACAAACTTTCGTTTGGTGTAGTCTACTAAGTAGTTACCTGGTTGTCCAGTAGAAAAGTCAACACAAAGTTTCGCCGCAGCTTCTAACACAGTTTGAGGCAAGTTTTGCTTGTCTGTACGTATGATGACGTGAGAGCCAGGTATCTCTCTTGTATGCATCCAAATATTATTACTTTTGGCAATACCGAGTAGTTTTTGGTTTTCGTTGGAGTTTCTACCTACTAAAACCTTATAGTCTTCTATCCAAAAGAGTTCACCTTCTCGAAGTTTCTCTTTTTTGCGTAAAGATTTAGCCCGTTTTGGTACAAGAAGTTCTAGTTCGTAAGGTGTGTTCGCTTGCTCTAGTGCATAGTAGATGTTTTCATAAAAAGCCATCTTGGAACTAAGGTTTTCTTGTTCTATATGTACATTTTTAGCTTTAGATTTAGCACGTTTAGAGAGGTTGAAATAGTAGTCAGACATACGGTTTATCTTAACATCTTTAGGGAGCTTTATATTGATTTCATTACCATCAAAATCAAAGGTGTTGAGTTTGGTATCATAGGGCTGTATTTGGTACAAGTTTGCCAAGATGAGGTTACCTGTGTTGCTATGTTCTTTGGCTTGAAGTGCTAGTTTTTCTTTGTTGGGTAGTTTGTCTAAAAGTTGTTTAAACTTCTTGACTTTTTTTGCCACTGTAGAGAGCTTTTGTTTTTTTATCTCTTGGAGTTTTCTACTTTCTATCTTTGTAAAAGTTTCTTCTAAATATATATCTATATTTTCGATATTTTGGGCAGATATGGAAGCTGCCCCTACTCTTGGCGGAATGGCTAAAAGTTCCATCCCTGGACGTACCACTCTAAAAGAGCTGTCAGAGTCTATGTGTCGTAAAGCTTCTATGATGACTTCATTGTCATCAAGTAGTATGGCATTGGTATTTTTACCTGTAAATTCTAACTGTAAGTAGACTATCTTATCTTTATAGCTACTTTTTGGAGCGATGGTAAAACGTAAGATTCGGTCATCATTTGGTACGTCGACACTCAAAAGTTTAGAGCCAGATAGAAGTGAGTGAAGTAAAGTGTCAAAAGGTGCATTGTATCCTTGTAGAGGTCTTTGGCTTGCCGCTTTGTAGACGATGCTATGTCCCCGTACCATGTTGAAAAAGTAGCTCTGAGACTTATCAAACATTATTTCAATTGTATTGTCTTCTATGCGTCTTGCACGACTTATAAAAGTGAAGTCATTTAGTCGTTTGGCGATGGCTTTGAGTTCGTAGAGTTTCATGGGTGTCTTTTATGTATTGTAGTTATGCAATTCTAGCATAATTTTATTTCGCTATAATTCGCCTAATTATATAGGCACTTAAATGTGCAAGAAGGACGAACATGGCACAAACAATGACAGAAAAGATATTTTCAGAACATGCAGGACGAGAAGTAAAAGCAGGGGAGATAGTACGGATAAACATCGATATGATTATCGGTAATGACATCACTACACCTATCTCCATAAAAGCTTTTGAAGAGTCTGGAGCAGAAACATTGGCGAGACCAGACTCTTTTGCTTTGGTAATGGACCATTACATCCCTGCAAAAGACATCGCTTCAGCAAATCAAGCAAAGATAAGTAGAGAGTTTGCCTACAAGCATGACCTTAAGTACTTTTTTGATGAAAAAGACATGGGGATAGAGCATGCTTTGCTTCCAGAAAAAGGACTTGTGCTTCCTGGAGATGTTATCATCGGTGCAGACTCACACACCTGTACACATGGTGCATTGGGTGCATTTTCTACAGGTATGGGAAGTACAGACCTTGCCTTTGGGATGATAACTGGGGGTAACTGGTTTAAAGTACCTGAGACCATCAAGGTAGAACTCACAGGTAAACCAGGTGAACACATCTACGGAAAAGACATCATCTTGGAACTCATAAGACAGATAGGTGTGGATGGTGCCTTGTACAAAGCCATAGAGTTTGTAGGGGATGCAATACAACACTTGGGCATGGCAGATAGATTTTCTATAGCCAACATGGTCATAGAAGCAGGGGCTAAAAACGGTATATTTGCTGTAGATGACGTGACACTTGCGTACTTAGAAGACAGAAAAGAAGTTAATGGTGGACTAAGAGCAGAACCTAAGATACACGTTTCAGATGATGATGCAGAGTATTGCCAAGTCATCAGCATAGACACATCTGTACTTTCACCAGTCATTGCCTACCCATTCTTACCATCTAACGGTAAACCGGTAGAGCAAGCAGTAAAAGATGACCTCAAAATAGACCAAGTTATGATAGGCTCATGTACCAATGGACGCATAGAAGACTTACGCATCGCAGCTAAAATCATGAAAGGCAACAGAGTAGCCCGTCATACACGTATGATAGTTACTCCTGCAACACAAAAGATACTTCTTCAAGCACAAGACGAAGGATTGATGAAAATTTTAATTGAAGCGGGTGCTGTGGTATCAAATCCAACATGTGGGGCCTGTCTTGGCGGATACATGGGCATATTAGGCGACGGCGAACGCTGTGTCGCTACAACGAACAGAAACTTTGTAGGACGTATGGGTGCTAGAACTTCTGAAATCTATTTGGCAAACTCAGCCGTGGCGGCAGCCTCTGCTATAGCAGGGAAGATAGTAGATCCTAGAGATATTAATTAATATTATAACTTAAAAAGGTATAAATACATGGCAATTTCATTTAAAGATAAAATAGAAGAAGTGCAAGGTAAACAGTTACAAAAAGTACTAAACTCTAACCTATCAAACATACCTAAGGCATGTAAAAAGATGGGGTTTACACCACTGAAAGAAATAGATGGCGTACACATAGCAAATAAAGGAAAAGTATTTGATTCCATAATAGTTGGTTCTGCCAATAGCAACACTTATGCGATTATGGTGAGAAAGGGTGGTGATTTTGTACCTATTTCAGACCCTGAAGATACGATGCAAGCATTCCTAGATGAAGGTTTTGACGAAGCAATGAACAAATCTCAAAAAGTAGCTGTGGTAGCTACTAAAATAGCAGCACTTTTAGCCTAAAAATTTGGGTCTACCTCAGGGTATACTCTCTTGAGCAAAGCCCAATTCATCTTAAAATCCAAAATTAGGTTCTCCAAAACTTTGTGTTGTAAAAGTAGGGTCTTTGTGTCCATGCTGTAAAGACTTTCCTCTAAGCATCGTGATATCCATTTTGGGGTCTATACCTTTTGGACAAGCCAGGGTGCACTCTCCGCATAAAGTACAGTCCCATATCCCATTTGTTTGCACGTTATCTATAATGCCTTTAACATTTTTCTCATGTTTATCTACACTATAGCGGTATGCCCGAGTGAGTGCAAAAGGCCCTAAAAAGTCAGGCATAACAGCATAGACAGGACAAGCAGAGTAGCACGAGTTACAGAGTATGCAGTCGGTTTGGGTTTCTGTGAACTTTTCATCTTTATGGGTGAGGGTAGCTTCTTGAAAATCATGAAGCCAAGCACTGCTTTTGACCAATGTTTCTTTGGCTTTGTTTTTGTCTACTTTAAGGTCACGTAGTATGGGGTGGTAGTTGAGTGGTTCTACTATATCGCCATCTTGTACTTTATAGGCACAGGCAAGTTCCTCTTTTCCGTTGACTCTTACGGCACAGGTTCCACACACAGAAGAACGACAGCCTGCGGTGAAGGTGAGTGTGGCATCTTGCGTGGACTTGATGTCTGTAAGTGCAAATAAGAGTGTCATCTCTTTGTCTTCAATGGTATAGTTTTGTGCTGTATTATTCTGGGATCTTAGTACAGATATGGTCATATCTACGCTCCTTGTTTTTGTTGCCACTGAAAGACAATATGGTTTTTAAACTTTTCATCATTTTGTTCTGGAAATTCTTCTTTGTAGTGAGCCCCACGGCTTTCATCTCTTGCTATGGCTGCTGAGACAATAGTAGAAGAGAGAAGTATCGTATTTGCAAATTCTAAAAAGTCTATGAGGTTGGTGTTGTTTGTCATACTTTTGTCTTCAATGCCCATACGTGAAATATTTTGTTGCATTGCTGTTATCTCATCTAGTGCATAGTTTAAGTCTTTGTTGTTACGTACAATGCCGGCATTCTCATAAAGAAGTTTTCCAAGTTTTTCTCTTTGTCCATAGAAGTTTAGAGGGGCATTTTGTCTATAAAGATTTTCTATGTATTGTTTGTCTTGCTGAAGTTGTGTATCATCTGCTTTGCTTACATCAGCAGTTGTTGCGTATCTATGGGCATATTCTCCTACAAATTTACCAAAGGTGGTGATTTCTAATAGTGAGTTACCTCCTAAACGGTTAGCTCCATGGACTTTAGCATTTGAGCATTCACCTACAGCAAAGCATCCTTGAATACCATCAACTTCTAAGATGGAGTTCACATCTATACCACCCATAGAATAATGAGCGACAGGTTTGATAGGTATGAGTTCTTTTGCGGGGTCTACATTTTCATGGAGTTTGCAGAGTTCTACTTCTTGAGGCAGTAACTCCATGAGTTTTTCTTCACCCAAATGACGTATATCTAAAAAGACCTCTTGGCCTTTTTGAAACTGCTCGTAAATGGCACGTGCAACCACGTCACGCGGTTTAAGCTCATCTATAAATCTTTCTCCCTCTGTGTTTACTAGGTATCCACCCTCACCCCTAGCACTTTCGCTTATGAGAATACTAGAGCTTTTAAGTGCAGTAGGGTGAAACTGTACAAATTCCATGTCACTTACTGCTCCTCCTGCACGAAGTACCGCGGCTATACCATCACCCGTGGCTCCAGTCATGTTGGTGGTGTAGTTATGATAAAAACCAGCATACCCCCCAGTAGCAATTATGACAGATTTGGCGTTAATTTGTTTTACTTCTCCTGTGCGGATATTTAAGAAAGTTGCTCCTTTACATATGCCATTTTCTACTACAAGACTAAGGAGGTAGTGTTCATCTAAAAAATCTACCTTATGTTTGAGACAGGTATCATACAAGGTATGCAGTATTTTAAGTCCTGTATAGTCTTGGGCATAGCAGGCACGTTTTGCGGAGGCTCCACCCATTTGTCTTTGAGTAATGGTGTCAATGCCTGATTTTTCGTTATCTAGTCTTGAAAAAGGTACACCGATACTCTCTAGCCACTTGATGGCAGAAGGAGCGGATGAACACATACGTTTGATTCTCTCTTCGTCACAAAGTTCACGTGCAGACTTGAGCGTATCTTCTATGTGTGCTTCAATGCTGTCTTCTCCTACATTTCCAAGAGCAGCGTTCATGCCACCTTGTGCCATGGATGTTTGTGAGTTGGTAGGGTAGGCTTTGCCTACAACAAGTACTGACGCCCCTACATCTTTTGCTGAAAGTGCAGCAGTTAAGCCTGCTCCACCAGAGCCTATAACTAATATATCTATCATTTTAAACCTTATCTTTTTTTAGAAAATCTTCTATATTTTTCACTATGCCATCAAGAAGCTTTTTTCTAGCTTCTATGCTTGCCCATGCAATGTGAGGCGTAATGAGAAGACGTTCTTTGTGCTTGACTTCATTTAGCCTATTCTCTCGTGTAATGGGCTCGGTTTCGAGTACATCAAGACCTGCATAAATTTCACGCCTATCAATCTCATAAGCCAAGTCAGTTTCATTGATGATACCACCGCGTCCTAAGTTAAGAAGGATTGCTTTTTCTTTGAGGTAGGGTAGGTTTATTTCATTGATGAGCTGATATGTCTTGTCATTAAGAGGAGCATGAATAGAAATAATGTCACAGTCTTTTAACAGAAACTCTAAACTCTGATGAGGATATGCTGTTCTATGGTTCTCTCCTGAAGTAGAGTAGTAACTTACTTCTGCCCCAAATACCGTAGCAATTTTAGCCACTTCTTTGCCTATGTTTCCTAGCCCTATAATGCCCCATCTCTTAGCAGAAATTTCGTAAAAAGGCTGACTTACATCCGTGAAGAGACCTGAGTCACTCCATGTGTTGTCTTTGACTACTTTGTCATAATATGCCATCTTTTCAAGTAAGTAAAGTGCCATGGCAAAGGTATGTTGGGCAACAGACTTGGTGGAGTATCCTGAAACATTTTTAACCTCAATGCCTTTACGTTTTGCAGCAGTTAAATCAACATTATTCATGCCTGTGGCTGCGATACAAATGAGTTTTAGTTTAGGTGTACGCTCAAGAAGGTTCGCATCAATGACTACTTTGTTTGTAATAATAACATCTGCAATCTCAACACGTTCAAAGATTTGTTCTTTACTTGTTGTTGGATAAATACTAAGTGTACCGAACTTTTTTAAAACAGTGAGATCTAAATCATCTCCTAACGTTTTGGCATCAAGTATGACAATATACATGGTGTATCCTTATTTGCTTTTGTTGTCATCTTCACAAGAGGGTGTCTCTGTGATGGCAATAGCACACCCTGGCTCTGATGTGGCAGTCAAAATATCTGAGGGTAGACTAAGGGCAGAACTTTCTTGTACGGAAGTATTTTTAGTTTCTTTGTGTATTTCATCTTTCCTAAAGTGAGAAATGATATCTTTATCGCCTCTAATAATCTTGATAGTATTTTTAGTTTTTATAACAGCCACAGGGATACTTGAGATATCGACAAACTTTAAAAAAGATCTGGCATTTACTTCAGCCACAGAGATAGGGGTATACGCTATTTTCTCTTCTTTGAAGAACTTTTTTACTTTTTTACAGTGTCCACAGCTGTCAGACTGGATGAGGTAGAGTCCATCAGCTGTGACATAGGCTTTGTTTTTGTTGATGGCTAAGGTGTTAAGTCCTATAAACACAGACAGTGCTACCGTAGCTAGAAGTATAAAGTTTTTAGTTTGACTCAATAAACCTATAAGAAGCAAAGAGGAAAAAATACCGAGGCAAAAAATACAAGGTTCAGGGTTAACAAGATATTGATACCCTAAAATAGTTGCTTCAAAGGCTACAGCTCCATATAAAACTGTGAAAAAAAGCTTTTCTATCAGTCTGTTTTTAAGTGATAAAAAACCTAAAATGATTAACACAAATACAGAGACTAACCCCAGATAGTTTAAGTAAAGAGGGTTAAATTTGAGTAGCTCTCCTGCTAGCTTACATCCTGTAGCATCACAAAGTGAGCTATGGTTTAGTTTTAAGTAGGTTTCTACCGCAATGTAAATAAATAATAATAGAGGTAAAAAGACTCTAGAAAAAAATGCCATGTGTTTTGCCTTATTTATCTGTCATTTGAGATACTATTTGTGTAGCTCTCTCTTTTGCAGTCTCAACATCATCTAACACAAGACTCACCGCCATACGACGACCTACATGTGACTCTGGCTTACCAAAGACTCTTACAAATGAGTTAGTACTAAAGGCATCATCTGGCACAGTAAGCGTTGGGTTATGGCTTTCATTGGATGCTTTGTATGCACCACAAGCACCGCTTGCGTACGTAGTGTATGCTAGTGGTAGTCCAAGTACAGCCCTAATATGCAGTGCGAACTGACTTTGACTCTGTGTGATGAGTGTGACCATACCTGTATCATGTGGACGAGGGCTAAGTTCAGAGAAGTATACCTCTTCACCTTTAACAAAAAACTCTACCCCAAAGATACCACGACCACCTAGACCATCGGTCACTGCTTTGGCGATGTCTTTAGCTTTTTGAAGTGCAGCATCACTCATCTTCATAGGCTGCCATGAGAGTATGAAGTCTCCATCTTTTTGTACATGCCCGATGGCATCACAAAAGGTAGTGCCTGTTTCATTACGTACCGTAAGCAGGGTAATCTCATAGTCAAAAGGTACAAACTCTTCTACTATGAGTTCACTCGCATCACCTCTAGCCTCTTTGGCTATCTCCCATGACTTTTCTATGTCATCAGGTGTTTTAGCTATGCTTTGTCCATGTCCTGAGCTAGACATCACAGGTTTGATGACACAGGGGAATTTTATACGCTCTGCAGCTTCTTTTAGTCCTTCAAGTGTGGTGACAAACTCGTAGTTAGATGTTTTAAGTCCCAACTCCTCAGCTGCAAACACACGGATATTTTTACGGTTCATCGTTTTGTTCACCGCTTCTGCGTTAGGAATGATGTGAAAGCCTTTTTCTTCTGCTTTAAAAAGTGCTGAAATAGAGATGGCTTCAACTTCAGGCAGTACATAGGTAGGCTTCTCTTTTTCTATGAGTTCAAGGACTGTTGCTTCATCTTTCATGTCGATGACGTAAGATTTGTTTGCCACTAAATGTGCAGGGGCATTTTCATACTTGTCTACGGCTACGACTTCAACACCTAGACGTTGTGCCTCAATGGCAACTTCTTTACCCAGCTCTCCAGAACCGAGGAGCATGATTTTGATAGCATCTTTTTGCAATGTTGTTGTAAATGTCATAGTGAAAACCTTTGGAAAATAGTTGTAGTTATTTTAGCAAAAAAGTGGTTTACTTATCTACTGTTTCAGCGATAATTATTCCAAAAAGGCCTTGACGTTGAATAATGTCTTTACTTGGCAAATATATGCGAGAAACAAAACCATCTAAATAGAGAGCATTTTTACATCCGTGTTGTCTAAAAAAGGTAGCAAAATTATAGAAGTTTATTTTCTGTTTTGAGATAGCAAAAATCAAGTCACCATTAGGAAGTACACCTACACCATTTCGTATATGTACATTTTTAGAATGAGGCATGAACTTATGATGTATTTTCCCATTTATTAACAACATCGGTCCTGATTGTGTTGCAAAATCTATATTTTTTGAATAGTGAAAATCTTTGCTAGATGCAACGTAGGCTTTTTTATCTTTAGTAATATAGAAAATTCCATTAGGTTGCATATAGAAATTTCCATAGGCTTCCTGTGTTGTGTCCTTACTTTTAAGTACCTTTCCATTTTCAATATATAATCCTTGAGGTGATAAATCTCTCAGATACATACCTCCATTCATCGCAAAGATCAGATGTTTATTTGTAGCAGAAAGATAGTTTTCAAGTGATTTAAAATTTGTAAAATACTCACCGTTAGGATGTTTATGATAAAAGTTAATATTTTTGGGTGATGTGATGTAGGAGATGATCTTAGTTTGAGTTGATAGGGGTTGTGCAAGTATAGTAGAAATGAATAGCAGTAAAGTAGTAAGTATTTTGCTCATCGTTTAAAGTATCTCTTCAATAGTCACTTTAAGTTCAGGTATCAAATAACGTAAGATATTTTCAATAAGTCCTGCATCTACACCTTCATAATCATGAGCAATAAAGTTTCTCACATCATAAGCACCTTTTATCGGAAGTTTTTCTTTGAGTGTTGTATCTTTTATTTTATTGAGACTTTCACCTATTTGCATGAGACACATGAGAAGAGCATGTTTACCTATGCGGTTGTTTATTGCATTTTGCAGTGAACCGTTTTCTTTGATGGTATATTCGATATCTTCAATCATTTCTAAGATAAATTCTAATCTTGAAATATCTGAGACCTTAGACACGTTGTAAGTCCTTCATAATGTACTTAGTAGCAGTGCGACTTAGACCACTTTTAGCAGCAATATCGACATCAATCCCAAAGAGATTTTTAAGTTCTTGTTTGATAGATGTAAGACGAGCAAAGGCATCAAAACCTTGATGATGTTTGATAAAAGATTCATCAAGTTCATAAAGGATGTCTATATCACTCTCTTTAGTAGCTTCATCACGTGCGTAAGAGCCAAAAATACCAACAATGTTAAATCCTTCATTTGCATACTTTTGTTTCGCATGTTTGAGTAATGACATGATATCACTTGACATAGATTATTCCTTTATAATTTGAAATATTATAACATAAAAAGTACAGGATAAAAATGATGAAATATGTTGGATGAAAAGTAGTTAAGTAGTGTAAATGACAGAGCAAAAGCTCTGCCAAAGACCTGTTACAGTCTAGATTCGTATCTTCTAAGCATGAAGAGTTTTTTAAGAATTTTCTTGCGTGTTGCAATTTTTTCTTTTTTGTTCTTCTCAGTTTGTGTTTCAAAATGCTGACGTGCTCTTGCTTCAGTAACGATAAGGTTTCTGTCACATTGTCTTTTGAACTTTCTGTACGCGTCGTCGAACGAATCACGTGAAGTTAGTTTAATTCCTGGCATAATAAAGCACCCCCTTCCTGTTATAGATTTCTCCTTGAAAATCGGCAAAGCCAATCTTTCAATTGCCCAAAGGAAATGCCCTTGGGGTACCTCTCACTAAAGCTTCGCCATTTGGCTCAGATAATTAGCATATTAAGAGTGAGTTGTAAACAAAGTGGCAGAATTATATCCAAAGATTATTAAGTTGTGATAAAATAAAAACATAGATAAGGAGTGATATCATGCAAAAAGTATTTGAAAACTGCTATGGCTTAGACAAACGATGTTACGAAGCGTACGGATTAACAGAAGAGATACTTATGGAACATGCTGCTGCAGGTATGGCTGAACATATACGGCAAAACTTTCAGAAGCATAGCACTGTACTCATAGTCTCAGGTATAGGAAACAATGGGGCAGATGGTACAGTGTTGGCACGCCAGCTTCATGGTGAGTATGATGTGCGTTTGTCTTTTCCCTTTGGCGTGAAGTCAGAAATGGCTAGGGTACAGTTAGAACGTGCAAAAAAAGTGGGTGTAACACTTGTAGATACCCTTGAAGATGCTGATGTTATCGTTGATGCTCTTTTGGGGGAAGGACTCAACAAACCTTTAAACGATGAGATGATACAC
>Ga0256839_1002115_pt1 | contig 22752 bp, 25 predicted proteins | sample 354166metaG_FD_185968 | JGI IMG/M metagenome (GOLD analysis project Ga0256839, IMG submission 185968) | Hydrothermal vent microbial communities from Mid Atlantic Ridge, Atlantic Ocean - 354-166 | ecosystem: Environmental > Aquatic > Marine > Hydrothermal vents | place: Atlantic Ocean: Mid... | reverse complement strand
GATTTCTTGTTCATTAAACAGACCTGTTGTTAAATTTACTGTCATGTGTGTATTTGCGTTGTCTACTCTTGGATCTGCAATTTTTTGATACACAAATTGTGCATCTCTTACTTTGCTATCTAAAAACATCCCTTTATAGTTAACTAAACTAGGTCCAATATTTCCCGCTCCCTTAGAACCTTCGATGTCATGACACGCTATACAGTTACCATACTGTTTAGGCTTTTTCGTGACTTTTCCATCTTTTCCTTTTTTTTCTACAAATTTAGCAAGTCCTTCTGGAGGCTTACCTTTTGCTTTCTTACCATTAAGGTTGTGAAACATAAAGTCACCTCTAGCAATTGCTTTTGGATCCGTTAAGTCACAACTCTTTGGCATAGTAAATTTTGTAGCTTCAGGGAACAAATCTTTTTCTATCATTTTTGTTGCCTCTGGCATATCATATGCTTTCGTTAAATCCATGGCGAATAACGATGTCGCTGATGCAGATAACAATAATGTTGTCAAAGCTAAGTGTTTGATGTTTGTATGCATTCATACTCCTTTTATTTGCATTTCAAGAGTATCATAACAAGGGAATGTAAATAAAGTGTAAAAAAGAATATAAATATATATAAATATATGTTATTTATAAAAAGTATAGTTAAAAATAGTACCTTTATTGACGGTAGAAGCAACGGACAATTCAATACTCTCTTCGTCTATAATTTGTTTCACAATATTAAGTCCGATACCAAATCCACCTTTGGCTTCATTTTCACGGTAATACCGTGAAAATATTTTATCAACGTTTTCAATGCCAACACCATAATCTTGCACGATAAATGTAATAATATTATTTTGTACATAAAGTGTTACATCTACATCATTTTGGTTATGACTATATTTTATAGCATTTGAAATAGTATTATCAACTATACGTTGTAGTTTTGTTTTTGAAAATGTATATATAATGTTTTCTTCTATATTAGTCTGTAATTCTATCTCTTTAAGATTTGCTACTTCTTGAAAATAATCTACTCTGTTTTGTATAAAGTTACTTATGTCAATTTCTTGTGATTTATGTATAACTTTTCCTTGCTTTACCAAATAATCCATATCGTTATAAATAGTCGCCAGTGTTTTAGATGCTGACTTTATACGATCTAAATATTTGTTTTTACCATATTTATTTGCAAAAAGATCCGCATTAAGATTGATGATACTTAAGGGGGTATTTATTTCATGCATAGAGTCCTTAATAAAGTTATCCAATTGTGTATTTAGTTTTTCAAAAGGTTTAGAAAAATTTCTCAATAATAAAAAAGAAAAGATAAAAAGTGCAATGATAATTGATAAAAGAACAGAAGCTGCAAAATAGTAAATCTTATTTGCCGTATGTGTAGTAGAAACTAAAAGATAACTTGCATCGAAGTAATACCCCTCAGCTAATCTATAGATGTAATAATAATTATTTCCTTTTTTATGAAATCCATTCATAAATGAATTCGGCTCAAACGTCAGTGTGCTAAAAAGGGTTTTATAATCCTTGTCATAGAGAGCCGATTGATATTTTTTGTAACGTGGGAAATGGAATATTTTATCACTGTTGTTGTATCGTTGCATCACGTTAATGATTTGTTTTGCTTGTGTTTCCAAGGAAATTTTCACTCTGGCTTCATCAATTTGTAACAATAAATAGACATAAATGATTAAAGGTGCTATAAGTAACACAGCTAAGACAGACGTATAGCGTATCGCATATTTACGTGCAAACTCTTCGGTATTAAAAATCAATGCTATAACCTAAACCACGAACATTTTTAATAAAATCTTTTTCAAGTTTTTTACGTAGGTTACCTACTTGCACACGTATATTTGCAGAGTCCACCCACTCACCCCAAACCTCTTCCCAAAACATTTCACAACTTACTATGGATCCACGCTGCTTTATGAGCAGTTCTAAGATTTTAGTCTCTGTTTTTGCAAGTGTGATACTCTCATCATTTAATGTGAGTTTCATTTTAGAGACATCATAACTATATCCATAAGGTAAAACTATTTTTTCATCTTCCGAACCAAAACATTGTAGCTTAACAACTTGTTCTACTCGTAATTTTAACTCTGCTAAATCAAAAGGTTTACGTATATAGTCACACGCCCCACACTCATACCCACGGCTCAAATCTTCTATATCTGTCAAAGATGTAATGAAAATCGCAGGTGTTTTGTTACCATCTTTTCGTAACTGTTCAAGCATTTCAAAACCATTTAGCACTCCAGGTACTTTTACATCTAAAAGTAAAAGGTCATAACTCTGTTCATATATGGCATCATAAGCACTGTCTGATTGGGTATAGCACAAAACTTCATAACCACAATCTTCCAAATATTCTCGCATACTAATCGCTAAAATCCGTTCATCTTCAAGAATGAGTATTTTCATTGTATTTTTCCTACCTTTTTCTCTTTATGCTTGTTTAGTAAAATAATATCTATAAGTTCTTCTTTTGTGTAAGTGCGAAGTATTTTCTTCGCTTTAAATTCCAATTCTCTTTTATCTTCTTTATGTAATTTAGGCAATAAGCCAATAATCTCTTTATCTTCACCATTTCTAAAACTTCCGTGGGGGTTTTGCCATGCATCAACAACTTTTCCAATGTCCTCATCAGAGAATTGTGCAAAAAATGATATCTCTTCACTATTTTTCTTAAAGAAACTTAATGCCTCCTCAGGTACGGCTAGCATATAGATACCAATCTGTTCTCTTGCTCCATTGTACATCGGTTCATTTAAATAAAGGATATTGTCTTTATAGGTATAATTTTTACTTAAAAATTCATCCCAATCTAATATTTCTATTTTTCGCAAGAACTGTTGATTAAAATTTTGATTTGCGATGACATATCCATGAACGATAGGAAAGTCTCTCATGAGTTCCGCTTTATCTAAATACTTTTCATCCATCAGTGCTATGAGTTCCACCCCTTTATTACGAAGTTTTACTGAAAATTCATCGATAAACTTAATGACTTCTAGGTATCCCAATAGTTTCATACCACTACGTATAGGTACAGTCGCTTTAAAAGTAAGCAGTCTACCTGTTTCCATACCCACTTTTGGCTCATTGTTTTTACTAAGTGCATTAAGGTCATCTCTAAACCACCAAATAGGCATACCTTCAAAACCTTCATTCCAACTTCGTGCAAAGATAAAAAAATCTGGTGTCAGAACCTGTAAACGAAGTGATTTTAAATGCGTATATTTTTTAAAACGTTGAGAGATATGCGAAAGGATATTATGTCCTTGACTCTCATCAAGCACATTTAGGGCATTTTTTAATTCGCCATCTTCTGATAATGCCATAGAGAAAGAGAGTAAATCTACCATTTCATAGTCTAAACCTAGACGAAAATTTTCTACGATTCTGTCCCCTAAGACTATCAATCTATCTTCTTTATCATTTTGAATAAAAAAGATAACTGAGGAAAATAAGATAATCAATAGTGCAAATATAGCGTAGAGTGCTAGTTTATTTACATACTGATTTAATGATTTATTTTCTACTTGTTTGAACATAAAAAACCTATTATTTTATAATACGATACTATAGCATAATGTAGTGAGCATTATGAAAACTCACTATAATAGCTTATGGACAGGGTTCAATTATACTATCTTAGTGTAAAAAATATGTAAAATGATTTCTTTACATATTTTTTACACGAATGCTGTATTCTTGTGTTACTACCATCAAAGAAAGGACACCCTATGAAAAAATTTATCTTACTTTTACTAAGCTCATTCACCCTACTCTTAGCAGAGGAGTCCTCTGCTAAAGTAGTCTATGACCTCACTACCAAAAACCAAAAAGCCTTTGAACGCAAAATACTTAAAGCCATCGTAGCAAACAAAGCCTACTATGAGAGTAAACTCAAAGAGCTTAATGTTACGGTGGTTATACATGGTGGAGCATATCGTTACTTTACAGTAGACCCAAGTCAAACGGAATACAAAATAGACAAGGCACTGATGGCAGACTATGCCAGCCTCAAAAAACGTATAAAGAGTATGCATGACACCTATGATGTCGAATTTCTTATGTGTGGTGCAGGGATGCCAAAACATGGACTTCAAGCTAAAGATATAATGAAGTACGTTAAGATAATTCCTAATTCAACCATAGGACTCATAGATAGACAAAATGAAGGTTATGCGTATATACCTGTAGGAGACAAATAATGGCAAAAATATCATTTACACTATAGATGCCCAAAGTTAAATTTTAAAAGAAAAAATAGACCCTTTGTTTTCTTCACTTTGTATCTCTAGTTGACTCCCATGTAAGGTTAGTATACTTTTTACGATAGAGAGTCCTAAGCCCATGGAGTTGTCCCAAGTGTGTGTGCCTGAGCGGTAAAACTTTTTTGTCACCTTAGATATATCTTCAGATGAGATACCTGAACCTTTATCTTCAATACTAATCTTACCTTCTTCTATAGATACGACTATCTCTTCCTTGGAGTATTTCAAGGCATTTTCTATGAGGTTTTTTAACACAATGTCGAGTAAGGTTCTGTCTGCTTCTACACTATATGACTCACCTCTTACCTCTATGTGTCTTGTAGGGTATTTATCTTCAAGGGACGTTTTTACCTCTTCTATGAGGGTCAGCATATCAAAAGAAGTTGGATGCAGTGTTGCTTCTCCACTTTCAAACTTGTTCCATAAAACCAAACGGCTTAACAGTGCTTCTATTTTGGTACCGTTATTGTAGATTTTTCCTAAAAACTTTTCTTGTAGTGCCTGAGGTATCTCTTTGTCCTCCTCAAGTGTTTGTGCGTACCCCATGATAGAAGCTATGGGGTTTCTAAACTCATGAGCGATAGCGGAAATCATATCGCCACGTTGACGGTTTTTGAGTTTGAGTTTTGCATTGTATCTTTGTTTAACATCTTCACGCTTTTTAGAGGCTTTAAGAATTTTTATGAGACTATTATTTATATCTTCAAACTCTTGTGTAAAAAATTGTGCTTTATAGTGTATTTTCTCTACTTTGTCTATGTTGGCAAGATATTTATTAACCGTGATTAGTTCTTTTTGCATACGATCTGCCCCACGATACATCGCATAAATAAACAAGGAAAAAGCAAGCGAAATCAACAGTAAGACTAGTAATACGGTTTTAGAGTCTTCTATAAAAAGTGACATTACAAGTGAAAACAGCACAAAGATAGCCACGGCAACCGTCACCAGCCTAGCCATGATATACTCTTTAAAATGTGGTCTATTTTGCATGCATGGCTTCTTTAAAGTTCTTCTATTTCCGACATATACTCTACAAAGTCGTCTTTATTAAAGTATCCAACTATAGAACCCATGGATTCTTTGTTTTCATCTATAAAGAAAAAACTAGGTATATTTCCATCAAACTCAGGTACAAACTTTACCGCTTCTTTATCGGAACGTTTAATAGAGACTAAAATATAATGTTTCATCTTCTCTTGCACCTGTCTATCTATAAGTGTCCTTTTCTTCATTTTAACACACCAACGACAGCTATCTTCTCCTACCATGATGATGACTTTTTTATTTTCTTTTTTTGCCAAAGAAAAAGCCTCTTTGATATTTGAATACCAGCTTAACTTTCCTAAATTTTCAACAGTGTCTGGTAATGATTGTTTACTTCTTTGTGTCATCTCACTCTGGATATTTGGAGTGAATTGAGAAGATTTTTTCTCTGTTTTCTCTGTACATCCTGGCAATATGATAGTAGCCAGAAAGATGAAAAAAAGTTTTATCCTGTAATTCATTTTACTTTTTTCTCTACATCATTAATGTAAGAGATGAAATCTTCTACATTAAAGTAACCAATAATCTCTTCAATGATAGCCTTATCTGCCTGCATAAAAAAGATTGTTGGCACACCTCTAACGGGAGGTAGTTTTGCCATGGCATTTCCATTTTCACGCATCACTTTTACAAGTACAAACTTTTCAAGTCTTTTTTCTACTGAGTCATCTGAAAGCGTACGACCTTTCATCTTTTTGCACCATCTACAGTGTTCACTCTCCACCATTATCATGATAGTTTTATGCTCTTTTTTTGCAAGTGCTAAAGCGCTGTCAAGGTCTTTTACCCAGTCTAGAGCAAAAATACTTCCTGTGAGCAATAAGATACTTAATACTATTTTTCTCATCTCTATCATCCTTCATTAAAATGGTTTACCATATGCTTAAACACTTCACAGAGCTTTTCTACTTCTACGATGGAAGTGCGTTCGTTGGGTGCATGTATGGTATCATTTATCACACCAAACTCAACTACATCTATGCCAAAAGCCCCCATAAAACGAGCATCGCTTGTCCCACCTGCGGTTGAAAGTTTTGTTTTTACACCTGTCACCTCTTCTATACTCTGGGTGAGTTTCGTCACCACTTTAGAGTCTCTTGTAGTGACAAAAGGGTATGAGCCTTGCGTAAGTTCTAAACTATAGTCTAAGTCATGGAAACATTTTTCTATGTGAAGTCTAACCTCTTCTTGTGTAGTTTTAGTGGAATTTCGCACATTAAACATAAGCTTTAAAGAGCCTGGCGTAACATTTGTCACTTCCATCCCTCCACGGATGTCCGTAATCACCATTTGGCTTGGTGCAAAATCATCATCACCTTTGTCAAGGTTAATGCCTGCAATCTTATCTAAGATAGGGGCTATCTGATGCACAGGGTTTATCGCTTTTTCAGGGTAAGCAGCATGCCCTTGTTTGCCTTGTATGGTGAGGTAGCCGTTGATAGAACCACGTCGTCCTATCTTAATAGCATCTCCAAAGGTAGTCTCACATGTTGGCTCTGCCACGATACAATAGTCAGGTAACATACTTTTTTCTTTTAAATACTCAAGCATCACTACCGTACCATACTTACCCTCACCTTCTTCATCTGAGGTAAGGAGTACAGAGAGTGTGCCACTAAAGTCTTCTATCTCTTTACATGTCTGCACAAAGGCAGCCACACCAGACTTCATGTCCTGAGCACCACGTGCATAAATGTTACCCTCTTTTATCACTGGTACAAAAGGGTTAGTCTCCCAGTTGTCACCAGCAGGGACTACGTCTACATGACCTGCAAAACAAAGGTGTGTACCATCTACAAATTTTTGCTCACCAAATGTTTTGTATAAAAAGAGGTTTTTCACACCCTCTTTATTGACATAGATAGCTTCATAGCCATCAAGATATTCTTCTATGAACTGTAAAGAACCATCATCATCAGGGGTGAGAGACTTGCAAGATAAAAGTTTTAATAAAAGGTCGACAACATTCATAGGGTTCCTAGTGTTCTAAATTTTCGTATCATTGACATATAGGCATCGATGTTTTCAAAACGATGATTGCCACCATACTCAACGACAACATGGTGCATATTATAGAGAGATTGTGCTTTAGTATAATCCAAGAGTTCATCATCACTTTGTAAAAGCACCAAATAGCGACCTTTTTGAGGCTGTACTTTTAAGCTTTTCATCTCTTTTAGGTAAGATTTTTTGAATCTAAAAGGATCCTCATCACAAAAACGTTTTTGCAATCCCACATAAGGTTTGAGTGTTTTCCAAGGTTGAGTAGAGGGGTTGAGAAGAACTGCTTTAAGTCTATACTTTTCAGCCAAATACGTAGCATAAAAGCCACCTAGTGATGAGCCTACCAAAAGGTCAATCTTTTCAGATTTTATAAGTTTTTCAAGTACCTCTATGGCTTCTAGTGGAGCATATGGAAGATTTTGAGCAATGACGCCCGACTCTCCAAAATATGCTTTGAGCATTTTAGATTTATTGCCTCTGCCACAAGAAGAGAAACCATGAAGAAAAAGTATTTTGAGCATATTTACTATCTTTCTATGTCACCGTAATACGTCACGATACCACCATAATGGTTGATAACACTTTTATGACCATGTTGCATAAATACATTTTGTACCTGAGCAGATCTGCTTCCTGTTCTACAAGTAAATATAAGTGTATCCTCTTTATGGTTTGTGAGAAGCTCATGTGCCCACTGCTGAAACTGTGTAGTTGGCTTTAACATGTCCACACCCTTGATGTGTCCCTCGTTGTACTCCATCTCTTCTCTTACATCTATAAGTAAAAACTTAACTTTACCCTCTGCACGGGCATCCAAAAGTATCTCTAGCTCTTCAGAATTTACGTCATGTTTTGTCAGTAATGTCTGCAATACCTCTCCCTTATTAAATAATGGGAGAATTATAGTCTATAATTATTATAATTTGCTGTTAATCTCTGTTTACGCTTTTGCTTCTTGTTCAGCCTTATACTCAGGTGTACAAAAGATTTGACAATGACAAATACCTTGTTCTGGTATCTCTTTTTCTATGGCAGGTTTACATGGGCAAATACGGTCATCTGTACTTTTAAACTTACCTTCTTTTGCTGGATCAGGTTCTACCATAAAACAAGGGCAAAAACGTTTGCCATAAAGCATTTTATGCCGTGCAAGCCCCATAATAACACCTTCATTTACATCTGCATTTGGGCCATACACCCATCCTTTACTCTCACAGACTTTATCTGTGAATTTTTCTGTCTTTACTAACTCATCCTTAAACGCTTGAGAGTTCATATCTAATTGTGGCATCATATTTCATCCTTTTTATTGTAAATAGTATTTATCTATTTATATCTAAACAAAGTTAATATATAATAAGAAAAATTATCGTTAAGGATAAAAATGCAAATTGACGACAAAGTCTTAGCTAAATTAGAAAAACTTTCACACTTACGTATAGATGAGAGTAAAAAAGAAGAAGTCAAAGCCCAACTTTCAGGTATACTTGACTATATAGAAAACCTAAATGAACTTGACACAGAGTCTCTCTCTGCCTCTTTTTCAACACTTGATGGTGGAACACCTCTTCGTAGCGACATACCAAGAGAATCTACAGAGATTGCAAAAGACATTTTAAAAAATGCTCCTCAAGGTTTTGATGATTTCTTTATCGTACCTGCTATTATTGAATAGTATTTAGTTATACTATCATTTTCATAAAACCAAGATAAAACTTAAAGGATAAGTATGGCTGCTTTTGACATAAAAAAATTACTTCAGAGTGTCGTCACTCATGGTGCATCAGATTTACACCTCGTATCACGTGCAGAACCACAAATAAGGCTTGATGGGGCTCTTAAACCTGTCAACCTTCCTAAAATGACTGGTGATGACATTGAAGAGATGTGTTATTCACTTATTACTGAAAAACAAAAGAAACAGTTTGAGGAGCATGATGAACTTGACTTTGCCTTGCTTATCCCAGGTATTGGACGATTTAGAGCAAACTACTATAAAACGATTGGCGATATGGCGGCAGCATTTAGGATTATTCCTATTGATATCCCCTCTCTTGATGATTTGGGAGCACCACTTGTTTATAAGTCATTGGTAAAAAGAGAAAAAGGACTCATTTTGGTTACAGGACCTACAGGTTCTGGTAAATCAACTACGCTTGCAGCGATGCTCAACGAAATTAACCTCACAGAACAAAAACATATTGTGACGGTTGAAGACCCAGTCGAGTTTATCCACGAAAATAAAAAATGTGTATTCTCTCATAGAGGTGTAGGTGAAGATACTAAGTCTTTTGCCACGGCACTCAAATTTGCTATGCGTCAAGATCCAGATATCATACTTATCGGGGAAATGCGGGACAAGGAGACCATTGAAGCAGGGCTAACAGCAGCTGAAACAGGTCACTTGGTATTTGCTACACTTCACACCTCTTCAGCAGCGGGAACGATTAACCGTATTATAGATGTCTTTACAGGAGATGAGCAACCACAAATCAGAGCGATGATTTCTTCTTCACTCGTAGCAGTCATAGCTCAAGCACTCTTACCTAAAATCGGTGGAGGTCGTGTGGCAGCATCAGAGATACTTATCACCAACCATGCCATCTCTAACCTTATACGGGAAGATAAAGTACACCAAATTTATTCTCAAATGCAACTAGGGCAAGGAGATTCAGGCATGCAAACCCAAACCCAAGCACTACTCAAGTTCCTTAAAGAAGGAAAAATAAGCCGTAATGTCGCATTACAGTATGCTAACAAACCAGATGAAGTTTCTAGAGCTGTTGTCAAGTAAAGCATTTTTAGACACATAAATAGATACAATACGAAAACTATACTAGTTAGGGAGAATAGAATTGATGGAAAACTTTTCAATGATGGATTTCAATTATTTTGATGTCACTATTGCAGCAATAGTACTCATCTTAGGGATTAAAGGATTTATGCAAGGTTTTATAAAAGAGGTATTTGGTCTCGTAGGGCTTGTTGCAGGGGTATATTTTGCATCACGCCTTGCACCTGAAGCTGCAGCATTCATAGATACAAACTTTTTTCACTTAGAAAATGAATCTTTACTTAAACTCATCGGTTTTCTTGCTATACTCATACTCATATGGCTTGGAGCGACAATACTAGGTTCTATCTTTTCTAAACTTACTAACCAAAGTGGCTTAGGCTTCTTAAACCGTCTTTTTGGTTTTATTGCAGGGGGAGGAAAATATTTTCTCATTTTTGCACTCATTGTAACAGCCCTGTCCAATGTCACGCTCATTAAAGAAAATCTAGAAAAATATGTGAAAGACTCTGTCCTCTTCCCTTACTTAAAAGAAACAGGAGCCTATCTGATAAACTTAGACACCTCTGCTCTTGCTATCACTACAAGTGAGTCAAATACAAGCAAAATAGATGTCATGGAAACGAACGCTACACTGCTTGACATCAACACAACCGAAAAATAAGGTACAGTATGATCGAATATCCTCTTCTTTTAGAAAAATTTCAAGCTCTCTTAAAAGAAAATACTCTCAAGTTTACTAAACAACGAGAGCTTGTTCTAAAGTTTCTTTATGAACATGACGGTCACTATACTCCTGAAGATATCTATACACAACTCAAACAAGAAAATCCAGACATTAACATAGGTATAGCCACTGTCTATCGTACACTTTCATTGCTAGAGACCTCACACATCGCTTCCTCTATCTCATTTGGTGTACAAGGTAAAAAATATGAGCTAGGTTTGAAGAAGCATCATGACCACCTCATTTGTACCAAATGCGGTGAAATCATAGAGTTTTTTGATAAAATAATTGAAGAAAAACAAGAAGAGATAGCTAAAAAGTTTAATTTTAAAATGACAGACCACACGATGAAGATCATCGGTCTTTGTGAAAATTGCCAAGCATAATTTAAACCATACGCAATATAAAACATTACCCTAGGAGCCCCCTTGATATTTGACAATCAACAGATTCAAGATCGTATTACAAAAACACAAACCCTTAGAGAAAAAGGTATCAACCCTTACCCTAACCAAGTCAAAAAAGGCACACCTTCTGCAACATTTTTAAACGAATGTCACTATGTGCATGACCTAGAAGTAGCTGCAGGTGAAATGAAACAAGACAAAAGTAAGTCTTATACTCTGACAGGTCGTATCAAATTTGTACGTATCATGGGAAAAGCAGCTTTCGCCAAAATAGAAGATGCCGATGGACTAGTCCAACTCTACTTCAACCGCGATGACCTTCCAGAAGGCTACTACAATGATGTCGTCAAAAAACTTTTTGAAGTAGGTGACATCATAGAAGCAAAGGGCTATCCTTTTGTCACAGGTACGGGCGAACTTACGCTGCACTGTTTAGAAGTAAACCTAGTGACCAAAGCTATCTTCCCACTACCAGAAAAATTTCACGGCATACAAGACCAAGAGATAAAGTACCGCCAACGCTACCTAGATATGATAATGGACGCAGAAGTTACCAAGCGTTTTAAGTTGCGTTCTCGTATTGTCTCAGGCATACGAAGGTTTTTTGAAGACAAAGGCTTTTTAGAAGTAGAAACCCCTATGATGCACCCCATCCCTGGTGGAGCTAATGCCAAACCATTTACTACACACCATAATGCTTTGGGCGTAGACAGATACCTTAGAATTGCCCCAGAGCTTTACCTCAAACGTCTCATCGTAGGTGGTATGGACGCGGTGTTTGAGATAAACAGAAACTTTAGAAACGAAGGCATAGATGCTACACATAACCCTGAGTTTACCTCTATAGAGTTCTACTGGGCATACAAAACCTACATCGAACTTATGGAAGTAACTGAAGAGCTATTTGACTATCTTTTTGACACCTTAGACTTGGAACGAACATTACCCTATGGTGACATGGAGATAAACTTCTCCACACCTTTTGCAAAAGTACCTTGGGTAGACAGCATCGTAGACATCGGTGGCGTGCCTAGAGAAGTGGCTACAGACTTAGAAGCAGGACTTGCCTACCTTAAAGAGCGTAACTTAAAAGTGGATAAAAACTGGACACTAGGCTACATGCAAGCAGAACTTTTTGATGAGTTTGTAGAGCCTAAACTCATCAACCCTACTTTCATCACAGACTACCCAGTAGATATCTCTCCGCTTGCTAGAAGAAATGATGACAACCCAGAAGTTACAGAACGCTTCGAGCTTTTCATGGCAGGTAAAGAGATAGCCAACGGTTTCTCAGAGCTTAACGATCCTCTTGACCAATACGAAAGGTTTATGGGTCAAGTAAACGCCAAAGAAGCCACAGGAGACGACGAAGCCATGCACATGGACACAGACTTCGTAAAAGCCCTAGGCTACGGTATGACCCCAACAGCAGGTGAAGGTATAGGCATAGATAGACTTGTTATGATGCTCACCAACCAACACACCATACGTGATGTACTTCTTTTTCCAGCTATGCGTCCAGAAGTCATACAAGAGACTCCAAAAGTAGATGCCTCATCACAATGTAAAAAATGTGGACACGATGTTATGGAAGAACTCAAACCTGCTAAAAAAGGTAAAGGGATGTTTTGTATGGATGTAGCTGCGTGTAAAGGGCGTGTTTCTGAGAGAACGTAATGCCCTTAGTCGGGGGAGCTTACCTCGACCTATACACATTTAATTTAAACCTATCAAGGTAGGATTAAATTAAATTTGATATAAATACAACATTAAACAAAAAGGAACCCTATGAGCTATGCTATAGAAAGTTTTGACCCAGAAATATTTGCTGCTATTGAAAACGAAAAAGAGAGACAAACCAATCACCTTGAGATGATAGCTTCAGAGAACTTTACACTGCCTGCTGTTATGGAAGCGATGGGTTCTGTGTTTACAAACAAATATGCTGAGGGTTACCCGTATAAACGTTACTATGGTGGCTGTGAATTTGCAGATGTGGTTGAACAACTTGCCATAGACAGAGCCTGTGAACTATTTGACTGTAAATTTGCAAATGTGCAACCTCACTCAGGTTCTCAAGCAAACGGTGCCGTGTATGCAGCACTGCTTAAAGCTGGAGAAAAAATCTTAGGGATGGACTTAAGCCATGGTGGACATTTAACACATGGAAGCAAGCCTAGTTTTTCTGGTAAAAACTACTCTTCATTTACCTATGGCGTAGAGCTTGATGGTCGCATTAACTATGATGAAGTGATGAGAGTTGCTAAAACAGTACAACCTAAAATCATCGTTTGTGGTGCTTCTGCTTATGCTAGAGAGATAGACTTTAAAAAGTTTAGAGAAATAGCTGACGAAGTAGGAGCGATTTTATTTGCAGATATCGCTCACATAGCAGGACTTGTATGTGCAGGTGAACATCCTAGCCCGTTCCCATACGCTGATGTAGTAACTACTACTACGCACAAAACCTTAGCAGGCCCTCGTGGTGGGATGATTATGACTAACGATGAAGCCATCGCTAAGAAAATCAATTCTGCTATCTTCCCAGGACTCCAAGGTGGACCACTTGTCCATGTAATAGCAGCCAAAGCTGTCGGCTTCAAACACAACCTGTCTGATGCTTGGAAAACCTATGCAAAACAAGTCAAAGCAAACGCTTCTAAGCTAGCTGAAGTACTTGTCTCACGTGGATATGACGTAGTATCTGGTGGTACAGACAACCACCTCGTACTTGTAAGTTTTTTAAACAAAGACTTTTCAGGTAAAGACGCAGATGCTGCTTTAGGTAATGCTGGTATCACTGTGAACATGAATACCGTACCAGGTGAGACAAGAAGCCCATTTGTTACCTCAGGTATACGTATAGGTTCTCCTGCACTCACAAGCCGTGGGATGAAAGAAAAAGAGTTTGAAATCATCGCAAATAAGATAGCAGATATACTAGATAGCATCAATGACACTAGCTTACAAGCGAAAATAAAAGATGAAATGAAAACCTTAGCTCAAGACTTTGTGATTTACGATAAGGCTATTTACTAGATTGAAAGTCTTTGATTTAGAGCTTTTTGATAGCCACTACTATATAAAGCGTTCTTCGATTGTTGAAAAAATAACTTTCAACAATCGTACTTTTTATGCTAAGTTTGAGCATATACAAGAACCTCTTACTTCTCTTATCGTCAAACAACACCTAAGTAGAGAATACACCATTGCTGTACCCCTTTTAAAAGACAATAAAACGAACTATCTTGTTATAGAATACAAAGGGGATGAACATCAACGTTTTTACCATCTTGTTAAACATCTATTTAAAAATGTATCGGTAGATGAATATTATATTTACCAAGGTAAAGATGCCACACGTATACAAGTTTTTATCCCTGTTAATCAGTTTACATTGGAAAAAGCAGATCAACAACTTACCTTGTATTCTGAAGCCCTCAAAGAAAAAATGACTAAAAAATGGAAAACATTACCTTCCCTAAATTTACCTGAAGCCTATAACATCATTACCCTTCCCCATAATCAAATATAAATATGCTATAATCAATACAAAATTACTTCTGGAGAGTTACCCCTTATGAACGATCACAATCTTGATGACCTCATTATCGATACCATTGAACCAAAGAACAAAAAAAATAAAAGTCTTTTAACGATTATTGCCTTACTAATTATTGTCTTAATCGTTGCGATAATATTAACCAAAACCTTACTAAAAACGCCAGAAACAGACGAACTTACTTTTGAAGAAAACATGAGTGAAATGATAGCACCAGAACTAAAACTACAAGAACCTACTGTCAAAAAGTCTATAGAAGTTTCTAAACCAAAAGAAGAACCATCACTCTCAGAGATTATTGAAGAAAAAATAACTACTTCTCCAAAGCCTAAAGAAATAGTGGAAGAGACACCAAAAGAAGAAGTGAAAGAAGAAACGACAGCAGTTCTAACACAAGATGCGAGCATGCAAGAAACACCAAAGATGCCAAAAGAAGAGGTAAATACTGCACCTATCGTCATAAAAAAAGAACCTAAGACAATAAAGAAACCAAAGGTCATAGAAAAACCAAAAGTTATAAAAAAACCAAAAGTTGTAGAATCTTCTAAAAAGTATTATGTGCAAGTAGGTTCCTTTAAAACATCGAACCCAAGCACACGTCTACTTTCAGTCATACGTAGCAGTGGATTTAAATACCACATTTCAGATGCTGATAACAATGGCAATAAAAAGCTTCTTATTGGACCATACCAAACAAGAGCAGAAATAGATAAGGTACGTACGAAGGTAAGAGAGCGTATCAATAAAGATGCATTTGTTGTTGAGAGGTAGTTTCTAGTATGCACAAAACAATCCTATTTGACCAACTAACGCCCGTTGCACTTTATGGAAAGATAAAAGAGATTTTTCCAGATGAGATTACTATGCTTTTTGAATCTGTTGTCAATACAGTAGATGGAAACTTTTCCTTCATCACTATTGGAGCACAGGAGCGTCTTCGCTATCAAAATAACACCACACACTACATAGACAAGCATGGTGAAAAAAGTATCCTTGAAGAGAACCCTTTTTCCTTTATGCAGTCTTATTATAATTCACTTGACCAAGAAGCCTATAAAAAGATAGCATCTGAAGTTGGCTTTTCATTTGTCGATGGATTCATAGGTTTCATCTCCTATGATATGGTGAAAGTTTTTGAACCCACACTTAAAGAAAGCATGGATAACTTACTTGACCCTTTAGATACACCTGATTTAGATTTGGTGCGCCCTAAAATCATCATCGTGTATTCGCATAAGGCTGCAACACTTACACTGATACTTAACGATGACTCTTTTTCTTCAAAGATTGATGAGATTGAAGACCTTTTAAAGAACAGCTGTACTCCCATGCCCCTAAAAGCTGTCAAACTTGATGGAGAAGGTACCTTTAGTATCGAAGAAGAACGCTTTAAAGCCCTTGTCGATGAGTCTAAAGAAAACATACGTTCAGGGGATGTATTTCAAATACTCTTGGCCAACCGATATACACAAAAAGGCTACATAGACCCTCTAAGTTTTTACAGGGTTTTACGTTCTAAAAACCCTTCTCCTTATCTTTTTTTACTAGACTATGAAGAGTTCTCCATCTGTGGTTCAAGTCCAGAAGTCATGGTACGACTCACAGAAGGTGAAATACTCTTGCGTCCCATAGCTGGTACTCGTAAACGTGGTAAAAATACGGCTCGAGATAATGAACTTGAACAAGAAATGCTTGATGATCCCAAAGAGTGTGCAGAACACCTCATGCTCATAGACCTTGGACGTAATGACGTAGGACGTGTGGCAAAAACAGGTACCGTCAAAGTTACGGACATGATGCGTGTTGAAAAATACTCTCATGTCATGCATATGGTGACCGATGTTGAAGCAGATTTAGAAGAAGGTAAAGATATGTTTGACCTCTTTGCTGCTACTTTTACAGCTGGTACTATGACAGGAGCGCCAAAGATAGAAGCGATGAAGCTCATCGCTCAGTATGAAGGTCTTAAGCGTGGTTTCTACTCTGGGGCAGTGGGATACTTCTCTTTTGATGGGAACATGGACTCGGCAATAGCCATACGTACATCTCTTATAAAACCTGATAGCATCACCTTACAAGCAGGGGCAGGTGTGGTAGCAGACTCCATACCTGAACTTGAATACCTAGAAGTCAAAAATAAACTAGGGGCTTTGCTTGCTACCCTTAAAGAGATGGAAACGTTATAATCATGGCAAAAGAAATCTTTGCCATTTTCGGAAACCCAGTTTCGCATTCCAAATCTCCACTTATGCATAACTTAGCCTTTGCTGGTTTAGACTATGATGCTTGCTATACGAGATACTTACTAAATGATGGACAAACACTTAAGCAAACATTTTTTGACTTAGGTCTAAAAGGTGTAAATATCACCGTACCACATAAAGAAGCTGCCTTTAATGCCTGTGATGTATTAGATCCTTTTGCCAAGAAGATTGGTGTGGTCAATACCATTGTAGAACGTGATGGAAAACTTTATGGATACAACACCGATGCACCAGGTTTTTTAAAAGCTATCTCAGACTTTACAGAAGCGAAAACAGTTCTTTTTTTAGGTGCGGGGGGTACAGCACAGGCAACATCAAGTATCTTACGTGATGAAGGGTATGAAGTGACGCTCCTAAACAGAAGTGCTAAACGTTTAGAAAAATATGAAGCTCAAGGGTTTAAAACCTATACCTTTGAGACATTTGAGCCTAAGACTTATGACCTTATTATAAACATGACATCTGCAGGACTTGAGGATGACAACCTCCCTGCTCCACAAGAGATATTGGACCATGTTATACCTCAAGCACATGCATGTGTAGATGTCATTTATGGTCAAGAAACACCTTTTTTAAAATTGGCAAAAGCATATCATAGACCAACAAAAGATGGCTCAGATATGTTGCTCTATCAAGGTATCATTGCTTTTGAATACTTCACTAACCATGCCTACCATTTTGATGAGATTAAATCTATTATGCAAAAGGCCTTTAGGCTATAACCTATACAAAAGTGTTTTACTTCTATTAACCTTGAAGCGTTACACTTATAATGATAGCCCCATTACAACGACTGAGAGGTAAAAATGATAAACATTTTAATGATAGAAGATGACACAGAATTTGCGGAACTACTCTCAGAGTATCTCGCACAATATGAGATAAAAGTGACCAATTTTGAAGACCCCTATTTGGGCTTAAGTGCGGGCGTTAAAAAGTATGACTTACTTATACTTGACCTTACATTACCTGGTATGGATGGACTTGAAGTCTGTGAAGAAGTCATGGAAAAATATGACATTCCTGTCATTATCTCTTCTGCACGTTCAGATATTAGTGATAAAGTCAAAGCTTTAGAGATAGGAGCAGATGACTACCTACCTAAACCTTATGACCCTAAGGAGATGTATGCACGTATCATGTCCCTTTTGCGACGCTATGCTAAGTCTAAAGATAGTGAGATAGATACACCTAAAAGTGACTTTATAATTAAAGGTGACACCATTTATTTTAAATCTGAACCCTTACAGCTAACTCCTGCAGAATATGAAGTGCTATCTCTACTTATAAAACATCAAGGTATCACGCAATCTCGTGAACAGATTATCAATACTTCTGGTAATATGAGTATTGATTCTCAAGGTAAAAGTTTGGATGTCATTATTTCAAAAATTCGTACCAAGCTAGGAGACAACAAACGTATACAAGCAGTTCGTGGTGTAGGATACAAGCTTGTTTAATGGCTTTACCTCCCTAAGAAGTAAAATAAGGCTTATATTTACGCTCACCCTTTTACTCTTAGCCTTTTTGTTTATAGGGTCTATCAAATATGACCATCTAAAATATGAAGAAAATAATGCCATGCATGAACGTCTTGTAACACATTATCTCTATAACTACTACTTAGTCTATGGTAAGATAGATGAAGCCTACTTAGAGTCTCAAAACTTTTCTTTAATTAAAGACAAGGCACATAAAATCCAAATAGAACACCACTTTAAGGAAAAAAATAAACCTGATACCTATGCGGTAGACACCTTTAAACTCCAACGTATTATACTTATAAACAATGACCGTTTTCAACTCTTTTTACAAAATAAAAATAAACAAAAAATTCCTTTTAGGCGTATAATCGTTTTTAGCATCGTCTTTTTATTGATACTCATGCTTTATTTTTGGGTCATACGAAGTTTAAAACCTCTCTCAACACTTAAAAAGCAGATAAAAACATTTTCTGAAGGTAATCTAGACATCAACTGTGCCAGTGACAAGAAAGATGAGATAGCAGAAGTAGCCAATGAGTTTAACCATGCAGTCTCTATGATACGTGAGCTTTTACAGTCACGACAACTCTTTTTACGTGCCATTATGCATGAACTCAAAACACCCATAGGTAAAGGCAGACTTGTAGCAGAAATGGTACCAGATGAGAAAAATAAAGCCCGTTTACACAGTATATTTGAACGTCTTAACCTTCTCATAGATGAGTTTGCCAAAATAGAAAAAATAACGTCTAAAAACTTTGAACTCAATACAAAACCGTATAAAATGAGTGACTTAGTGGAAGCCAGCATAGATTTACTGATGGTAGAGGATCCTAAAAAGCTCATAGAGCTACAGGTTATAAACGATTATTCTTCTGATGTAGATTTTGAACTTTTTACGCTTGTGATTAAAAACCTTCTTGACAATGCCATTAAGTATAAAAGTGATTCAAAAATTATTGTACAAATCAACAATAAGAAACTAGCTATTGTCAATAAAGGTAGTGCATTAAAAGAACCTATGGAAAACTACTATGAACCTTTCCATACTTCCAAGCAAGGCTTAGGTCTGGGCTTGTATATCGTTAAAAGTATTTTAGATATTCATCAAAAAGAGTTAGTCTATCGTTATGAAGAGGGAGAAAATATTTTTGTCATACAATAGCAGATACACTATCTGCTATTGTATGTCATTAAGCTTCAGTAATGGTATCTGAAAGTGTAAATGAAAGCTCTAATGCTTGAGAAGCATTCAGTCGAGGATCACACTGTGTGTGGTAACGACTAGCAAGTCCTTCATCGGTGATGGCACAAGAAGTACTTCCTGTACACTCTGTAACATCATTTCCTGTCATCTCTAAGTGTATCCCCGCAGCAATCGTTCCATGCTCCTTATGGATAGCAAAAAACTGCTCCACTTCAGAAAGGATGTTGTTGAAGTGACGTGTTTTAAATCCTGTAGATGACTTCTCTACATTGCCATGCATTGGGTCTATCGTCCACACGACATTTTTTCCTGCATCTCTTACTTTTTTAAGAAGTGCTGGATAAAATTCTCTGATTTTAGATGCTCCCATACGAACTATAAGGGTTAATCTGCCCTCTTCATTATTAGGATTTAAAGCATCGATAAGTTCAATGAGTTCATCTTCACCCATCGTTGTACCCACCTTACATCCTACAGGGTTTTGGATGCCTCTAAAGTACTCTATATGTGCCTCAGATAAATCTCTTGTTCTATCACCTATCCACAACATATGAGCTGAACAGTCATAGTAGTCACCTGTTTCACTGTCTTTTCTGGTGAGTGCTTCTTCATAGTTAAGTAGCAGTGCTTCATGAGAAGTGTACAGTGTCGTTTGGTGCAACTGTGGCAACATCTCGGATGTTAAACCACATGCAGCCATAAACTTCATAGAGTGGTCTATCTTATCAGAGAGTTCATCATATTTTTTCCCTAGAGGATTATCTTTAATAAACTCAAGATTCCACTGATGTACCTTATTTAAATCTGCTAATCCTCCACGAGAAAAAGCACGTAACAAGTTCAGTGTTGATGCTGACTGATTATATGCTCTTAACATGTTTGTAGGATTAGGTATACGTGATGCCTCATCAAAGTCAATACTATTAATGATATCACCACGGTATGAAGGTAACTTTACCCCATCTATCTCTTCAAAATCAGAAGATCTTGGTTTTGCAAACTGTCCAGCTATACGCCCTACTTTAATCACAGGTTTACCTGTTGAGTACATCAACACCATATTCATTTGAAGCATGAGCTTAAAAAGATTTTTAATGTTTTTTGCATCAAAGTCGGAAAAACTCTCTGCACAGTCTCCACCTTGAAGTAAAAATGCTTCTCCACGCCCAGCTGCGGCTAGTTTCTCTTTAAGTCTTCTTGCCTCACCTGCAAAAATAAGTGGTGGGTACGTAGCAAGCTCAGCTTCTACTTTTTCAAGAAGTTCTTTATCTTCGTATGTTGGTTGTTGCTTTATGGGAAATGCTCTCCAGCTACTTGGTGTCCAACTCATAGTCTATCCTTATAGAGGCAATAGATGCCCAAAAATTAATGCAATGATTATATCTGAAAAAAGATGAAAAAGTAAGCTATAGCGTGATTTGTTAAAAAAAGTCAAAAGATTAGTAACATTTATGTTATTTTTAAGAAAAAAGATGCTTATTCACATGGTGAATAAGTTGTGAATAACTCATATTAATTAATGAAACCCGTGAAATAGGACGTGAAACATTTTCACTACTTTTTCACCACAAAGGTGACAAAGTTTGCCCATTGAAAAACTGTTTCAATTTTTGTAAATCCTGCATCTTTGCACATACGTATATTTTCTTGTATCGTAAAAGGAATAAGTACATTTTCTAAAGCTTCACGTTTTTGTGCTATTTCATACTCGCTATAGCCTTGTTCTTTTTTATAGTCGTAATAAATATCTATCATCTCTTTATCCAGTACTTTATCTTCAAAAACAATTTTTTCTGAAAAGATAAACATACCCTCATCATTTAAACCTTGATATATCTTCTCTATAAGCTCCAAACGCTGCATAGGACGGATAAACTGCAAGGTGTAGTTTGCAACAATGACATCTTCATTTTTATAGCTATATGTTAACATATCTGCAAGTTCTAAAGCTATATCTGCACCAAATGCTTGACATTTTTGTGTAGCTCTATCTAACATCGCTTGTGAGTTGTCAAGTCCTTTGAGTTTTAATTCAACAGATGCCTTGCTATGTAGGTCTAACAAAAACTTGGCAGTAGACGAACCTAAATCTAAGACCTTCAACCCTGTTTTTTGTTCTGCAAGGATAATAGAAATGATTAACTTTCTCACCTCATCATAAAAAGGTACTGAACGTGAAAGCATGTCATCAAACACCGAAGCCACAGCCTCATCAAACTCAAATTTTTTACTTATCTTTTCTGTGAATACTTTATCTTTTGACATACGTCACCCCTCTCCTATAAAGTCTTGCATTATTTTATAGTATATCTTATCTGAAGAAATATCTATATGTCCTCTATTTTTAATCACTGAAACACTGAGCTGTTCCAAAGGAAAGGCATCAATTAATTTTTGCGTATGGGCTTTAGGAATGACACTATCATTTTCTGCCATTACGATAAACGTTTTTGCTTTTATATCCTTTACTCTACTGAGCGAGTCATACCTCTCCTTCAGTAAAAGCGACACAGGATATAACGGATACTTCTCTTGGGCTACAGCCACTATGCTATCATAGGGGGTAATAAGTGCTAATTTACTTACTTTACGATGAGCTGCTACATAGGTCGCTATGCCAGAACCTAAACTACGTCCACCGATACTTATGCGTTTATGTTTTTTAACTACAGCATCATACAAGGCTAAAGCATCTTTATATAATGCTTTTTCACTAGGCACACCTGTACTTGAACCAAAACCTCTATAATCCATCAAATAACATGTAAACTTGGGGAATTGTTGTGCAATATATACTGCACTATCTGCCATTGATTCTCCATTGCCACCGAAATAAAGTATGGCATTTTCATGCCCCTCATTAAGTACATACACTACTACCTCGGCATCCTCTTGATGTAGTACTATCTGAGGATACTCTATCTTGACATTGGGTGTAGGATGGTAAAGAAGTTCTTTTTGAAAACTATAAA
>Ga0256839_1002114_pt1 | contig 22753 bp, 16 predicted proteins | sample 354166metaG_FD_185968 | JGI IMG/M metagenome (GOLD analysis project Ga0256839, IMG submission 185968) | Hydrothermal vent microbial communities from Mid Atlantic Ridge, Atlantic Ocean - 354-166 | ecosystem: Environmental > Aquatic > Marine > Hydrothermal vents | place: Atlantic Ocean: Mid... | reverse complement strand
GCTGGGTGGCGGCGTCGAGGTCGGAGCCGAACTGGGCGAAGGCGGCCATTTCGCGATACTGGGCCAGTTCCAGCTTCACCGGGCCGGCGACCGATTTCATCGCCTTGGTCTGGGCCGAGGAGCCCACGCGGCTCACCGAAAGCCCGGTGTTCACGGCCGGGCGGATGCCCTGGTAGAACAGCTCGGTTTCCAGGAAGATCTGCCCGTCGGTGATCGAGATCACGTTGGTCGGGATGAAGGCCGACACGTCGCCGCCCTGGGTTTCGATGATCGGCAGCGCGGTGAGCGAGCCGGCGCCGAATTCCTCGTTCAGCTTGGCCGAGCGCTCCAGCAGGCGCGAGTGCAGGTAGAACACGTCGCCCGGATAGGCCTCGCGCCCCGGCGGGCGACGCAGCAGCAGCGACATCTGCCGATAGGCCACCGCCTGCTTGGACAGGTCGTCATAGACGATCAGCGCGTGCCGACCGTTGTCGCGGAAGTATTCGGCCATGGCGGTGGCGCCATAGGGGGCGAGGAACTGCATCGGCGCCGGGTCCGAGGCGGTGGCGGCCACCACGATGGAATATTCCATCGCACCGGTTTCCTCCAGCTTCTTCACCAGCTGGGCCACGGTGGAGCGCTTCTGCCCCACGGCCACATAGACGCAGTAGAGCTTCCTGCTCTCGTCGTCGCCGGCGGCGTCGTTGTAGACCTTCTGGTTCAGGATCGTGTCCAGCGCCACCGCCGTCTTGCCGGTCTGGCGGTCGCCGATGATGAGCTCGCGCTGGCCGCGGCCGATCGGGATCATCGCGTCCACCGATTTCAGGCCGGTGGCCATCGGCTCGTGCACCGACTTGCGCGGGATGATCCCCGGCGCCTTCCGGTCGGCGATCGCCCGCTTCTTCGTCTTGATCGGGCCCTTGCCGTCCAGCGGGTTGCCCAGGGCGTCAACCACGCGGCCCAGAAGCTCGTCGCCAACCGGCACGTCCACGATCGCGTTGGTGCGCTTGACGGTATCGCCTTCCTTGATGTCCCGGTCCGAGCCGAAGATCACCACGCCAACGTTGTCGGTTTCGAGGTTGAGCGCCATGCCGACGATCCCGCCGGGGAATTCCACCATCTCGCCGGCCTGCACGTTGTCCAGCCCGTAGACCCGGGCAATCCCGTCGCCCACCGACAACACGCGACCCACCTCGGCAACTTCGGCGTCCTGACCAAAGTTCTTGATCTGCTCCTTGAGGATCGCAGAAATTTCGGCTGCCTGGATTCCCATTATCCGACCTCTTTCATTGCATTCCGTAGGTTGGCGAGCCGCGAGGCGATCGAACTGTCGATCATCTTCGAACCCACCTTGACGACCACCCCGCCGATGAGCCCCTCATCGACCGAAAGATCCAGCTTCACCGTCTTGCCGATCGCCGCCTTGAGCGCCCTGGCAAGCTTGTCCTGCTGCGCCCTGGTCAGCGCCTTCGCGGCGGCGACCTCGGCCGTCACCTCGCCCTTTTCGGCCGCAATCAGCCGGCGCAGCACCTCCGTCAGCTGCGGCAGGACGAACAGCCGCCGCTTGGCCGCCATCAGCCCCAGGCCGCCGGTCATCACCGGCGACAGCTCCAGCGCCCGCGCCAGGGAGGCGATGGCCGCCCCCTGCTCCTCGCGCGTCAGCAGCGGCGAGCGGATCATGCTGTTGAAATCGGCGCTGGCGCCCAGCGCCTCTTCCAGCGCATCCAGATCCTTCTCGAGCGCGGCAACCGCCTTTTCCTCCTGCGCGAGCCCGAAGATCGCCGCGCCGTAACGCGCCGCTATGGCAGTAGAGATCGAAGCTGTTTCCGACACGTCCACCCTTCCGATGCTGGCCCCCGGCCGCCATTGTCGGCACACGGGGGCGATGGCTGCCGCAGCCGGCGGCTGGGCATCAAAATCGGCGTGGGTGTATCAGAGGCCCGCGCACCTAGCAACCGCCTTGCCGCGCTTTTTTCGCACCCGAGGGCCTTGTTCCACAGGCCCTGCGCACGGGTGCGACGGAATGCTCGGCACCCGGCGGCGCGAAACGCCGTCCGAGGGCCCGGGCGTGGTGATTCTCCTGCCTCTCTCCGCCCGCCCCCGCCTCCCCGCGGCGCCGGGCGCCCGCGCGCGGCTCCTGCGCAGGCGCGGGCAGATATCACGGGCCGCTCATACCGGCTTCGCCTCCGGCTTGACGATCCCGTCCAGCGCCCGGAGCGGGTTGCGCACCGTCTCGGACAGGCCCGGCCGGGTCGGCGCATGCGGACGCTTGGAGAACTCGGCAATCAGCACCCCGCCCGCGATCCGGGAGGAAATCCGGCTGCCGTATCTTTCCCAGAACGGGCCGGTCTTCAGCCAGAAACGCCGCTCGGATGGCGGCTGGTACAGCGCCGCCCGGTGGCGTTCGGGGATGAACAGGTGCCGCTTCATCTGGCTTTCCAGCTGGGGCAGGCTGTAGGGGCTGCCGACCCCGAAGGGCGTCACGTCGCGCCGCGCCCACAGCCCCGAACGGTTCGGCACGATCACGATCGCCCGCCCCCCCGGGCCCAGGACACGCCAGCACTCCTCCAGCACCGCCGCCGGGGTCTCGCTGGTTTCCAGCCCGTGCAGGACGAGCAGCCGGTCCACGTGGCCGGTCTCCAGCGGCCAGGCGCCCTCCTCGCAGAGCACCGAGACATTCCCCGCCCCCGCCGGCCAGGGCATCACCCCCTGCTGGCCCGGCATCAGCGCGATCACCCGGCGCGCCTGGGCCAGATAGGGGCGCAGCAGCGGCACCGCGAATCCGAAACCGAGGACCGTCTGCCCCTTGGCCTCGGGCCAGAGCGCCAGAACCTGCTCGCGGATCGCCCGCTGCGCGGCCCGGCCGAGGCTGGTCCGGTAGTAGAAGTTTCGCAGATCCACCACGTCAAGATGCATTGCGGCCCGGCCCGTTCTCGGCGATCCTGCAGGCGAGCATACTACAGCAGTGGTGAAAGACCATGCCTCATGACATCGTGACGATTCCCTGCCTGAGCGACAACTACGCCTATCTCGTCCATGCGCGGGAAAGCGGCGAAACCGCGCTGGTGGACGCCCCCGAGGCGGCCCCCGTCCTGACCGCGCTGAAGGAACGCGGCTGGCGGCTCGCCGAAATCTGGCTGACCCACCATCACCACGACCATGTGGGCGGCGTTGCCCGGATCCGGGAGGAGACCGGCGCCCGGGTCGTGGGCGCCGCCGCCGACGCCCACCGGCTGCCCGCACTCGACATCGCTCTGCCCGTCGGTGCGCGGCATCGCTTCGCCGGCGCTCCGGTCGCGGTCATCGGCGTGCCCGGGCACACCGTCGGCCACATCGCCTTCCACCTGCCCGGCAGTCGCGCCGTCTTCACCGGCGACAGCCTGATGGCGCTCGGCTGCGGCCGGCTGTTCGAGGGCACGGCCGAACAGATGTGGGCCAGCCTGGGCAGGCTGGCCGCGCTGCCGCCGGAAACCCTGGTGTTCCCGGGGCATGAATACACGGCGAACAACGCACGCTTCGCGCTCACCATCGAACCCGACAACGCAGCGCTGAAAACGCGTGCCGCCGCCGTGGAGAAGGCCCGCGCCGCCGGTCGGCCCACCGTTCCATCGCGCCTGTCCGAGGAACTTGCGACCAACCCCTTCCTGCGCGCCAATTTGCCCGCTGTGAAAGCGGCCCTGGGCATGGCAGAGTGCACGGATGTGGAGGTGTTTGCCGAGATTCGCCGCCGGAAGGACGCCTTCTGAGGCTCCGCCGCGGGCGCACCCCGGCCCTGCGGGGTGCGCCCGCGGCGGAGCCCGCGTGATGTCCCGCGGCGCCCCCACTCCCCCGCGGCAAACCCGCGGTAAACCCGATGTGTGCCGGATTTGTGGAGAAAACTCTTGAAGCGCGGCCGATAAAACCGAACTTTAAGGCTGTGAGACTACTGTCGGCGGGGGGAACACCGCCCCGGCGTGAAACGAAGGAGCACCGAACCGTGCCGTCATTCTCGAACACCCTGGAACAGGCGATCCACTCGGCGCTGGCCCTGGCCAATGCCCGCCGTCACGAGCTGGCAACGCTGGAACACCTGCTGCTTGCCCTGATCGACGAACCGGATGCGGCGCGGGTGATGCAGGCCTGCAATGTCGACCTGGAAGAACTCCGCCAGACCCTGATCGAGTTCATCGACGATGATCTCTCGACCCTGGTGACCGATGTCGAGGGCTCCGAAGCCGTGCCCACCGCCGCCTTCCAGCGGGTGATCCAGCGCGCGGCGATCCATGTCCAGTCCTCCGGCCGTTCCGAAGTGACCGGTGCCAACGTGCTGGTGGCCATCTTCGCCGAACGCGAATCCAACGCCGCCTATTTCCTGCAGGAACAGGACATGACCCGCTACGACGCCGTCAACTACATCGCGCATGGCGTGGCCAAGGATCCCTCCTTCGGCGAGCCCCGCCCGGTGACCGGCGCCGAGGAGCTGGAGGCCGAGGCCTCCGAAAATGCGGAGTCCGACAAGAAGGAAAGCGCGCTGGCCAAATACTGCGTGGATCTCAACGCCAAGGCGCGCGATGGCGATGTCGATCCGCTGATCGGCCGCGCCCACGAGGTGGAACGCTGCATCCAGGTCCTGTGCCGGCGGCGCAAGAACAACCCGCTGCTGGTGGGCGATCCCGGCGTCGGCAAGACCGCGATCGCCGAGGGGCTGGCGCGCAAGATCGTCGCCGGCGAAACGCCCGAGGTGCTGTCGGGCGCCACGATCTATTCGCTCGACATGGGCGCGCTGCTGGCCGGCACCCGCTACCGGGGCGATTTCGAGGAGCGGCTCAAGGCCGTGGTCAAGGAGCTCGAGGAACACCCGGACGCGATCCTGTTCATAGACGAGATCCACACCGTGATCGGCGCCGGCGCCACCTCGGGCGGGGCGATGGATGCCTCGAACCTGCTCAAGCCGGCGCTGCAGGGCGGCAAGCTGCGCTGCATGGGCTCGACCACCTACAAGGAATTCCGCCAGCATTTCGAAAAGGACCGCGCGCTGTCGCGCCGGTTCCAGAAGATCGACATCAACGAACCCTCGGTCGATGACACGGTGAAGATCCTGAAGGGGCTGAAACCCTATTTCGAAAAACACCACGACATCCGCTATACCGCTGACGCGATCCGCTCGGCGGTGGAGTTGTCGGCGCGCTACATCCACGACCGCAAGCTGCCCGACAAGGCGATCGACATGATCGACGAGGCCGGTGCGGCCCAGCATCTGGTTCCCGGCAGCAAGCGGCGCAAGACCATCGGCGCGCGGGAGATCGAGGCCGTGGTGGCCAAGATCGCCCGCATCCCGCCCAAGAACCTCAGCAAGGGCGACGCCGAGGTGCTGCGCGACCTGGAAGCCTCTCTCAAGCGCGTGGTCTTCGGCCAGGATCCGGCAATCGAGGCGCTGGCCTCGGCGATCAAGCTGTCGCGGGCCGGGCTGCGCGAGCCGGAAAAGCCGATCGGCAACTACCTGTTCACCGGCCCCACCGGGGTCGGCAAGACCGAGGTCGCCCGCCAGCTGGCCGAAACCCTGGGCGTCGAGCTGATCCGCTTCGACATGTCGGAATACATGGAGAAGCACGCGGTCTCGCGACTGATCGGCGCGCCGCCGGGCTATGTCGGCTTCGACCAGGGCGGCATGCTCACCGACAGCATCGATCAGCACCCGCATTGCGTGCTGCTGCTGGACGAGATCGAGAAGGCGCATCCGGATGTCTACAACATCCTGCTGCAGGTCATGGATCACGGCAAGCTGACCGATCACAACGGCCGGCAGGTGGACTTCCGCAACGTGATCCTGATCATGACCTCGAATGCCGGCGCCACCGAGCAGGCAAAGGCGGCGATCGGCTTCGCGCGCGAGCGGCGCGAAGGCGAGGACACCGCCGCCGTCGAACGCACCTTCAGCCCCGAGTTCCGCAACCGGCTTGATGCGGTGATCAGCTTCGCGCCGCTCTCCAAGGAGGTGATCCTGCGGGTGGTGGACAAGTTCGTGCTGCAGCTCGAGGCCCAGCTGATGGACCGCAACGTGCAGATCGAACTGACCCGGGAGGCCGCCGAATGGCTGGCCGAGCGCGGCTATGACGACAAGATGGGCGCCCGCCCGCTTGGCCGGGTGATCCAGGAACACATCAAGAAGCCGCTGGCCGAAGAACTGCTGTTCGGCAAGCTGATCAAGGGCGGGCTGATCCGGGTCGGCGTCAGGAACGGCGAAATCGACCTGCAGCTGGAAGAACCGCAGTCGCCCCGCCTTGCCTCGCGCCGGCGCCCACCGCTGCTGACCGCCGACTGACCCGCCGCCCGCCTGCCGGAACCGGGGCCCGGCAGCCGGCAGCGGGCGGGAAACGGACGGCACGCGGAAAGTCCGCCGCCCTTCCGGATTCGCCGGCCGTCGTGCGCGGCGGCGGCCGCGCGGCCGTGCGGAGCGCCTGCTCCCCCATTTCCGCTCCGCATTTCCGGTGCGTCCTCCGGGGCGGCCGGTGCCACCGGAGGGCCGGCATCTCGCGGCGCCACCTTGCCACCACCGGCCGGCTCATGCCCGCCAGAGACCGCTCCGGCGGCCCCCGCCGCATCCGGCAGGGCAGCCCGGGGCATGAAGCATCGCAAGGCCGTGAACGGCGGTCGGAGCCGACCACAGCCGACACGCACCACCCGGCACGGCCTGACGCAAGCCGGACCGGATGCAGAACCGGGCCGCCGGCGCGGGTTTCAGCGCTCGGTCAGCTTCAGCTCGATCCGGCGGTTCTGGGCCAGCGCTTCCGGGCTGTCGCCCTCGACGATCGGACGGAACTCGCCGAAGCCGGCTGCTGCAAGGCGCTCCGGCGGGAAGCCCAGCTCCTCGGTCATGTAGCGCACCACCGCCAGCGCGCGGGCCAACGACAGCTCCCAGTTGTCGCGATAACGGGCACCGGGCGCCAGCGGCGTCCTGTCGGTATGGCCATCGACCCGCAGGATCCAGTCGATTTCGGGGGGGATCTCGTCGGCCAGGTCGAGCAGGGTATGGGCCACCTGCGCGATCTGGACCCGGCCGTCCTCTGCCAGTTCGGCCGACCCCGGCTCGAACAGCACCTCGGAAGAAAACACGAAGCGATCCCCGACGGTCTTGACCCCCTCTCGCCCGCCCAGGATATCGCGCAGCTTGCCGAAGAAGTCGGAACGGTAACGCGAAAGCTCGCGCGCCTCCTGCGCCAGCCGCGCGGCTTCCGCTTCCAGCTGCCTGCGCCTTTCCTCTTCCAGCCGCAGGCGGCGGTCCTTTTCCGCCGCCACCCGCGCCAGGGCCGTGTTCAGCTGCGCCCCGAGGCTGGTGATTTCCACCTGCGCCTCGCGGTCGCGCTCCCGGGCCTCGTCCAGGAGCGCCTGAAGCGATGCCAGCTGTGCGCGCAGCGCCGCGATCTGCTCGTTCAGGGCCGCCACCCGGCGCAGGCTTTCGGCCGATTTCGCGCGTTCCGCGGCGAGCTCCCTGCGGGCGGCGGCCAGCAGCGCGGCCCGGCGCTCGGCTGCGTTCATCTGCTCCCGGCCGGCCTGCTCGGCCGCCAGCCGGGCCGCGAGCGCCTCGGCAAGCTGCGCGCGCAGCGCCGCTTCGTCGGCGCGCGATTCCCTGAGCGAATCCGCCTCCGCCCGCACCTGCGCCAGCTGTTCGGCCAGCGCGCCGCGCTCGGTCTCGGCCCGGGCCAGCGCCCTTTCCATCTCCTCCTCCCGCAGCTTGGCCTCGGCATTCGCCGCCAGCGCCGCTTCGAGCCGCGCCTCGGTTTCCTGCCGGGCCAGAAGCGCCGCCGCCAGGCGGGCATTCAGCTCCTGCTCGCTGGCCTGGACGGCGGCCAGCATGGTCAGCGTTTCCTCGGCCTCGCGCCGCCGTTCCTCCAGCGCCAGCGACATCGCCACCAGCTCGGCATCCGCCTTCTCCAGCTTGCGACGCAGCGCCTCGAGCGCGGCCGCATCGGCCAGCCGCTCCTGCTCGGCCGCATCCAGAGCCGCCTCGGCCTCGCCCAGCCGGGCCCGCAGCGCCTCGGCCGCCGCCGCCTCGGCAAGCGCGCGCTTCTCGGCGTCGCTCAGCGCCGTTTCCGCGCCCTCCAGCCGGGCCCGCAGCGCCTCGGCCGCCGCCGCCTCGGCAAGCCGGGCCCGTTCGGCCGCATCCAGCGCGGCGCGGGCGGTTTCGACCTCGGCCTGCAGCTCCGCCGAGCGGGCGGCACCGGCATCCAGCGCCGCCAGAAGATCGCTCAACCGCCGCGACAACGCCCGCGAGGCCTCCACGAGCCCCACCGACTTCTGCCGCTCCGCGGCCAGGGCCGCACGGGTTTCTCCGAGGGTTTCCTCCAGCCCGCCCGCGGCCACCTCCAGAGCCCGGAGCCGGGTTTCGCTGGCCTGGAGGCGGGCCAGTGTCTCGGCCAGCGAAACCTCTCGCGCGCCCAGCTTCCCGCGCAGCTCGGCGACCAGCGCCTCCAGCGCCTCGCGCCGGGCCGCGGCCAGCCGGGCGGCCTCGTCCCGGGCGTCGATCTCCTCGCGCGCTCCGGCCAGCGCCAGGCGCAGCGCCTCGCTGTCGGAAGCCAGGCGTTCGCGCTCATCCTCCAGCGCCCGGAGGCGGGCATTCAGCTCCGTTTCGCGCGCCTGCGCCGCATCGCGCGCGGCCAGCAGGGTGGCCAGCCGCCGCTCGAAGGAGGCCAGCTCGGCCTCGCGCTCCTGCAACCGCTCCGCCTGGGCGCGGGTCTGCACGGTGAGGCTGGCGATCAGCGCCGCCTGGGAGTCGGCCTTCTCGCGCTCCCGTTCCAGCGACTCCCCCAGCGCCGCGACTTCTTCCTCGAGCCGGAACGAGCGCTGCTGCTCCAGCCCCAGCGCCCGGGCCAGGGCGCTCACCTCGGCGGAAAGCTCGTCCAGCTCGCTTTCCTGGCCGGTGATGGTCTCGCTGAGCATGAACTGGACGATCATGAAGATCGTGAGCACGAACATCAGCACCAGCAGCAGCGCCGTCATCGCATCGACGAACCCCGGCCAGATGGTGCCGGAAACCCGATGGGTGGCGCGGCGGGTGAGCGCCATCGGCTAGCCCCCGCCCCGCCCGGCGCCATCGGCGGGCGCGCTGCCGAGTGCGCGGACCGCGCGCGTCAGGGCGCCGAGATCGTTGCGCAGGTCGGCCAGGGCTTCCTGGCGGCCGGCGGCGATTTCCTCCAGGATGCGCAGCAGCTGGACATCGATCGAGCGCAGCCGCATCCGGCTTTCCGCATCCACATGCGCGCCCCCTCCCTCGGCCTGCCTGCCGACCGCCTCGATCAGCCGTTCCTGGCCCTCGGCCAGGCCCCGCAGCGCCTGCAGCAGCGCCGCCTCGTGCGCCTGCGCGGCCTCGGCGCGCGTCGCGCGTTCGGCTTCGAGTGCCGTCACGAGCCCGGCCACCTCCGCGGAAAGCGCCTCGACCCCGGCGCAGACCCGCTCCAGCGCCGCGCTCTCCTCCCGGGCCGCCTCCTCCCGGGCCGCCGTGGCCGCCCCGACCAGCTCTTCCAGTGTCTCCACATGCGCAGCGAACCGCCCCGCCAGCGCCGCGAACGCCCCCGCATCCGCTCCCTCCGTCGCGCCGCCGCCCTCGCCCTCTGCACCGGCAAAGCCGATCCGGGTGATCGTTGACAGCCATTCCTCCAGTTCCCGATAGAAGCGGTTCTGCCCGTTGTTGGCGAAGAGTTCGAGCAGCCCGACGATGAGCGACCCGGCCAGCCCGAGCAGCGATGAGGCAAAGGCCACCCCCATGCCGCCAAGCTGGGCTTCGAGCCCGTTCATCAGGCGGGCGAAGACCTCGGCCGCCCCCTCGCCGTTCAGCGGAGCCAGCGAGCGGATGGTATCGACCACCGCCGGAACGGTCGTGGCCAGCCCCCAGAAGGTGCCAAGAAGCCCAAGGAATATCAGCAGGTTGACGATATATCGGGTGATGTCCCGGGCCTCGTCTATCCGGGTGGCGACCGAATCGAGGATCGAACGCGCCGAGGGCGGACTGATCTGCATCCGCGCCCCCCGCCCGCGCAGCAGCGCCGCCAGCGGGGCCAGCAGCCGTGGCGCCCGGGGGAGCGCCCGGCCCGGGCGCTCCTCGGCGAAGCCCTCGATCCAACTGACCGAGTTGACAAGCTCGATCACCTGCCAGAAACAGGCCACCACCCCGATCGCGAAGACGAAGGCGATGAAGCCGTTGAATAGCGGGTTGGCCAGAAAGACCGGCACCACCCGCGGATATGCGACATAGGCGCCGAAGCCGACAAGCGCCAGACACATCAGCATGATGGAGATCTGGCGCACCGGCTGGGTGAAATGGGGCTTGGTCTGGCGACCCGGCTGCTCCATTGGGCGCTTCCCGAGGCTGTTTTCCCGCCAAGATAGGCCGATATGCGGGCAGAGCCAACCGCGATTGTCCGGCGTCATTCCCCCCCGGGAGAAATCAGTTCCCGCACCCGTTCCGAGAGCCATTCCAGCTCCGGATCCCGCAGCCCGAGGCCGGCCAGCCGCGCCACCGTGCTGAACAGATACTCCGTGTTCGGCCCGCGCCCGCCGACCGCACCGGCGATGATCTCGGCCTGCCTGTCCAGCGGCATCCCCCGGCAATACTGCGGGTGGCTCCGGTCGATCACGAAGGTGACGGCCCGCACGATGCTGCCGTCGGCCAGCCGCACCGGCAGGCGCCGCTCCAGATAGGCCGAGGACACCAGTTCGCGCGCGCGCAGGCGCTCCAGTGCCTCTGCCTCCTGCCCCGGGGCGATCTGCAGCGCAAGCCCCTCGCAGCGCGCCCCCGGCTGGCGGTCCAGCGCCAGCACCAGCCCCGGGCGTTCGGCCGTGCCGCGGTGGTGGAGCGACCACATGCAGAAGCTGCGCGCATAGCCTTCGAGGCGGGCGATTTCGCACCGGCTGTGGGCGAAGCCCGGATTCCACATCAGCGATCCGTAGCCGAAAACCCACATCGGCGGGCGTTCCGGGCTCTGGTTTCCGGGGCTCTGGTTTCCGGGGCTCTGGCTCTTGTCCATCCGGGGCTTTAAACAGCTTGCATCGAGGCTGTCAAAGGGGCGCAACATGGGCAGGTCGTTCAGGCGGGCGGCGGCGCTGGCGGCGGCGCTGGCGGGGCTGTGGTCGGCCTACTGGCTGCTGGCCGCCCGCGGCATCGAGGGCGGGGCGCGTTCCTGGCTGGAACAGCGGGCAGAACAGGGCTGGCTCGCCGAATATTCGGACATCGGGACCGACGGCTACCCGCTCCGCTTCGAAACCCGGCTGCGCGGTCTGCGGCTGGCCGACCCGCGGGCCGGCCTGGCCTGGGAGGCTCCGCGGTTCCGCTTTCACGCCCCCAGCTACCGGCCGAACCGGATCACCGCCGTCTGGCCCGAGACCCAGCTTCTGGCAACCCCGCTGCAGAAGATCGCCGTCGCCAGCGACGCGATGGAGGCCGGGCTGCGCTTCCGTCCCGGCCGCGCGCTGGCGCTTGATGCGCTCACCGCCCGGCTCGAAGGGCTGCGGCTGGATTCCTCCCTCGGCTGGTCGGCCGGGCTCGAGGCGGGCCGGCTGACGCTGCGGCGGGTCGATGACGAGACCGCCGACAACCTCCACTTCTACGAGATGGTCTTCCGGGCCAGCCGGCTGCGCCCCTCGGGCGGGGTGCTGCGCTGGCTCGATCCCTCCGGCAGCCTGCCCGACAGCTTCGATTCCTTCCGCCTCGAGGCACGACTCGGGTTCGACGCCCCCTGGGACCGGTTCGCGATCGAACGTCGCCGCCCGCAGCCGAGGCTGCTGCAGCTGCAGGAGGCCTCGGCGCACTGGGGCCGGCTGCGGCTGCGCTTCGCCGGCGCGCTGGAAGTGGACGAGCGGGGCATCCCCGACGGGCGGATCGAGGTGCGGGCCACCGGCTGGCGCGAGATCCTGCGGCTTGCCGTCGATACCGGGCTGGTGTCCGGGCATCTCCTGCCCACGCTGGAGCGGGCCTTCGAATTCCTCGCTTCCGCCTCGGGCAGTCCGGACACGCTGGAGGCTCCGCTGATCTTCCGCGACGGCCGGCTGAGCTTCGGACCGATACCGCTCGGCCCCGCCCCGCGCCTGCGCCTGCGCTAGGGCGCCTGCGCCGGGGTCCTTTCTGCCCGAGGCACCGGGATCCAAGTCATCGCGGAGCTTCCGGCACTGCGGGCTTCCTCCGGCAGCTTCCTCAGTAGCTGAGCAGCAGCCGGTCGCGGACTTCCTCCCGCTCCAGCGTCTGCCCGCCCATCTGGAAGCGGCGCAGCATCGAGCGCCCGACATTCACCGCGAGTTCGCGCTCGAACAGCCCCTCGGGGATGTCGATGGCGCAGCGGACATCGCCCGACTTCTTGCTGCCGTCGATGCTGAGCGCCACCCGCACCCCACGCGCCTTGCATTGCGCGATGGCGGCGAACAGTTCCTGCAGGTTGAAATCCTGCGCCCCGTAAAGGATCGTCTGCGAATCGGAATAGGGAGGGTCGCAGTAGATCACGTCACCCGGGGCCGCCCGGGCCATGGCCTCGCGGTAGTCCATCCGCTCGAAGCGGACGCCCCGCATCCTGCGGTGCCAGATGTCCACCCGCCGGGCGAAGGCCTGCGGGCTGATCGGTCTGTGGGCACCGCAGGGGGTGGACATGTGCCCGTCGGACTTGCGGAAGCGTACCACCCCGCCATAGCAGGCCCGGCAGAGAAACAGCAGATCGGCTCCGTTCGGGCGGGCGTTGTAGCTGGCCCTGATCTGCTCGTACCGGGCCACCCGGTCGCCCTGCTGGCAGAAGTGCCACCTTTGCGCATACCACCGCTTCAGGCGCGCCGGGTCCGCGGAAAGCGTCTGCCATATCTCGATCAGCGGCGCAAAGACATCGGAACCGACGGCGCGGCGCGGCTGAAGCGTGGCCATGACTCCGCCCGCCCCGAGGAAGGGCTCGTGGTAGGTTCCCATGTCCTCGGGCAGGGCGGCGATGATCTCGTGGGCGAACCGCTGCTTGTTGCCCACCCACTTGAGCAGCTGGGTCCGGAACGGTGCCGGCGCGGGCGCGGGCGCCGGAGCGGTGGCGCTTTCGCCCTCCGGTCCGGCGGGCGACGCTCCGCAATGCATGGAAGACAACCTGTTCCGCATCGCCTTTCCCCGCCGGTGCTGGATCGGCGACAAGAATGCCCCGGCCGGGCGGCGGGGCCAAGGCCTTTCTGCCGCCGGCCCGCGGGCGGAACGGCCGGGACGGGCAGAGCGGCAGCCGCCTGGGCGGGAATGCGGCCGCTTCCGTCTCCGCCCGCGCGCCGACATGCACCGATGGCGCTGGTGCGGGAGGCGCTGGTGCGGGAGGCGGCTGGTGCGGGAGGCGGCTGGTGCGGGCGGCGGCTGGTGCGGGCGGTGCTGGTACGGGAGGCGCTGGTGCGGGCGGCCGGGCTCGAACCGGCATGGCCCTTCGGCCCGGGCATTTTAAGTGCCCTGTGTCTACCATTCCACCACGCCCGCACGGCGTGTTCCCGCAGACTTCTCTAGCGCCCCGACCCGGCGAAGACAACGAACTCGCTCCGGCCGGCACCCGCTTGACCCGGCCCGCCGCATGGGCCAGCCTCAAGCCATGTTCCCGATCCGAGATCACAACCCCTCCCGCACCCGCCCGATCGTGACGATCGGGCTGATTGCCATCAACATCCTGATATTCACCGGCTATCTGGGCCTGTTCACCGACGAGGCCGCGTTGCGCAGCTTTTTCGGGAACTGGGCCATGATCCCGGCACGGGTCACCGCCGGAGACGGGCTTTACACGATCCTCAGCTCGATGTTCCTGCATGCCGGCTTCCTGCATCTTGCCGGCAACATGCTGTTTCTGTGGATCTTCGGCGACAACCTGGAGGATGTCCTGGGGCATCTGGGCTTCCTGCTCTTCTACCTCGCCTGCGGCGTGGCCGCGGCGCTGGCCCATATCCTGGCGGCGCCGGGCTCGACCGTGCCCACGGTCGGGGCCTCGGGGGCCATCGCCGGGGTGATGGGGGGCTACCTGCTGCTGTTTCCCAGGGCACGGGTGGACGTGCTGTTCATCCTCGTCATCTTCGTCCAGGTCATTTCGGTGCCGGCCTGGTGGATGCTCGCGATCTGGTTCCTGATGCAGCTTGTCAGCGGGGTCGGGTTCGACCCGACCGGCGGCGGCGTGGCCTACTGGGCCCATGCCGGAGGCTTCGTCGCCGGCTTCCTGCTGGTGCTGCCGGTCTGGCTGCGGCGGGGGGCGGCCGGCTACTGGCGCGACACCCACGGGCTTCCCCCCCATCCCGAGACCCGCTATCGCTGGGCCGGCAGCCGGGTGCCGCGGGTGCGCAGGCGCCGGCGCTGAGCGCCTTCGGCGGCGCGAGGACCCGGGGAAGGGAGCGAGCCCGGGGCGCGGCGGGGGCAGCCGGTTCAGGCGTCGCGGAGAAGGCCGGCGAAGCGGGCGAAGATTTCCGGGTTGGCGCCGATGATCGCCCCCCCCTGCAGGATGTCGCCGCTGCCCGACAGCGGCTCGACCAGACCGCCGGCCTCGCGCAGGATGACGATGCCCGCAGCCATGTCCCAGGGGTGCAGCTCGCGTTCCCAGAATCCCTCGTAGCGGCCGGCCGCCACATAGGCCAGGTCCAGCGCCGCCGCCCCCCAGCGGCGCACCCCGGCGCAGGCCGGCAGCAGGCGGGCCAGGTCGCGGAGCGTTTCCGGCAGATCGGCCCGGCCGCCGAAGGGCAACCCCGTGGCGAAGATCGATTCGATCATCCGGCTGCGCGCCGATACCCGGATCCGGGTATCGTTCATCCAGGCACCCTGCCCCTTTTCGGCGGCGAACAGCTCGTCCTTGGCCGGGTCATAGATCACGCCGGCGACGATCTCGCCCTTGTGCTCCAGCGCGATCGACACCGCCCAGTGCGGCAGACCGTGCAGGAAGTTGGTGGTGCCGTCCAGCGGATCGACGATCCAGCGCCGGGTCGGATCCTCGCCAGCCACCTCCGCGCTCTCCTCGCCCAGCCAGCCGTAGGTCTTGCGCGCGCCCGTCAGCTCCTCGCGGATGATCCGTTCGGCGGCCAGATCGGCGCGGCTGACGAAATCGCCGGCACCCTTCATCGAGACCTGCAGGTTCTCCACCTCGCGGAAATCCCTGACCAGAGAGCGCCCGGCCCTGCGCGCAGCCCTGATCATGATGTTGAGGTTGGCGCTGCCCTGCATGGTCGCATTCTCCGGGGTTTCTGGGCTCAGAGGCGGCGTATAGTGCGCGCGTCCGCGCTTGCCAAGGCCAAAGCGCCGGCATCCCGGGGCGCATGATGTCCATCGCGCCGGCCGGCCGGAACGGCTGGCCACCTGCCTGTGTGCCCCCTTCGGCACAGGCGCAGCCGCTCCGGAGGGGGCTCTCCCCGGAGCGCGCCTAGCGTTCTCCGGCCTGTCGCTCTCCGGCCCGTCCGCGCTGCAGCTTCACCGGCTCGGTGCGCGCCAGGCGGAGCAGATGCGCCATGAAGGGACGGGTCGTATCCGCGCTGCGGGTTGCGGCATAGAGCCGGCGCGTCAGCCCGGTTTCGGTGAGCGGGCGGGTGATGTAGTCGGACTGGTGGCGGATGTCGCGCAGCACCCAGTCGGGCAGCACCGCCACCCCGCGGTTGGAGGCCACCAGAAGCAGGATCACCGCCGTCAGCTCCACCTGGCGAACCGCCCGAGGCTCGACCTGCGCGGGCAGCAGAAGCTGGCTGAACACGTCGAGGCGGGCACGCTCCACCGGATATGTTATCAGGGTCTGATCGCGAAAATCGCCGGCCTCGACGAAGGGCTTCGTCGCCAGCGGGTGATCCGCGGCCGCCACGAACAGCGGCGCGTAGTCGAACAGCGGGCTGAAATCGATGCCGGGCAGATCCTCCGGGTCGGAGGAGATCACCAGGTCCACCTCCTCGCGCCGCAGCGCGGGGAGCGCCTCGAAGGCGAGCCCGGGGCGGATGTCCACATCCACCTCGGGCCAGGCCCGGCGGAAGGCGCCGAGCACCGGCAGCAGCCATTCGAAACAGGCATGGCATTCGATGGCAATGTGCAGCCGGCCGGATTTTCCCGACCGCAGGCTGCGGAATTCCTCCTGCAGGGCCTCCACCTCGGGCAGCACCCGCTCGGCCAGCCTCAGCACCCGCATCCCGGCAGCCGACAGCTTCAGCGGCTTGGTCCGGCGCACGAACAGCTCCATTCCCACCTGTTCCTCCAGCCCCTTGACCTGGTGCGACAACGCCGACTGGGTGATGTTCAGCATCTCCGCCGCCCGGGCCAGCCCGCCGGCTTCGTGGATCGCCCGGATCGTGCGCAGGTGACGCAGTTCGATATGCATTCCCGTGCCCGACTCATGATCTTGATGAGAATCATGAATTTGTCTCACAGCTTCGTTCGTGAGACAAGAGGCGCCGGAGGAACCAGCACATGCACGCCAGATCCATGCCAGACCAGCCGCTCCCCGCCCGGACATCCCCGGTCAGGATCTCCTTCGAATTCTTCCCGCCGAAGTCGCTGCGGGCTTCCTTCCGCCTGTGGGATACCGTGCGCACCCTGGCGCCGCTGGAGCCCGAATTCGTGTCGGTCACCTACGGGGCCGGGGGCACCACCCGCCAGCTGACCCACGAGGCGGTGGAATCCATCCATCACCACTACGGCCTGAATGTTGCCGCGCATCTCACCTGCGTCGATGCCACCCGCACCGAAACCCTGGAGATCGCCGAAAGCTACGCCGCCATCGGGGTCACCGACATCGTGGCGCTGCGTGGCGACCCGCCCGCGGGCGCAGGCCGCTTCGTGCCGCACCCCGAGGGCTTTGCCTCCTCGGTGGAGCTGGTCGCGGCGCTGGCCGCCACCGGCAAGTTCAACATCCGCGTCGGCGCCTACCCCGACCGCCACCCCGAGGCCGCCGACGACAACGCCGATGTGGAGTGGCTCAAGCGCAAGATCGACGCCGGCGCCTCCTCGGCGATCACCCAGTTCTTCTTCGAGGCGGAAACCTTCTTCCGCTTCCGCGACCGCTGCGAGAAGGCCGGGATCGAGGCGACGATCATTCCCGGCATCCTGCCGATCGAGAACTGGCAGGGGGTGAAGAAATTCGCCGCCCGCTGCGGCGCCCGGGTGCCCGCCTGGCTGGAGGAGGCCTTCGCGAAGGCCGAGCGCGACGGCCGCCACGATCTCCTGGCCACAGCACTGTGCACCGAGCTGTGCACGGATCTCATCGAGGGCGGGGTGGAAGATCTGCATTTCTACACGCTCAACAAGCCGCAGCTGACCCGCGACGTGGTGCATGCGCTGGGGATCGCCCCGGCGGGTGCGCTGGGAAAGGTGGCCTGAACGGCGGGCCCCTGCCCCTACCCCTTGCCCCCCGGCCGCGGCACGCGCAGCGCCGGCTGCCTTGCCTGCGCCCCGCGCCAGGCCTCGTATTCGGCGACCGAAGGGTGAATCCTTTCCGATGGGTCGCGCCCGATCACCCGCCGGCTGCGGTAGAGGAAGAATTTTCCCCAGCCACGGGTGGTGCCCACCGACGGCGCGGTCACGTCCTGCGGAAAGCGCTCCTTCCAGCCCTCGGGCAGGGGCAGGCCGCATGCCTCCAGCCTTTCCATCATCCAGACGAAGGGAATGTTCGACAGCGGGCGCGCCGCCTCGAAACCGTCCAGCTGGCCGCCGATGTCGCCGTGGGCGCCGCGAAACCAGACCTGCTCCAGCTCGCCCCGCCAGCCGGGCCGGCTGCTCCAGAGCACCGGCGCGTAGGCCACCCGCGTCTCGTCCATCGCCAGCGCGTGGAATCCGCGCCGGGTGGTGTGCCCCAGCCGGGTATCGTGAAAGGCATGGGAGGCGCGCATGTGGCGCCACAGGATCGGCAGCGGATTGCCCAGCGCCTTGACCGTGTCCCAGACACCGATCATCTCGATCGTCACCTCCGGGTGACAGTGGCGCGCGGCAAAGGCGCGGGCCGCCGGCGCATCCGGGCCCTGCCTGTAATGGCGCCAGATCAGGCGGATGTTGCGCTCGGTGGCGCTTTCCGGGCGCAGCAGGCCCAGCCGGTCGATCATCCCGGCAAGCGAGCGCACCGCATAGGCCCCGCGCGAATAGCCGAGCAGGAAGATCCGGTCGCCGGGGCGGTAGCGCGAGGCCAGGAAACCGTAGGCGCGCCGGATCTGTCGGTTGATGCCGCGCCCCTCGATCACCGCCAGCACGTCGCGCCATGTGCGCCACTGCACCCCCTGCTCGTAACGCAGCGACATCTGCGCCGAGCCCGCCGCGGCCGACAGCAGCCGGTAGGCCAGCCCGGCGTTGGTTTCCCGCCCCGGCTCCAGCGATGACATGGTGCCGTCGAGAATCACCACATGGTCGATCCGTCCGCGCCTGCCGGGCCCGCTCGTGGCCCGGACCGGCGGTGTCAGCCGCAGCCAGCGGCGCAGACGCTCAAGAAGCCGCATCCGGCGCCCCCCCGGCACCCGCACCCGCCGCCGCACCCCCGGCGACGGAGAGAGCTCCCCGGGCCGAAACCGCCCGCCCGCCGCATCCCGGACCGGGCGTGCCCTGCCGTATCCTCCCACGCGCATCTCCATTCCGGCTCCGAAGATTAGCCGCGCGCGCGGCAGTGTCCAGCGGCGGTGTCCAGCGGCGGTGTCCAGCGGCGGTGTCCAGCGGCGGTGTCCGGCAGTGCCGGCGGCCGTATGCCTCTCAGCACTCGAGGCTGACGACGGTTTCGCTGCGCTGCACGCCGTAGCCGTTGAAGCGGGTCGCCAGCACCGTCGAATAGGCGCCGAGGCCATGAAACAGGAGATAGTCCCCCTCGGCCAGATCCTCCGGCAGCAGCAGCGGTTCGGGCAGCCGGTCGAGGCTGTCACAGGTCGGCCCGAAAACGACCCGCGGGCGCAGCCTGCCCCGACGGCGGCGCCCGTCGGGCGCGCAGGAGACAACCCGGTCGATCGGCCCGATCACCAGATGTTCGGACAACCCGCCATAGATCCCCTCGTTCAGGAACACCGCGCCGTCGGGGCGCAGGGCCCTGACTCGCGTGAGCAGCGAAAACGCATCGCCCACGAGCCCCCGCCCCGGCTCGCACAGAAGCGCGGGGCGCGCCCTTCCGAAACCGCGTGCGACGGCGGAATCTATCGCCCCGAACACATCCTCCAGCGCCGGAGGCTGCGCCTCCAGCCGGTGCGAGGCGAAACCTCCCCCCACATTCAGCCGCGCGATCTCCACCCCGGCCTCGCGGGCGATCCCGGCGGCGGCGGCCACATAGCCGCTCCAGACACCGGCATCATGGCACTGGGTGCCCGGGTGGAAGGCCAGCGCCGGGGCGAACCCGAGCCGGGCGACCTCGCGCAGCAGAACGGCAGCCTGCTCCGGCGTGGCGCCGAATTTCGACCCGAAGTCGTAGGCGGCCCCGCGCAGGGGCAGCTTGAAGCGCACCGCGACCTCCGTGCCCCGCGCCGGCACCAGGGCCGCCAGCCGGGCCAGCTCGCCCGGGCAGTCCACCGCATAGGAGGCAACGCCCAGCCGCACCGCCTCGGCAATTTCCCCGGCCGTGCGCACGGGATTGTTGTAATGCAGCACCGCATCGGGCACGATGGCACGCAGATGCCGCATTTCCCAGGGAGAGGCGACATCGAAGGCGCTCAGCCCGGCAGCGCCCAGGCAGCCCAGCACCGCCGGATCGGGGTTCGCCTTGACCGCATAGGTGACCAGCCCCGGAAAACCCTGACGAAAACGGAGCGCGGTCTCGTGCAGCCGGGCCGGGCAGAACAGCGCCACGGGCTCCTCCGGAGCCGCCCGGCACAGGAATTCCCGCGGGTTCTTCCAGGGTGGGGGGGAGACCTTCATCCGCTTCGCTGCTCCTGTGCCCTGCCGTCTTGCCGCTCCTGCGCGCTCTTCCGTCCCGGTTCGCATCCCGGAACCGGGAAGGCTTCTTTCATCGAACAGGAAGACGGCGCCGAATGCACCTGTCATCATGGTTGATCAGGGTGAAAACTTCGTCATTATGACGAAATCTTCAGTCATATCGATACCCCGGGAGGATGTCCCGGGAGGACATGCCGCGCAGAAACCGGGCGGAAGTTCCGACAGAGCCGGCAAGGAACGGGAAGAAAGACAGCAGGAAGATGGACGGACTCGACCGCCGGATCCTGGCCGCCCTGGCCGCCGACAGCCGCATCCCGACCGCGCAGATCGCGCGCCGCTGCGGCGTGGCCCGCTCGACCGTCCAGGCCCGGATCGCCCGGCTGGAGCGCAGCGGGGTCATCGCCGGATACACGATCCGCCGGGGCACGGCGGCCGATGTCCGGCTGATCCGGGCCACCGTGCTGGTGCAGGTCGAACCACGTGCCGGCGCCGGCGTGGTCAGCCGGCTGAAGGCGATCGCCGAGGTCGAAGCCTGCCACACCACCAGCGGCCGTTTCGACCTGATCCTGAAGGTCGCCGCCGAAACGACCGCCCGGCTCGATGCGGTGCTCGACCGGATCGGCGCGATCGACGGGGTGCGCGGCTCGGAAAGCCTGATCCACCTGACCACCAGGTTCGACCGCTCCCTCTGACCGGCGCGCGGCGCCTTCCCGGCGCGAACAGTCCCCGCGCGCACATTCCAGGTGCGGAGACATCCGGGAGAACGGCCGCCGGCCCGGAGGGGCGGAAAGCCCCCTTTTCCTTGTTCGCCGCACCGGCTAGATGATGCCGGAGCCGAAATATCTGACGGGACGGCACATGCCCATGGAAAAGACATTCGACGCCGCCGGGGCCGAAACGCGCATCTACAACGCCTGGGAACGCTCGGGCGCCTTCCGGGCCGGGGCCGGTCCGGCGGCGAAGCGCGACAGCCCCGACACCTACTGCATCATGATCCCGCCGCCCAATGTCACCGGCGCGCTGCACATGGGGCACGCCTTCAACAACACGCTGCAGGACATCCTGGTGCGCTGGCACAGGATGCGCGGCTTCGACACGCTCTGGCAGCCGGGCCAGGACCACGCCGGCATCGCCACCCAGTTGCAGGTGGAAAAGATGCTCGCCGAGGAAAGCAACCTGCGCCGCACCGACATGAGCCGCGAGGACTTCATCGCCAAGGTGTGGGAATGGAAGGGCAAATACGGCTCGACCATCATCAACCAGCTCAAGCGGCTGGGGGCCAGCTGCGACTGGGAACGCAACGCCTTCACCATGGCCGGCGCGCCGGGCGACCCGCGCACGGGCCACGAGAATTCGCCCGACTTCCACGACGCGGTGCTCAAGGTCTTCGTCGATCTCTACAACAAGGGGCTGATCTTCCGCGGCAAGCGGCTGGTCAACTGGGATCCGCATTTCGAAACCGCCATTTCCGACCTCGAGGTGGAGAATATCGAGGTGGACGGCCACATGTGGCATTTCAAATACCCCTTGGCGGGCGGCGAGACCTATACCTACATCGAGCGCGACGCGGACGGGAACGTGGTGCTCGAAGAGGAGCGGGACTACATTTCCATCGCCACCACGCGCCCGGAAACCATGCTCGGCGACGGTGCGGTGGCGGTTCACCCATCGGACGAGCGTTACGCGCCAATCGTCGGAAAACTCTGCGAAATCCCGGTCGGCCCCAAGGAACACCGCCGGCTGATCCCGATCATCACCGACGACTACCCCGACCCGGACTTCGGCTCGGGCGCGGTCAAGATCACCGGCGCGCATGACTTCAACGACTACGGCGTGGCCAGGCGCAACCGCATACCCATGTACCGGCTGATGGACACCCGCGCCCACATGCGCGACGACGGCGCCCCCTATGCCGAGGCCGCCGCGCGCGCCCGCGAGATCGCCGAAGGCGCCGAGTGGGACGAAGCCGAGATCGACAGCCTCAACCTGGTGCCCGACGAATACCGCGGGCTGGACCGCTTCGAGGCCCGCAGGCGCGTGGTCGCCGACATCGACGCCGAGGGGCTGATGATCATGGTCGAGGACAAGAAGATCATGCAGCCGTTCTGCGACCGCTCCAAGGTGGTGATGGAGCCGATGCTGACCGACCAGTGGTATGTGGATGCCGAGAAACTCGCCGGCCCGGCGCGCGACGCGGTGAAGGACGGGCGCATCAGGATCATGCCGCCAAGCGGTGAAAAGGTTTACTTTCACTGGATGGAGAACATCGAGCCCTGGTGCATTTCCCGCCAGCTCTGGTGGGGGCACCAGATCCCGGTGTGGTATGATGATGAGGGCAACGAATACTGCGCCGCAACCGAGGACGAGGCCCGCCGGTTGGCCGGCGGCAAGACGCTCAGGCGCGACCCGGACGTGCTCGACACCTGGTTTTCTTCCGGCCTCTGGCCCATCGGCACCCTGGGCTGGCCGGACGACACCCCGGAACTGCGGAAATATTTCCCCACCGATGACCTGATCACCGGCCAGGACATCCTGTTCTTCTGGGTCGCCCGCATGATCATGATGCAGCTCGAAATCGCCGGCGACATCCCGTTTCACACCGTCTACCTGCACCAGCTCGTGCGCGACGAGAAGGGGCGGAAGATGTCGAAAACGCTGGGCAACGTCATCGACCCGGTCGACACCATCGAGAAATACGGCGCCGACGCGCTGCGCTTCTCCATGGCCTCGATGGCGGCGATCGGCGGGGTGCTGAAGCTCAGCATGGAGCGCGTGAAGGGCTACCGCAACTTCGGCACCAAGATCTGGAACGCGGCGCGGTTCGCCGAGATGAACGCCGCCTTCGGGGCCGCCACGACCGAGCGGATCGCCGACATCGCCGCCTTCCGCCCCAAGGCCACCGCCAACCGCTGGATCATCGGCGAGGTCGCCCGCGCCCGCGAAGAGGTGGACGCGGCGCTTGCC
>Ga0256839_1002113_pt1 | contig 22764 bp, 22 predicted proteins | sample 354166metaG_FD_185968 | JGI IMG/M metagenome (GOLD analysis project Ga0256839, IMG submission 185968) | Hydrothermal vent microbial communities from Mid Atlantic Ridge, Atlantic Ocean - 354-166 | ecosystem: Environmental > Aquatic > Marine > Hydrothermal vents | place: Atlantic Ocean: Mid... | reverse complement strand
TCTATCAAAAGTCTTTGCCTTTAGTTGACCATAGAGTTTATTTGCATCAACATCAAATTTTTGCTCATCTTTATTTATCAACCAATTTTTTTCTACGGGGTCATACATGGCTGCATAATTATTTTTTAGGAATTGTTTTAAATCTTTAGTGGCTGAACCACTTACAATTATGATGTTTGGATTATCTTTGTCAGTATTTATGTATAGTTTTTTCATGGAGTGTCCTTTTTATTTTCATTGTTTTGAGGATTGTCCTCTTCTAATAGTTTTTCCATTCGTATTTGGGCTTGCTTTTCAAGAATTATACGCATAGCTATATTTATAGTTATTTTGTGGGTTTTTAATAGTTTATCTTTAAGTTCTCCTTTTTCATCATTGTTTTCAAGAAAGTTTTTTATTTTCTGTAAGACCTCTTTGGAAGTTTTTCCAACTTCAAAAGTCTCTATATCTTCATCATTTAGTATTTTCATAATAAAATGATATAGCTTTGATTTTTTCAATACTCTCAACCTAGCCTTTTTGATTTTCTATTCTTTTGTGCCTAAACTATATCCAATTATAGCAGAAATATGTAAAATGCTTTTTTTAAATTAGAAAAGCATAGTTTTTTTAAAAAACTATGCTATACTTTTTATGACAAAAAAACAAAAGGAGAGGTATTGAAAAATTTATTTTTACTTTTATGTATAGTGCAAGTATCACAAGCAATGAAAGTCGATAACGAAAAGCTATTAGAAGTAATGAGTACAAACAAAAGTGCTTCAAGTAACGAGAGAGAGAAGCAGATTGCACCTAAAAGAATGTTAAGTATTAACAAGAGTGGAAAGGAAATAGAAAGAATACAGAGTGCAGCAGAATATTTAAAATTAGGGAATAGAAAATATTTAATAAAAAAGGTAATTAGGAAGAATAGGGAGATTCGAAATACATTAAAAGAAATGGATAACCTTATTATATCCCAATATGTAAAAAATGAAAAAATGCAAGACATGGACTCAATTAATATGTCCTCTAATTTACCACAGATTATCATGCTGCCACCAAGTGCAACAATTACTGATGTATATGTGTATCCAGATACATTGAGAGCACACTATCAGTTTAATAGGGTTGACCTTGAACCATCATCTGCTTTTGAAAAAACTTCAGTTGTCATTACTTATGTTGAGGGAAATATAATAAAAGTGTTTAATTTATTTGTAAATAAAGCCCAAAATGATAAAAAAACATGGATATACCCAACGATAGCATACGAGTATGAGGAGGTGCTTAGTGTGAGTACTGTTTTAAAAAGGTTTCATGAGCTTCACAAGCATTACCCTAGGCATGGCTCAATGATTCAGATAAATAGGACGCAATATATATTTTACAAGGATAAAATCAATGGATATATTGATTTTGGTAAAGGATTATATCGTCTCGAAATACAGCATTTTAATTATAAATAAAAAGGACACAATATGAATAAAGTAAAAAAAACAATAACAATGTCATTGGTGGCAATAGTTATCGCAACCAATGCCTTAGAAGCAAATTCTGATTATCAGCCGTATCAGCCGAACAGAGGAAATGTAGGCACTAAAATAAGCTCTTTTGAGCAAGGGTTTTCCACGGCGATTAATGCAATGGAAAGAGAACTTACTCTTACTCTCTCTGGACTGTATTTATTTGAGATAGATAACAACTATATTGTTTACTTAGATATTGGAAACATGCCGAGGGAACACATATTAATAGCAAAAAATTATATGATAAAAGAGGGGTTTTTCCCGATTACTACAAAAAACATGCTAATTATAGATGGTGTGGATCGGGTAGTAGATGCTAAGAACATCATCAAGCAAGTCAAGTATAAATATTTTCGGAACAAGAACGTAAAATATAAACGCAACTCAACAAAGGTTTATAAGCAATATGACCATATTTTTAGAGACATCGTTAAGTCTCTAAAAAAACATAAATGCAATGATTATAAAAAAATGCTTGAATCATCTAAGACTTCAAGGTTTTAGCATGAAGCTTTTATTAATTTTTGGAATTGTAGGTATAACCATAATCACTACAGGATGCAGTCAAAAGTACGAAGTGATAGGGGAGAATGAAAAAGACAGGAAGTTTAGAGCATTTGTTTCTGAGAGGTTTGCGAGTGTAGATCGCATGAAAAACAGAACAAGCAGGGTAACAATGCAAAATAAATCAAAAACTATTGATAGAAACGATATTTTTTATAATCAACTATATGGAGCAGATCAATGAAAAAAATAGTATATACAGCTGTCTTAATTTTTTCAATATCAAATGCAGGGATTGAAGATAATATCATAAAAGGATATGCAAATACGGACGACACCGTAGTTGAAGAAAGTGATGAAAAAGCCGTAAGAATCACATACGGTACAGCTAAAAAGATTAATGATGAAGCTATCAAGGTAGAAAAAAAGAAAGTTATTCCACCACCAGACTATACGGAAGCTAACATACTCCTATATAAGGAAGACATGGATAGTGAATTAAATAAATTTAATTTAACAAAAGGGATAAATGGAAATTTTGTTAATAATGATGTTATACAAAAGGACATTGATAATAATAATGCATCGACAATTCGAGATAATGAGTATCTTAATTTATCTATGCATGGTCATTGTATTATAAAAAATGACATTACGGTTTCATCCAAAGCTGTTGCTAAAATACCATGTAAAACAGCAAAAGGAAGATACATTGATATTGTAGTTAACTTAGTGCCAGAAGATAAAGCATACGCCCTAAATGCCGATATTTTATCCTTTATAGATAGAAAAGGAGAAATGTACATGGTAAACCCAGAAAAATCTTTCATAAGTCACCATAGTGGAGGAACTGCCAATGTTGCCACAGAAGTTAATACTCATCAAGTTGATAGAAATTTAGCATTGTTCGCACAAGGTCTTAGTGAAGGCGTAGAAAATGCAGGAAACTTAGCAGTTAATCAATTGCGACAATCTATGACTAGCGAGGAGATTGCAGTAGTAAATAGTGGACTTACAAACCAAATTATCAAAACTAGAAACACAAGACGTCCAACCAAAGATGATTTAGAGGATTATGGCGTTATCGGTGCAGTAACAGGTCTCATGAAGGGACTAGGGAATGTGGTTCGGGATATGACACAAAATCAAGACAAGTGGACATATAAAATTAGAAAAAATACAATATTAAATTTTAATTTAATGTATTAAAAAGGAGAAAAAAATGAAAAAGTTAATCGTGTTGGTGAGTATCTTATTTTTAGTAGTAGGATGTGGTGTGCAAGAAATAAATGCACCATCTCCAGAATCTGAAAGTTTAGCAAAAAATTTTAAAAAGCAAGAGATATATGATAGAGCTATAGAGGAAAACAAAGATAAGTGGGTCAACTACGGGTATAAACGTGCAATGAGAGTGGTAGATGAATATGCAAGTGATATAGAAGCTTATGAGGGTGGTAAATATGCAGTAAAGTCAAAGTTTGTCACATACCCACGAGTGGTGTCAAGTAATGTTAATGGTAGACTTGTATTGGAAACACTCCCTAGCGAAATTAAAAAGAATATGTCTGTTAGTGATATTTTTGATTTTTATACAAAAAACCAAACCAAAACAAAAAATATGAATGGGAATCCTAGTGAAGATTCTAGTGCAAGTCAAAATCAAAATACACTACAAGATACAAGTTTAGGCATAAATACACCACGAAGACCCGCACCTGCAAAATATAATATACAGAGACCGACACAAAGCACAAAATACAGGAAGCCTAATCAAAGCACCATCATTAATTCAAATAAAAATAGACAAATCTCTGTGACTCTTCCAAAAAATCAAAAAACGATGAATGCGATGAATGAGTATTCGCTTAACTGTGCGATAAGTAGAAATAATTATATATGTGATTTTTCTAACAAAATGGAAAGAGATTATTTTTGTTCTGAAACAAAAATATGTAAGTAAGAACTGTAAAGGATAAAAGTGAAAGCACTTATGACAAGACAAGAAGTAATGGATGAGATGGATAGGCTAATAATTAAAAATAGATTGTGGTTCTCAGCCTTGAAAATTGCAGTTGTTTTATTGTTGGCATTTACAGTCTGGAGACTTTCTAGTGAGGTTAAGATAGTACAAAAAACACTTGTTGAAAATCTAAGCACTATCGTTGCTGTCACGGATAGTGGCACTCTTATTGAAGTGGATAAACAAGAAATGTACGCTGACTTGCAACAAAGTATAATAACGAGGGCGTTAAGAAACCTAATTGTGTCCAGAGCAGACATAACAAATGGTTTTGAATATTCAAAATTTGAAAACAATGAGCAAGTAGTGGAAAGAAGTAGCCAGCTTAAATTCTTTTTGCAGTATATTCTGCTTGACAGGGAAGAGCGAGTAAAAGATGTGTATGTTGAAAATATGCTAACTTCATCTAAAATATCAGTCATAGCCTTAAAAGAACAAGCGATAGGCTATTTTGATGCTTATATTGAATCAATTAAATATAAACTACAAAAAGACAATTTGCCCCATTTTATTAGCATTAGAAACCATAAGATAGTTAGTTTTATGCCAAAAGGGAAAAATTTTAAAATTGAAATAAACTATACGGTAATAATGCAAAATCATGGAGGATACAATAAAGATAGTACTATTAAATACAATACGGAAAAAGGTACGTACACTATAAAAGCAACAGGATATTTTGATGTAAGAACAAGAAGCGTTTATACTCATGGTCAAAGAGAAAACGGAACAAATAAAATTGGTTTGCATTTCACATCATTTAAAATAAAAGAACCAAAGAAATAATATGCCAACTCAAGAACAATTATTCATATCCGTGCTTTTTACATCTATAGTTGTTGCCTTAATGGTAATTCCTTTTTTTGCAAGAATCATTACGACATACAATGATTACACGGAGGGGAAAGAAGATCGTGTAATGAGAGGATTATTCTGGGCAGTGATGATACATCTATTTATCGTTATTTTTGTGATAGCTGCAATTAAGATGTGGGATTTACTGATTGGTTCAAGCTTACCAGAATTTATATTGCAGGGTTCGGGAGGGCTATTTGATATTTTTTGGTCTGATTGTGGTAACTTAGCAGGTGACAGCGAATTGACAAACAGTCTTAATGCCTATAGGTGTATCTTTTTTAGTTTTTTTGAGTTTACAGTCTCAATGATGATTGGGATGTCTCCTGTTTTATTTTTTATACTCGCACTATTTTTAACCTCACCTAATAAAAGACAAGAAGGAGGAGCAAGTGGTATCTTTTCAAGATTTATGAACGCAATTTTATATACATTGGCAGGTCTAATTATCCTTTTTTTATATTTAGATAGCATGAACGAGGTCATCTTCTACAAAGGTGGAGCAGAGACAGTTTATGACATGAGTAAAACATTTTGGCAGAAAATGCTTACAGTTTAAAAATGAAAGGATAAATTTTGAGTCAAAAGCAGCAATTATTAAGTGAGGTAGAATCTAGCTTACATAAAATGGAAAAATTAAGAGAAAAAAACATAAGAGATAAACAGAATCTAAGAGAAATTTCTAACTTTAAAATTCATCATTCTACAGGGGGTATATTTGATATGGTGGGAGATTATGTTGACTATATCAAAATTGTAGCATTGGTAAATAAGGAACACGCCCAAAAGAAAGATATTGACGCTGATTCTAATAAAAAAGCAGAAGACGTAATGGAGTCTCTGAAAAAAACAAAACAAGCGATGAACGCTAATCTTGAAAAATATGAAGGCGAAGATGAAGAAGAAGCCCGAATGGTAAGAGACTTTGTTTCCCTTGAGAGTGAAGAAGAGTTTAATAACTTTAGGAAAGAATATGAAGATGAAATTTTAGAGAATAGAGAAACCTCTGGACACTTTATTTTCGATGAACTTATAGAGGATATAGAAGGTACTAATAGCTTTATTGAAGATAAAGAAGAGAGGAAAAATAGAAATATTGACTATTCGTCTGAATTAGAAGAGAATATTGAATATGAAAGTAATATGCAAAGATGAAAATTAAACATTATGACCATGCCAAAGCGACCAAAAAAAAGAAAGAATTGCTTTATCAAGAATTTAGTTCAAATGAAGATAGTCTTCCCGAAATTCCACTTGAACTTGATAGTGCCATTAATTCTCTTTACTCGATAGATTCAGATAAAGAAGAACAGATAGACAAGATTTTTCTAAAAGAAGATAAAGTAAATGAAGTTAAAAAAGAAGATAGTGCCACAGAAGACACGACCATCTCCAAAGAGCTAAAAGAAATAGAGAGGGAAAAAGAAGAAACACTTAAAAAGTTAGCAGAATTATCACTTAATAAAACAAATGAGAGGATTGAAGAACTTGAAGAAAAGTTTAGTTCTGTTTTAAATAAGTTATCAAGTGATAGTTTAATTTTACTTAACTCTTTAGATGTTGAAGCGTTTAAAAAAGAAATTTCATATTACATAATTGAATTTGCAGAAAAAGACAAGGATTTTAAAATAAAAATAAAAGATATGTTTGATGACATAGAGGATTTTAAAAACCCAGATACAAAGAAAGAAATAAAAAAAAGAAGCCTTAATTCAAGCAAGGAAATAAAAAAAAATAAACTATTTGAGTATATCGGGGGAGGTTTAATTTTTATTATTGCTATTTTCTCTTTATTTTATTATATTACAGGTGGATTCTCTTCTGATGAGACCTCATATCAAAAAATAGTAGATACTATTGAAGCAAATGACACTAAAGAAAGTACTGCAAGAGACAAAAAAATCAAAGAAGAAATTATAATAAAGGCAGTTAATCCAGAAGAAGCAAATTTTTTAGTTGAGACAAAAGGTGCATTCGTTGTTGAATGTGTCAATGGATACAGAAAACGGTTTACAACAAAAAAACGACTCAAAGGTCACATAGAAAATAATAAGTTTTATTTTAAGTCTAAACAAGATGATAAAGATGTGTATTGCTATATATATAGATCGAGCATAAGACATTTTTTTTAAAAAAATTATGTTTTTATAAAAAATTGATATAATCTAAAGAATTAAGAAAGAAAGGATTTAGCATGAAGGTTTTCATTTTTTTAAGTATTTTAGTGACATTTCAATATGGCGATGTAATTTTACCGAAAGTGCAATTAAGCAAATTTCCTATAACGGAAGAATTTTTACAAGCAATGACAAAAACAATAAGTAATGAGAGAAAATATCTTTTAGCTACAAGAGGTACATCATCATTCACTAATATTGAAATAGAATCATTTTTAAAGAAGAATAAAATTACATATAGACAACTATTTAAAGAGCATAAAAGTATTGGAAGCATAAAAAAGTCATCTTTGTTTTTGATTGACAATAAAGACAAAGATGAATGTTTATCGCTAGGAAGAAAATTAAATGATTTGGGGGTATTCGTTTTTATAGGAAAAAATTTAATACCTTATGAGTTTTTAACAGGAAGTATGTATTTAAATCAATATAAAAAAGAAGATTATCTTAATAACGAGGTGCAAGATGCCTATTTGATTTTTAAAATGCAGGAGTTTGCATATTCATATCAAGAATCCTCTTTTTTCCTCGAAAATGTAATAGAAAATTATGCAAGTATTTTGTATGGAAGAAATACTCAAATGTGTTCAATGAGAGATGTGTATGATGAAGAGACAGGCGTATCGGAACAAAATACTTGCTTTTCTGTGCATTATTCGTCAATTGACCCTTGTTCAACCGATTCAATCAATGAAGAAAAACCTTATCAATTTATGAACTCAATCTTTTATCAGAATTTTCAAAAGAATTATAAAAAAATGTATGGAAAAGAATTTACTATTTCTAATGCAAGAAAGAAAGTTAAAATAGCATCACTTACTCTTCTTGATGACAAAGAAAAGCTTTATTATTTTAATAATTCTTTTTTCTGTTCTTCATATAGGAAGGATGAGTTGTATGTTCAGATAAATTCTAAAAAGAAGAAGATTTTTTGTTTAGATAGTAAGCGAGATGGAAATAAAATTTGCAAAACAGAAGAAGAGGTTTTAAAAGCCTTAAAAAAACAAAACAGCGTATTTAGAGGAGCTAAAAAATGAAACTAAAAAAAATTATCACAGCCACACTATTAAGTATTTCGTTGGCAACACCTATTCAAGCCAATTTTTGGGGAGATATATTTGGGGAAGTAACAAAATATTTTGATATATCTGGGTTTGAAGCAGGCAATTGGTGGGAAGGGATTATTGGTGAGGGATTAAATGCACTTGCAGGTACTGCTGGGGCAGATGGTGTCATGGAAACTTGTTACGTTTATAATCCTAGAGCGTGGGATAGTAAAATAGAAATAGACCTATGTGGAGTACTTGATAAATTACCCAATCTTTGTGAATCTGCACCAGACTTAGGAGCATTTGGGTACACAAAAAAAACTTTTGATTGGAATATTAAAGATGCTTGTACTAAGTTAGTTGAAGATAAACTAGAGATATCCATAGGTGACTATTTGGGTGGGTTCAATACAAACATTGACCTATTCAATATGGAAACAGATAACAAATCTTCTATATATGGTGGGAAATTAAAATATGGATTCAAAGACACCGAAAACAAACACTACCTACAGGCAATGTTAGATGGAGACCATGAAACGCTCACCGTATATAACAATATAATGAATACAACAGGAACTACTAGCCCAGATGATATAGATATTTCAATGCTAAATGTTGCCTATGAAACGATTGAGGATTATACAAATAGCGTACAAGAAAGAGTGGATACCTTTAGAATGCTAAAAGACCAATTAAATATTTCACGAGTCAAATCTATTGCCTACAAAAGAATGTTATCAATTAATGAAGAAAAGAAATTAACAACAGATGAGAATAGTCAACTAGAAAGAGAAGAAACCAAAATCGGTGCTATCGGAAAAATGCTTGAAGATTACAAAGAAATTGTAGACAAGCAAGTAAAAATGAATGTAAAAGAAAGAATGCTCTTAGAGTATAAACCAGGAGTACTCGATCCGACAAAAAATACAGTAAAACGTTTTCAGAAAGAAGACAGAGCAAGAGTTGTGTTTGTTATTGAAAAACAAAAAGCAATTCAAGCAAAGATATATAGGGAAGAGATGGAAAAAGGAGATAAATTGATAAAGGCAGCAGATAGGGAAATGCATCGCGTAATGTATGCCACAGAAGAACTCAATGAAGAAATGACCATGGAAAAAATTCAAGAACTTATAAAGACAGAGGAGTAGGATAAATATGCAAAAAGATATGAGCCGAAAGGATGCCGAATTAATAACAAAAGACATAATTTATGAGGATCAATTTAAAATTAAATTATTTTTTCCATATTTAATGTTTACGAGAGTTGGAGTGATTTGTATTTTTATTGGTCTGTATTTTTTTGGTTTAACTTTTGCTCTTCTAGGTTTTCTTTTTTTAGCTCTCTATGCTTACTCGAAATACGCAGATATAAAACGACAGGATATAGATAGGTTATTTATCTTTAGCTTAATTGGTAGGGTCATAGATAAAGGAAGAAGCGTATGAGAGTATTTGTCTTTTCAATAATCTTACTCTCTTACTTATTTTCTGTTGAAACTACTTTTGAGGAAATAAGACAACAGTATCAAGAGCAATTAGATGCATATGAAGATGCAAAAGAAGAGTTTAATACTGCATATGAAGATGCAAAATCGGATATAATAGATTCTGCACAAGGAGAGCTAACAGAAGAGCAACTTCAGCAAATTGAAACCTTAGGCGAGATGAAAGAATCATACGAGAATGGAGAAATGTTTGATAATTTTTTAGAAGAATATAAAACTACAGAAGAAGAAATTGAAGCAATTGAAACTGCAAGTGGTGATGGAGGACTAGATGATGCAAAAGGAGAGATTGATAATATAAATGAATTAATGAAAGAAAAGCATGACCACAAAATAGATTTTGTTATACCCAACACAAAAAAGCTATTGAAATTAGAACTGCACCACTTTTTGACTCTCAAGAAGACCCTTAGGTTCAAGAAGAACCTTACTAAAATAAATACATTTTACAAAAATGGAGTAGCTGCTGAAGAATAGTTTTTTTTAAAAAACTATTCTTTTTTAAAAATTAATGTTATACTGAGTTAAATTGAATTTTTTAAAGGATATAAAAATGAGTAAAAATGTAAGTTCGTCAATTTTTAAACAAGACATAAAAGACAGCAAACTAGGAATGATTAGTATGTATCAAAAAGTGATTTTAGATACATACAACCTTGATGAAAAAATTTTTTCTTTAAATCTGCTAGACAAACAGACAGGTAGAGAGTATGTCTTTGGTAGTTGGAGTAGTGTAAACTCTGAGGATACAGTCTATGAGTATATGGAAAATAGAAATATAAGTATTGAAGAGTTGGAAATGCAGCATAATAAAAGAATGGATAGGCACAAAATTTACAACCCTACTCTTGAAAAGAACGGAATATAATATACCTATAAATAAATACACCCCAATGAAATAAGGAATTTTTATACATGAATAAATTAAGAAGCCAGCTCATAGGAAGCATGTTCTTAAAAGAGAAACATGAGACTGTTGAATATATATCAGAAAAAGAAACACTTTTCCCTAAGCATTACTATACAGAAAAAGACTATGCTTTATTCTTTAAACGGACACCCGTAAAAGATGCAGAGAACTCTATAAAAGTATTAAATAGAGAAAATGGTGAAAAATATTTTTTATATGCTAGTGATATTCCAAAAATTAATCATAAAAGAGACAATTTAAAAGCAGTTACTTTTGAATTAAGCTACTCACTCAGCACTCAAAAAAAATTCAAATCCTTCAGTAATGTCCTTGACATCATGATAAAGGGAAATGAATTTTTAAAACATGAAACTGACGAATACTATAAAAGACTAGCAGATGGACTCCTTTATGGTAATAGCTATAACTCTAATTTACAGATAGAGTTAAAAACACAAATGTATGCTTTAGTTGGGTTAGAACATCAACTCCCAGATAGTGATGAAGCTATTATTAGAGAAGCACATTCCATTATTCGTGATATTGACAAATCGCTTGAGCTCTCAAGCATATTTTATTCTTCTCCTTATGATATTTATCAAAAAAAAGGAGTGTTTGGCTTTACAGAAGAAATAACAGCAAGTGAAGAATTCCATAAAATTATAGAAAATGAAAGTAAAAATATACTTTCAGAAGATACCTTTTTAGAACCCGAAAATATTCTAGCTGAGGAAGATAATTTTATATTAAATAAAAAAAGTTTTTCAGAACCTTTTAAAAAAAAAGAATATAGAGAGCCGTTTCAGACAGAAAAAATTGGATTAAAGGGTAAGTTTAAACAAAATATTCAAGCAATAAAGCTTATTGCTTTAGACAAAGAGTTCTACACTCAAGAAGAAAAAAAAATACTTTCCAAATATACAGGATTTGGGGGAATACCACAAGCTTTTGCAAAAAGGAATGGTAATATTACAAAGGGTTGGGAAAAAGAAGTAGCAGAGCTTGTGAACCTTTTAAGCAACAATGAGTATGCCGAAGCACGAAGAAGTACTTTGACTGCTTTCTATACCCCTTCAAGAGTCGTAAAAGAGATATATACACAAGTAGAGCCATATTTTAGAGATAAAAAAGAAATAGCGATATTAGAGCCTAGTGTGGGTACGGGTATTTTTATTCAAAACATGCCCGACACTCTTTTTGATAAATCAAAAGTAGATGCTATTGAGCTAAATGAAATGACCTATAATATCTTCTCTGCAATACAAAAGAAGAACGAAAACATTAAATCATACAACATGTCATTTCTTGATTTTGAAGCAGAGAATGGAAGTTATGATTTAGTTGTTGGAAACCCCCCCTTCAGTAATGTAACTAGCTCTATAGATGAAGAAACCTATTACCTACATGAACACTTTATTAATAAAAGCATGAAACTTCTAAAAGAAGATGGAATAATGGCAATGGTGGTGAGTAATTCTTTCTTAGATAGTAAAAGTGATTTTAAAGAAAAATTAGAGAAGAGTACAGGAGCAGAGCTTGTAAATGCAATTAGGCTGCCATCAAGTGCTTTTACCGAAGAAGCACACACAGAAGTAGTCACGGATATAATTTTCATGAAAAAAAATAAAAATTCTGAAAATAAATTATGGCTAGAGCATGGAAGCGTCAATAATATTCCTATTAATAGATATTACACCGAAAATGAACAAAACTTAATGGGAAAATGGGAATTAGCAGGCACTATGTATCAAGGAGATATGCCAAGTCTAATAAATAAAAATTTTGAATGGGATAAACTTCATTCGGACACTTCTAAGTTAATATCACCTCTTGAAGTCATTAAGAAAACATCAAGTATTCCAAATAGTTTGTTTGATATATCTTTAGAAGTGTCAAGTGAGGAAAGTGGAAACACATCAAATACGAGACCTCTCCAACCAAACAATAAACCAATAAAAAAGAAGATTACGCAGGTTTTTATTGCAGATGATAGAGATATTGATGATATAGCAAGTGATACACGCATTGGTTCGTTGTTTATACACAAGGGCACAATATACAAGAGAGAAAATGATAAAAATACACATATTAATTATCAAAAACTACATATTCCTAAAAATTCAAAAGATGATTCATTAAGTGAAACAAAAATTAGCAGACTAAAACCTTTTATTGAAATGAAAGATACTCTTAGAAAACTGATATCAAAACAAACAGATGCTAAAGCAGATGATGCAGAAATTGAAGATTTAAGATTATTACTTTCCATACAATATGATGAGCAAATTAAAAAAGGTAATTATCTAAACAAATCGTCCATCAAATCACTATTGAAACATGATACGCAATATCCTCTTTTGCTTGCACTAGAAAAAGAATACACAAAGGAAGTTAAAAAATCAGAGAGCGACAGGACAGGGAAGCCTATAACAAAAGAAAGTAGTAAAAAAGCCGATATCTTCTTTAAAAGAACACAGTTTCCAGAAACTTTAATTACTAAAGTGGCAAACCCCATTGATGCACTTAGTGTATCAATGGGAGAAAAAGGAAAAGTTGATATAGACTATATGAGTACATTATTAGATAATTACTCTAAAGATGAACTTTTGGAAGAATTGCTAACCAAAAAATTAATATATCAAAATGAAATTGGAAACTTGGAAACTAGAGATGAATTTTTAAGTGGTGATGTCAAAACAAAATATGAAAACACAAAAAACACTGAGTATAAAAAAGACTTAATGGAAGTTATTCCTAAAGATATAAATCCATATGATATTGAAATTTCTTTCGGTGCTTCATGGGTGGATGCAAAATACATAGAAGATTTTGTAAAAAAAATAAATAACTCTGCCTATGTATCTGCTTATTACACAAAATTTAATTCACAGTGGACTGTTAATTTTGAAGCAATATATCTTGCCCAAAATAAATATGGAACTGAAAGGGTAAAGTTTGAAAAAATTCTATCCAATGCTATAAATAATAAAAAAATAGAAGTCTATGATATGGATATTGAGACCGAAAGCAGAGTACTTAATAAACAAGCAACATTCTTAGCTAATTCTAAAGCAAAAATGATTAAAGAAGAATTTTCCGAATGGATATTTGAGGACAAGGATAGAAGAGATACTTTAGCTAAAAAATATAATGACCTTTTCAATAGGGTAGCAATTCGTAAATTTGATGGAAGTGTTCTGCCTTTTCATGGTAAAGTTAGTGATGATATTATTAAGTTGAGACCCCATCAAAAAAATGCAGCATATCGTATGTCTATAGAGGGTAAATTGTTATTTGACCATACCGTCGGTACAGGAAAAACTTTTACACTCATTGCAGGGTTGTCAGAACTTATAAGGCTAGGGAAGATAACAAAGCCTTTAGTTGTAGTGCCTAATCATAAGGTAACAGATTGGGCTAAAGATTGGCTAGTGCTTTATCCTAGTGCAAACATTCTAGCCCCAGATAAAAAAGATTTTCAAAAAGAGAATAGACAAAAACTTTTTTCAAGTATTATGACATCAAACTATGATGCAATAATAATAGGGCATTCACAGCTTACTTTTTTAGAAAATGATATAGCTTTTGAATCCGATTTAATCATCCAAGAGATAGAAAAAATACAAATTGGTATTGACCAGATGCGTGAAGAAGAAGGCAAAGACTCAAGAAGTGTAAAAAGTGCAGAGAAGAAGCAAGAAAAATTAGAGGAAAAATGGGCAAAATTACTAGACAGAAAAAAAGATAATTTTATTTCTTTTGCAGATTTGGGAATTGATTATTTAGCAGTAGATGAGTCGCACGAATTTAAAAATTTACCCTATGTTTCCAACTTAACTAAAATCGGTGGAATGGGTAATCCACAAGGGGCACAAAAAGCATTTGATTTATATGTAAAAGTTAAATATATAGAAGAGAAACTTGGTAAACCAAATATAGCATTTTTAACAGGTACGCCTATTTCCAATTCTGTTGCAGAAATGTATCTTCTTCAAAGATACTTGGGAGAAGCAGAATTAATAAGACAAGGACTCGATACTTTTGATGCTTGGGTAAAACAGTATGCTAAAATAGAGACAACATGGCAACTTTCGGCGACAGGCTCATATAAGGCAAAAGACTTATTATCTACTTTTCAAAACATGCCCGAACTTATGCTTGCATACAGAAGCTTTGCAGATGTAGTAACTAATCAAGACATAAAAGAGATATTAAAACAGTCTAGTGAAGAATTGCCTATTCCAGAGATGGAAGGAGGAAAACAAAAGAACGTAATAGTTGAAAAAAGTTTTGCTCAGTCTGAATATATAGGCGAAGAAGACCCAATAACAAAACAGTTTGAAAGAGGTACATTAGTATGGAGAAGTGAAAATCTCCCTACAAAGCCCACAAAAGGTGCAGATAATATGCTTGTTGTCATAAATGATGCAAAAAAATGTGCATTAGACATGAGAACTATTGACCCAAGCTATAGCGATGATGAGGACGACACTAAAGGTAAAGCTTTAGTAAGGGAAGCTATAGAGAGATATAAAATGTATAGCTTTGTTAGGGGTACTCAGTTGATATTTTGTGATTTATCTACTCCAAAACAAGATATGGCAAAAATTGAAAAAGAAATTAAAATATTAGAGACTAGAATACAAAACTCTAACAATGAAAATGAAATATCGAATTTAGAAGAAGCATTAGAAGAGGTACTAAAGGAAAAAATAGAAACACAAAGTAGTAATTTTTCTATATATTCTGATCTAAAAGAAAAACTAATTGCAGAAGGAGTGCCACCTAAAGAAATTGCATTCATACACTCCTATAATAAAAAAGAGGACAAGGAAAGACTATACAATGATGTTAATACAGGGAATATACGATTTTTACTAGGCTCGACTAAAAAAATGGGTGCAGGCACAAACGTACAAGAAAGACTTGTAGGCTTACATAACCTTGATGCCCCTTGGAAGCCCTCTGACCTAGAGCAAAGAGAGGGAAGAATAATAAGACAAGGGAATCTTATTTATGATGCCTTTAAAGCAAAGTCAGACAATGATAGTGCAAAATTTAAAGAAGTTTCTGAAAAACTAGGAATCAATATAGACGCATTAGATAAAGGTGTTTCGGAAATAAAAGACTTTAAGGTCTTGATAAATAGATATGCAACAAAAGGCACTTTAGACAGTCGCATGTGGGAAGTATTGGAACAAAAAGCTAAGTTCATTGAAAAGCTAAAACAACCTACTTCTTCAACGGAGAGAATGGTAAAAAATACAGATCTGGAATCTATGTCTGCAGGAGAAATGAAAGCTCTAGCATCGGACAATCCACTTATCTTATTAAATCTTCAGCTGAGTAGAAAAGTTGAAGATTTAGAACAATTAAAAAAAGGACACTTGAAAGGATTAGTCCATATAGAAGATGAAATCAGTAATTTTAAATATTTCATAGAAAATGGGGGAACGCTTATATCTGAGTTGGAAAAAGATATGAAATCTGTAAAGGATATTAAAGATAACGAAACCAAAATGAGTATAAATAATCTTGTAATTCACTCCGATACTACTTCCACAGAAATCGGAAACAAGATTTTGGATGATTTAAGAATTTTCACAAAACAATCTATAGAGAATAAATCAATAGGTAAGTTTGGTGCTTTTGAACTAGAAGTGGTTGAAGATAAGCTATACGGATTTAAGTCTTTTGTGAATATAGATTTGATAGGCGAGTATTCACACCCTTATGCAATAGGTATTAATATTTATGAGCAAAGTGCTCAAGGTTTATATCAAAAAGTAAACAACATGTTAAATTCAGTAGAAAAAGAATTTATATCAGTTTCTGAAAAAATTGAACAGGCTAAAATGTTTTTACCAGAACTACAAGCATCTTTGAAGCCTTTTAAAGATGAAGAAGAACTGCAAGAGTCTAAAAAGAAATTAGAGAGAGTGATTCGTGAATTAGTCAAGCCAAAAAATGAACAGAATCACGCTTTATTTGAGAATAAGCAAGGTACGTTTAGTTTAGATGATGATGAAACTATCGAGGTAGAAAAAGACACAACCCCAGAGAGTGTATTGACTCAAATTAAGTCAAAAGAAGAACATGTTGAAGATTTTTTAGCAAAGAGTATATCAAAAGGTATTGTAGAGAAAAACATAACCGAAAAAACAATAGAAAAAGCCTTTGCGTATGCTGACTTAATGGGTGACGAAGAGCTAAAAAATGATATAGAAAAAGGAAATGATTGGAGTGAGATAGCAGACTATTTTTCTGAACTCAACGAAGGTGAGTATAAAGATTTTAACCTCTATAAAGAAGATAAATGTATAGAGAATTTAACAAATTAAGAAAAGGTTAGAAATGAGCAGTAGCGAAAATAAGACTTACACGGAAGATGAAGCAATGAACGAGGGTGCTTTTGATGATGCTGCTGCTGAAGAGCAAAAAGAAGATGAAGAAGATACAGATGGAAGCAGATAACTATACATACGATTTTTTACAAGATGTTTTAAATGATTTAGATAGAAATGGTGCATTATGGGATAACTCTTGGGAAGCAAAAGAGCTTGAAAAATATAGACCCTATAATTACAAAACAGGGAAAACTTTTAACAGCACAAACTATGTAAATCTTTTTAGGGAGTCTATGAAGTTTGAAGATTCAAGATGGATTTTAGAAAAAGATTTTACCCCTGGTCCTATACTGACTAAAAAGATAGAAGAACCCAAAGAGGTTATTTTTTGGAAAAAGGAAAAAGAGGGGTACAAAAAATATTCCTCTTATGTCTATAACGCTTCTCAATCAGAAAATGTTTTTAAAGAAGAAAATAAAATTGACAGGACAGAATCATTTGAAAGAGCAAAAGCTATTTTAAATAATCCTAAGATGAAGCCTATTGTTGAGTTATTTCCAGACAAGAGTACCTTTAAGAACGCTATGCATTATTATACCTATGGATTAAATAGTATTTTGTCAAGGGCAGAAGATGAGTATAGACAAAGTAAAAACATAAAAGAAAAAGATATTTTATTGTTGAATATTAGTTCTTTTATGCTTGTATCAAAAATAGGATTATCCTACACGCCTTTTGGAAACAAACAAGAGAACATTAAAAAAGCCTACAAGATGATAGAAAATGAGCCAGATAAATTTATTCAAGTCATTGCAGATGCTAGTGCTATAGCTAATCATATTATAGACCTAGAAGTACATCAAAAAAATACAAGAACACAAAAAATACAATCATTGAACATACCCACTAAAATTAGCCCTAATAAGTTCATACAAGAAATTGATAGTGCCATCAAGAGTGGCACAAAAGATAAAGATTCTCAGGTCTTAGTGGGTATATTTTTAAAACTTGATAATCCCTCTAGTGCGGACATAAAAGAAGCGAAAGAGTGGATTAAAAATAAAATAAACAATAGTAGTGATTTAAAAATTAAACAATCACTAAGTAAAATTTATTACAAAATTGAGCAACATAACATCTTAAATGACACGTCACAATTTATGAGGAAAACATATTTATCAGTAGACTTTGATGAGGACGAACGAAATAGAGCAAAAAATGCAGGGGCTTTATGGGATAAGGATAAAAAATGTTGGTATGCTAAAAAGGGTGCTAAGGTTCAATCATTACTTGAATTCACAACCAAGTATAAAGCTGCTGAAGCATCAAGGGAAGATTTAGACAGCAGTGATGTTATAACAGCTTTTAATGATGCAATTGAAAAGGCAGAACTTGAGTATGTTAGTGACCCTATTTTTGATGGTAGATGGCATAGAATCAAAGCACTTGATGATAAAGGCAGTAAAAAAAGTGGAAGCTATATAGGTGACATAGAAGGCATAAAAGGTGTAGTTAAAAATTTTAAACTTAGTGACGAAAATTATCCGTTTGATTCAAGAATTGATGAAAGTGGAAAATATAAAAATACGAACCATAAATTAAAGAATGTGTCCAAAGCAAGACAGCTTAATAACACAGAAGAGCAAGAAAAAAGATATGCACTTGTATCTCAAAGAGTGAGCATAAAGTACCACTACTTGCCTTATGCAAAAGACAATAATGCATATCTAACAAAAAAAGGCATAAAGGCATTCGGGCTAAAAGAGGATTCTTCAAAAAACCTTGTGATGCCTATTTTTGATATTGATGGAAAAATGTGGAGTTGGCAGACCATAAGCTTAAGCTTTAAAGGACTTGCCAAAGGTGGTAAAAAATCAGAACATTTTTTCATTATTGGGGCTGATTCTGTCAAGGACTTTCAAGTTGCAATTATTACAGAAGGTTTCTCTACAGGTGCTTCATTGCATATGGCAACAGGTAAGCCTATTGTTGTTGCGATTGACAAGGATAACTTAGTAAAAGTAGCAGAAGTAATACACAAGAGTAATAAATCTATTCCTATTCTTATAGCAGGTGATAATGATGTAAAAAATGAAAAAAAAGCAAAAAATGAAGAAGCAAGAAAAAAAGCAAATGGGGGAAGAATAAAAGCAATTGAAGCTGCAAAAGTTGTTGGTGGTGTAGCAGTTATTCCAGAGCTTAGTGAGGAGGATGTCAAAGAGGGAATGAGTGATTTTAATGATGTATATTTAAAAAAAGGAAGTGAAGCAGTATCGCTGGCTATAAACAAAGGTCTGAGAGAGCTAGATATAAACAGCAGCACACCTATTAAATTGATAGGTAGCCTAGAAGAAGCAGATAATGAACAAAAATTAGAAAGTATTATTTATTCAAAATTAAAAAATGAACTATCTCATAATTTATTCATCAACCAAAGTACTAAAAATCTCATAGAAAGGTATACAAATGCTAACCCAGACGATCGACTGATTGATGCAGTTAGGAAAAAAGAGTATACTTATATACAGGACTATTTTGAAAAATTATCTTCCATTGAGGATAATGAAGTGACAAACAGTTGTCAAAATTAAAAAAGGAAAAAAATGAAAGTATTTGAAAATATGACCAGAGAGCAAGAAGTACTACTGACAATAAGTATGGCTTTTGCTTTTATTAGTGTAAGTTTGCTTGTTTTTACAAATGTTGAAAAGGAAGTAGTTTATTATTTTTTAGGAGATAATGAAAGTATTTTTTCATCATTTATTGTGAGCTTTTTATTTAAGACACTTCTTTGCTTATCTTTTATAATTCCATGGATGGCTTCACTCTGTTTTTGTATTAGAGATAATTTTATTAATAGAAGATTTTGTTAGGTAAGGCTTGTTTTGAATAAAATGGTTTACATGCCTAGCAGCATTATAAAAAGTAAGCAAAGCTTTACTGTTTACGAGAAAAAGATTCTAGCTATATTTATTTCATTTTTCACCCAAAAAACTAAGACCTTGAATATTTCTAATATGGAATTGTTTAGTGGTTATGGTTTACATGCTTCATGGTTATCTACTCATTCACAAAGCATAATAGAGGGGTTAAAAAAACCTGTCTTTCTTACAGGTAAAGAAATAATATTTGATATTGCTGAATACAAAATGAGTTGTGCTGTACTTGAAGATGGTACAAGAGTTATAAGCGAAGCAGGATTAGTTAAAAATCTTGGGTCAACAGGAGGGAAGAATTATAGGTTAAGGGATAAAAGGGATGAAAATAAAGATATAGGACCTATACCAATGTTTATTGCATCAAAAGCCTTAGAACCGTTTATCGACGGGGTTTTTGAGCCGTTGGACCTATCACCAATTAAGTATACAACCGATGGTAAAAATGAACTACAAGGATATGATGCAACTATTATTCCAAAAGTATGTGAAGTATGGTTAAAGGCTAGAGAGTATAAGACATTACAGACTTCTCAACTACCAAAAGCACAAAAAGCAGAGATGATAATGCGTTCTCTTGCGAAGATTGGTATAACAGCCCTTGTTGATGAAGCAACGGGCTATCAGTATGACAGAGAGAAGTATGAGCTTCAAAAAATACTAGATGCTTATAGCGATATTGAAAGTATGAGAAATTAAAATATAAAGGATATTTAATGAACAATAAAACAAAAAAAACAGAAGAAGAAAATTTAGCCACATTCGGTGTTGAAAATCTTGATAGTATCAAAACTAAACATTCACCCAAAGTAAAACTAATGACAAAAGAAGAGATAAAAAAACAAGCACCTCGTCAAGTACCTACATTTTTTAGTTCACAGCGTGACTAATTATGCTTTCAATTGATGAAGCATACGCACAGGTATCTAAATTCTATAATGCACACAAGGGTTTAGAGGGTACAACTTTTGAAGTGTACGAAATACAAGAAGATGCATTCCCCCAAGCTTCTTTCAGATGGCACAAAAACAATACTGTAACAGGAGCTTTCTTGTCCGACTCAAATACTGTTATTATTATTGCAAACAATAACAGGAGCATGGAAGAGTTAAATAAGACGTTAAGACATGAAGTTTTTGGACACTATGCACTCAATGTAATATCTAATCAAGATAAAGTTGCACTACTTGAAACCATCTCTAATGCACCAGATGATTCAGAAATTGGAAAACATAGAGATACCCTTGCTTCTACTTTTTACAGCAACCTAAAAGACAAGCCTTTATTGTTGGCTGAAGAAGTGTATGCACACACGGCTGAACGCTCTTTTGAAGAAATAGAACATTTTATTAGTGTTCCAGACCCAAGAAGTGTTGAGTCCGAAAAAGACCTACTCTCTTTTATTTCGTCAGTTAAAAATGGTATTCATCATGGAGTATTAAATTACAATAGCACAGAAGATGAGAAAATAAAACTTAGGGCTATTGAAAGTCCAAAAGAAGTACTTGTTCTAGCCGAAGCTTCAGAAGATGTTTATAATGAAAAATCAGAGAGTGACATACTAGAGCCTTTGTCTTCACATGAACTTCTTAGTAGAAATATAGATGTACCTTTAGAGATTAAAAAAATTGGTGCAAAAGCAGAAGTCTATAGAGACAATGATGAAAATATAATTTTAGCGTACACAGGTACACGAAACGCTAAAGATTGGTTTCATGGTAACAGTCAAGGATTAGGACTTGATGTTGCACAATATAGACATGCAGTCAAACTAGGCAAACAGGTAAACGATGCTTTTCAAGGCGATGTAACGGTTACAGGACATTCTCTAGGTGGTGGTAAGGGTTCTCTGGTTGCTGCCATTATTGGAGCAAGAGCCGTTACATTCAATGCAGCAGGAGTTCATAAGGCTACCTTGAAGAGAGAATTTGACAATTATACAGAAGCGTATGAAAACAATATTGATGCGTATTCAGTCAAAGGTGAGATATTAACGGCATTTCAAGATTATACTTTTGCACCTAAGGCACTAGGTAATAGAAAAGTACTTATAGACCCCACTAGAGCAAACACAATCAATAGGCACTCGATGGAAGCAGTAAAGAGAGCAATCAACTACAAGATACAAACAGACTTATTATCAAGTACTCCTATTTCTTCTATTTCTTCTGAAAAACTTTCTAGTATAGTAAATAATACACAGGAGGGTTCATTATTAGAAATCATTAATCTTAGCAAAAGTCCTCATGTGCAAGATGCGTTGGCAAATAATAAATATACACCTCAGCACATATTGGAATCTTTAGCGATAAATGGAAACTCAAAAATAAAACAGTCTATTATCTCTAATGATGGTGCATCTTTAGAACTGATTTATGCGTTAAGCAAGGATGAAAATAAAACCACAAGTACTCTAGCTAACGAAAGATTGAGAATATCAAACTTTAAAGACTTAAATACCTTGTTGAATCCAAAAATAGACGAAAATAAATATGAACACGTTGAAGGCTTTATTGCTGCAAGTCTTGATGTGGAAATGCAAACCGAAGAAGGATTACAAAGAGACACTAGAAAACGCATTTTAGACTATGCTTCTCTAATGGGTGACACAGAGCTTGAAGCAGAGGTAGATAATACGAATATGGAGAGCCTAGAGACATTAAAAGAGTATTTTACTCAATTGGATAAAGGCGAATATTTGAGCTATGATGATTTTGTTGAAGAAAATCAGAACATTCAAAGATGATATTATTTACTCAAATAGAATCAAATCACGCTATAGCGATGTTTTCGAGTCTAAAGGTGGTGTAATCCTTTGCTTAATGTAAACAATCAAAGTATATTTGATAAATTCAAAGATTATTGTACAATCTAATAAAAAGGTTGCTTATGATACAAATTTATCAACATTTTTTTGAAGAATTAGAAGTAAAAAATCCTAAAGCACTAA